>Ga0137403_10000004_pt1 | contig 292812 bp, 243 predicted proteins | sample CZOMad2_1_16fung_FD_122057 | JGI IMG/M metagenome (GOLD analysis project Ga0137403, IMG submission 122057) | Vadose zone soil fungal communities from Angelo Coast Range Reserve, California, USA - CZOMad2_1_16fungal (Hybrid Assembly) | ecosystem: Environmental > Terrestrial > Soil > Vadose... | reverse complement strand
GGAGAAAGATATTGTCTGGGCTCGGAGGTTGTGGTGCGAGCTGTCCGTTTACCATGCGCGCGCACTCGGGAGCCGGAACAGGATTGCCAGACGAGGCGTTCAGCGGAGCGACAAATCCACCACCGAATTCTCGCACGCGCGTAAATGTATGTGTTTCCCCTCCGAGATTCTGGAGCATGAGGCTGAGGCTCTCTTCAGCCTTGGCTCGATCGGGAACGAAGCGCCACGCCCCGACGGATTTATCGGCACCGAGTTCCGCCTGAAAACCAGAAAAGGTGATTGCTCCGTCCGAAACGGGAGTAGTCGTGCGGGCGCAACCGATCGCCGCGAAACTGACGGGATCGCAATAGTCGCGGATATGAACGTTCAGTAGTCCTGGCTGGTCGTCATTAACATGCCGGGATGCAGGCGTGATGCTGAAGAAAACCAAACCCATGATCAGAAGTCGATACATCCATGCTGTCATCTTTTCCTCCACACTTGAGAGTGAAACTGCCATAAATGCTGCGCGGCTTCAAACGGAGTAGATTTCGTTTCATTCAATGATCGTCGTCATCTTCGCCGGCGCGGCGGACTTGTCCCCGAATTTCGCCCGCTGGGAATTTTGTCGAATGGACGTTCACGTAAGTAACTCCTGAATGGATGGCTTCCAGGACCTTGGAAAATTCACCGGGAGCAATGCCCTGTCCATTCGGACCGATAACATCGGCGGCGGTAACAGTGCCGGTGACAGTGCCACCGCGAGCCGGGCAACTGCGCGGAGAGTGTGAAGGGTTGGAATTATCGCAGAAGAAGATCATCACGCCCCCGGCGACGTTCTTCTGGCCTAGATGGATATGAGCGAATAGTGAATCGGCAACCAAGCCTGAATACGCCAGTTCGAACGTAATGGAGTCTCCGCTGACGGTTGCGCGAAACGAACCGGAAGCAGGAGTGGAATTCGCCGGCGTTTCGTTGAACCCTTTCAGTGTGGAGCGCAGCTTGGCGCTCGATTCTTCGTCGGCATTGACTCCGACGACCATAGCAGCCATGCAGATCGCTAGGACGGCGCCAACGGCCAGGCACTTCGTTTTCATACTAAGACCTCCTCGTTATCTACTTTGAGATTGCAATCAACACTCGACCAACGTGCGGGAACCAACTCCTCCTCGGACGACGTCTGGACAATCATTTGTCATTGAGGTCATTCCGCCAGCGTAAACGCGCGCAGTTTGTTGTTTCCGATCCAGGGCCGGATACGGCGGTAACAACGTTAATCCGGCGCTCCGCTGGCTGGTTCCAACTGTTGCTTAGACCTTGTCCGGTGACTCGCCACTCGGCCGATCGAAAGTGTCGCTCGTTTCTCGCCTGTAAGAATGAGGCTAAAAAGAAGACGAATACGAGCAGTGCAATTGTCCTTTGGGAGAGGGCACACTTGCCCATGGCCACACCTCCTTCGCTCCGACGGGACGGCAAACTACCTGAGGCGAAGACGCAAGATGTCAGGAATTTGTCACAATCATGTAAAAAGCGTACCGTCATCACGCGTTCGTGAACGCGCCGAGTAGCCCATAATGTTGGAATGGAGAATAAATATGCCAGCGAGAGATTCGGCATCGACGACGCAAGCAAGACGGGGCATAGCTCAGCCCGGGGAGATGGAGTCGCTCTCCGGAGAGTGGGGGGTGAGGACCGGCTTGAGTCCCGCCGCTGCATTGAAATCCAATGAGCGGCTCCAGGGAAATGCCACGAGGCGGCGGACACCTCCCGAAACGCCTATAACGTGAGAGAAAAAGGACGGCAGGGCATCCATGATCCAAAGTAGTCGTTGACCCAACCGAGGATGGTCGGCCAGCGACAGGACCATGCGCGTCAGGATGCGATAATCAAAGAGAAGCGCCCGGCGCGCGCGCTCAAACTTCCAGAGCCAGGAATCGTCCTCGCTTACGCGGTCGGGAACATACCGGTTCAATAATTCGGCAGTCATCAACGCTTGAGTCATGCCTCCGCCGGTAATGGGATCGAGGAATCCCGCGGCGTCGCCAAGCAGCGCAAACCCGGGAGCCACTCCACTGCGGGTCTGGGCGGCCAGCGGCGAAGTCGCGAGCACGGGAGTAATCTGGTCGGCCCCCTCCAGGCGTTTGGCAAGCTCTGGTTCCGCAAGTAGCCAACGGCGGAAGGAACGCTCGACAGATTCAACGAGCTGCTGTGCATCTGCCAGCACGGCAACAAGCACTTCACCTCCCGGCAATGGCGTGACGTAGAGTTCGTGACCATGTCCGAGGAACACATCGACACAAGGCGCCTGGGGGTGTCCCTTCGCCAGCCGGAAATGCGCGCGAATCCCGAATCGCTTGCGACGCACGGGAACGTTCAGGCCCATCTTATAACGGAGCTGTGAATGCACTCCGTCGGCGCCCACGACCAGTGCGGCGCGACGCGGCTGTCCGTCGACAAAAATCCCTACCACGCGACCATTTTCAGACAAGGGACCATCCACATGCGTTCCCGTGTGAGCGATGACTCCCGGCGCGTTAGCCGCCGCGCGGAACAGCACCTCATCTAGATGCTTCCGTCGTTGACCGCAGCCAGAGACGGGAATGCCCACCGTCTTCGGAAATCTTCCCTCAATGACACGATCTCCACAGTGGTAGCGCACGCCGTAGAACGGGACGCCGCCGACCGCCTCCCCAACTCCGAGGCGGTTCAGAACGGCAACCCCGGCAGGCATCAGTCCTTCTCCGCACGGTTTCTCTTTGGGAAAGTGGCAGCGCTCGAAGAGTTCCACTTGCATACCACGTCGTCCAAGCAGAATCGCAAGCGTGGAACCCGCGACACCACCGCCGGAGATTAGAACGTCAGCCACTATGATGGTTCCAAGGTCAGCCCAAAGTGGAGTGGGGGAGACCTCGGGGCCCGCATGCTCCTAACGCCAGATTCCTCAGCGCTTGCGAACTTTGTCCGCGATCAACACTGGGTTCGGTGTGCCTTTGAAGAGCAACCCGCGAAGGGAGACAGTCGAGCCGTCGGCAAGACCGCTGACTCCGCTGACGTTTTCAAAATTCGTCTGCGAGGAAGTGTGGACCTGAACCTGGCTTACACCCGCTGCGATGAACAATCCAGGCAGGCCCCCAACATTGAAGTTGCTCCCAGACGGCGCACCGGACACTGTTGCCGTGAAACGCGTGTCGCGGAGTCGGACACGGTCAGTGGTGACGGTGATAGCAGCGGGCGCTGGTCCGCCAGTCATGGCAAGCTTTCGCGCCTGCACGGTCTGACCTGGCAACAATTGCGAGGTGTCCGTCGCTCCTTCGAATCCTTGCTGGAGTGTCGATGGGATCGCGAGACCGTTTGCGTCCACCCGAAACGAAGTGCCCCCACCCGATGTGGTGAGGATCACTGTGACAGGGTCGCCAACGGAAACGTTCGCGACGGCTCGAAGTTCGTCGTTGACGACCATTTCAAACTGGGAGGGGCTGTCAATTTTAGAGATGATGCCCTCGAGTTCGTCATCGGCCGCTTGTTGTGCGTCGTCCTGTAGTTCGATCTTCTTGGCCAGAAATGTTCCACTAGCAAGCAGCATCAGATCGACCTCGATGGACTGACCACTCTGAACGCAAGTTGTGTTCGCTGCGGCGCAAGCATCGAATCCTTCGAACTGCGTATTTGAATCGGTGGCTACCGTAATGTTCCCCATGTCGGTAGTTTGCAATGTGAATTGACTGGACGAGGGATTTGCCACAATACCGTCCAGATGATCGAGATCCTCTAGCTCCCCTTCGCCATCCTTCGTTTGTTGAGTCGCAGTGACCGCGGTGGCGGTGCTGAAGTCCACGCCAAGGGATGGGGTCAACAGATTGGCGAGATTCAAGTCAACCAATATGCCGGCCTGAGTTCCACTCATCGAATTGAATTGACCATTCACTGTGGCTGTAAGTGCTCCTGATGGCTTAATCTCGCAAACGCTCCCAGAAGCACACCCGGCCAGTGTGGTAGAGGTGTCGTTTCGAAACGTCAGCTCTGGATTAGAAAAAGTGAGATTGAGACTTGTGTAGTTTCCAGAGGGGATGTTTGCTGTGCTAAGGAACGCATTCTCGGTCTCCAGCCTCTTGATCTCAATTCGAAGGGGGCCTTTTCCGGCAAGGAGATCTGCACTGCCGGGATTCAGAGTTGCACCTGTCACGGTGACTTCAAACGTGAGGATGGTAGCGCCGGCGGGAGGAGCATCTGTAAGCGAAACACTCACCATTGCGGCTTGGGGACCCGGGCCCATCGCTGGCGTGCTCATTGAACCACCACAACCTGCGAGCAAAATTGCGCTTAACCAACCCAAGAAAAATGCCGTTATTCTTCGCATCGCGATCCCCCGTATCTCTGGGTGCCTGGCCTGTAAAAACCGGAGACGCCCGTGAGTGCCTACACTGTGAGCAAGAGTTAGACTTACAGCCGCCGTCTGACCGGAGAGGATAGGGCAGAACGAAGCGTGAGTTGTCCCAGGAATGTCACTGGCAAGCAAACAAATTGTTATGATTTGTGCGGTTTACCTGTTCAACAGAACAGGCAACAACTTCTGCTGAAGAGCTGAAAAAGGGGTATTGTCCCGCAAGAACCTGCACTGGAACTCGCATAAGTCTGATTTCCGTCACGGAATTGTCAACAAATTGAAAAATCAGCGGCAAATTACTGTTTTGCAGCTCTCCAGGGATTACATGTGGAAGCACGAATTCCCTCTCACGCTGGTACAGTTCGTAAGGCTCTGCGGTTTGTGAACTTCGGCAAGTACGGCATTCCTCTGATCCGAGACAGGAGGTGAGGTTGGTCCCCATTTACCAACCACTCTTCCTTACGATTATCCAGAATCTCAAATTGTCTCCGCGGCCCAGGAGTTATCATTATGAGAGACACCAATTCTCCCGGTCCTGAGAACCAATCTACTCCGGACTTTCGACAAGCTGAGGCGATTAGCATGGATACGGTTCTAATCGTGGAAGATAGCCGCCCGATGCAACGCACGCTTCGGCGCTTATTCGAGGCAGACTCGCTTCAGGTTCAAATTGCTTCGGATGGGCCGAGCGGCCTCGAAATGTTCCGCAATGAACTTCCTTGCGTGGTGGTTCTCGATCTAAAGCTCCCTGGTATTTCGGGCAAGGAACTATGCCGCGAATTTAAGGCTCTCGCAGCGGCGGTCCCGATCGTTATTCTGAGTGCAGATTCGGAAGTGGACGACAAAGTCCTGCTTCTGGAACTCGGCGCCGACGATTACGTGACCAAGCCGTTCAGTCCGAAAGAGTTTCTAGCGCGCGTACGCCGCGCGATGCGCCGCAGTGGGACAAAATCCCTGATTGACTCTCAGGTTGCTACCAAGCGGCAGAGCCATGAGGTACTTGTTTTAGGTCACGCGCGCATCGACTTTACCAGCATGGAAGCGATTCGATCAGGTCAAGCCGTCACACTGACAACACAGGAATTCAAGCTGCTGAAGTATTTGGCCTCTTCCGCCGGTAGGGTCGTATCACGGGAAGAACTGCTCAACGAAGTGTGGGGATACCAGAATTATCCATCGACGCGGACAGTCGACAACCACATCATGCGCCTGCGTCAGAAGCTCGAACCGGATCCCGCGGAACCGCGCTTCCTGCTGACGATGCACGGAGCAGGTTATAAGCTCGTGCTGGAGCCTCAGCGCCAGGACTAGGAGTGCAGGGTCTCTCCCATATCCCCAAATGACTACGTATCGACTACGGTCTCAGCTCTTTATCGCTGCTCTGTTAATCGTTCTAGGACTGGCAGGGTCGATCCTGCTCTTCATTCGGCATACGGTAAATGTCGAAGTTGAAAGAAACATTCGAGATGGAACGAATGCATCGGTACGTGCCTTCGAAACTGTACAGCGGCAGCGGGAATTACAGTTATCGCGAACTGCGGCGATGCTTGCTGAACTACCCACACTCAAGGCACTCATGACAACCGAACACGCGCCGACGATCCAGGATGGTTCAGAAACGTTTTGGAAACTGGCGGGGAGCGATCTCTTTGTACTGTCCAAACTCGACCGGAAGGTCGTGGCGCTCCACATGACGAAGCCCGGATGGTCCGTGGCTGCGGCCGAACGCGACCTGAAGCGCTCCGTTGACCTCGGAGAGGATGCCTCCTGGTGGTATCACGATGGCCGGCTCTATTGGGTTTTCCTGCATTCCATCACCTCTGGAGCCGGACAAACGACGCAACAGTTGGGCCTTCTCGCCGTCGGCTACCAAGTGGATTCTGCCGTCGCACAGCAACTCGCCGCGGTCGCTGGAAACCAGATCGCACTCACCGTCGGCGAAACCGTGATCGCTTCCACTCTCCCACGGCGAGATGAAGCAGACCTGGAGCGACGAATCCGCTCCGGAGATATTGCGGCCAACGTGCCTCCCTGTAAGGTGGCTCTCGAAAGGGATGAGTATGCATTTTCTTCCGTATTGCTGCGTGGATCGTCGACGTCTCCGGTCCATTGTTACGTGATGATGCCGCTTGCGCCCCTGAACTTGTTGATTGCGCGCTTGAACCATACGATTTATTTTGTATGCGCATTGGCTGTACTTTTTGAAGCAGTGCTGTTTGGTTTCGTTGCTCGTACGGTGACCCGCCCTCTAGACAACCTGGTGGCAGGTGTAAAGGCTCTTGCCGCCGGAGACTTCACCTACTCCATTACGCCGCGAGGCAGCACTGAGCTTGTCGAGCTGAGCACATCATTCGCTCAAATGCGAGGCCAGCTCTTGGCCTTGCAACAGCAAAGGATAGATACAGAACGAATTGCGGCACTGGCCCGCGCTGCAAGTTCCATTTCCCATGATTTGCGGCATTATCTCGCCGCGATTGTCGCCAATGCAGAGTTTCTCTACGAAGCGGACGAATTAAAACTGAAAAAGGACGAGATCTACGAAGAGATCAAAACTGCGGCGATCCAGATGACCGACCTGATCGACTCACTGCGGGAGCTTTCCTACCAGCGGAGGGCAATCACTCCCACGCGAACCAGAGTCGACGATGTGATTCGGCGAGCGATTGAAGCAATCCACGCTAGACCTGAATCCCGGGATTCGAATATTGTTCTTATTGCATCTGAAGACCTCGAGGGGATGTTTGACGCTAAAAAGCTTGAGCGAGTCTTTTTTAACCTTATTCTAAACGCGTGCGAAGCCTCACAGGGGCTCGATGGCACTATCACGATTACCGCCAAAAGTACGGGCAAAGATCTCGAAACACGGATCACGGACCGCGGCCCCGGCATTCCTGAGTCCATTCGGGACACGCTGTTCGATCCGTTCGTAAGCTATGGAAAACCTAACGGCACAGGTCTGGGCCTCGCAATTGTGAGCAAAATCGTACAAGACCACTCTGGCTTTGTGTCCATCGAGCAGACGTCGGAAAACGGAACGACCGTCCTCCTGCGGCTGCCCCTCTCGCAACAACCCGCAACCCAAAGTGTAAAATCGGCGCTGACCTAGCGCGACTCTAGGGGCGTGATGAAGGACGGTTGCACTGAGGTTTCGGGCAAGATTTCCCACTCTCAGATTACCTATGGATTTGAATAAGGTCGTGAAGGCGGAGATGCGTAGTCCTGTCCGTATTTGTTCTTGTGAGCTGGTGAGAAACTGGGATTCTCCGGGACGCTAATCGTGCCAAGATCCTTCGTGGCCGAGGATACGGCGACGGTACTTGTGAGTATCTTTAAATCCTCTGGCAGGCTTCGCTCGTACCAGACGTGCAATTCGTATTCACCATTCGGGAGGTTGGGTATGGTGATGTTCCCTGCGCGGTTCGACACTCCGTAGTAAGGGGTGTCCACCGCAATGACGACCGCACTCATCTCTGGGTGAATATTGCAAAACAAAAAGCTCACCCCGAGGCGATCGAATCGAACGGAGTTAGTTGCTCCCGCTTCATAAAGTCCGAGATCAAATCGTTTGCCATCAAAGAGGGAAAAAACATTGTGAAAAAATGGATCGCGATTTGGAAAATCCACGACGGTACCGATTGGTACGACAAGGACATGAGGCTGAAAGCTTTTGTTTTTCTGAATCAATTGCAGCCGCTTAGGAGGTTGTTTGTCAGATTGAGATTCTGCCGAGATGCGATCCAATGGCTTGAGCCACAGCACTACTTCCGACGAATCTGCCGGGGGCCTGACTCCCGCCGTCTGCTTGGGGTCGTTTTTTGTCTTGATCTCGACGTGCACTGTCACGGTGCTCACTTGCCCATAGGCGGGGCAGCAAGACAAGACAAAAGCACAACAGAACTTTCCCGTCGTGGCGATGCGCCGAATCTTTGAAGAATCTCGCACTAAAATATGTACCCCACGCTGAAATTGACTCGATTTGCCGAGTTCAGGTTGCTGTCCAAGATAAAAGTATTCAGCCTTCTGTATTCCAAAGAAAAAACAACGTCAGACCATGGCTGATAGATAAAATTCACAAAGGCGCTTCGGTTTCTTGAGAATAGCACGCCGTAATAGCCCCCATTGCCGCCGAAATTCCTCAAGTTCGAAGCAAAAGGGTTGTCCTGTCCGAAGGCACCGTTGAACTGCAATTTCGGCGTAGCTTTATACTTCAGCTGTGCCCACCCTCCGACAGACTCCAGACCATGCACTTGTGTGTTTGGGTCAGACAGGGATCCATTCCAAAGAACACTCTGTCCGATCGCGCCGCCAATGCCCCCCACGGCGCGCCCCCGGTAAAATTGGCTGGTGAATTCAAACATTTTGCCTAATGGAAGTTTCAAATCGATCGTGCCCGCCCAGCCGTCCGCGCTCCGGCCGAACCCCCAAAGCTGCCGGCTGTAATACCCTCCAGCGCCGATCGTAACGTCCTGTCCACGAACTCCCCGAGTCCACGAGAGCCTGGTCGCGTACGCCGGCTGGCCGGAATATTCTCCCCAGCTGGGATAGCGCTCGTATAAGGAAGGGGGCGGATCCCCCGTCAGATTGTCCAGAACTCCACCTTGTATCGAGAAACTAGAGGAGTCCGATAAGGTGAACCTGTGCTCTATGCGGAGCTGTGGTGTCCAACTCCAAAGATTTCCCGAATAAGCCAGCGCGGGAATGGCCAGTGTTGCGATCGAAGTCGGACTCAACGGCGCGAAGAAGAGTGAATCTTGTCCTCCGATTACTGACGTATCCGTCCAATCAAACCGAACTGTGCCAGTCCGTAGCCGCATAATTCCAAACGATGCGCCGTTTTGCGCTTCGGGGAATCCACCGGCAAAATCAAACTGAATATCTGCACTTGTGCGTGCGCCGGCAATCGTCGGCCCAAACGCCTGGATGCCGATCTGCGACTGACGAACGGATGCGCCGAAAGATCCGCCTGAGGAGAGGAGCCCACGGGGAATGACCAGCTGCGGAAAATCTACGTTGTCCACGGATCCGCGCTCACCGTACGTATTGAAAAGCATGATTCCCGACAGTCGAGCGCGATACTTTGATGCGCTCTCGACTTTAGTTTGGTTCTGCTCTGCGATTTTGGCGTCCGCGAGTTCTTGGTTCGCCTCGAGTTTCGTGATGCGGTCTTCTGTTGATGTTTGGTCCGTGGAGGTTTGAGACACCACATGCTGCGAGGCCAAAGCATTCGCGGAACCTGCGTGGGCGACGAGCTGAGATCTGGTTTGCTCGAGTTCCTTTCGCAACTCCACAGATTCAGCTAGCGCCGATTCCTGTTGTATCTTTAGGTCCTTTACCTGCGCCCTCAAATCTCGCACGTCCGCCTGTAGGGTTTGCAGCAAAGATACAATCGTCGCCATCTCAACCTTTTGCGCCGACTGCGACGCTTCGCCGTCACGGGCATTCCTGGTCTCTTGTGCGTAGGCACTGTGCGCACACATCAGCAATGAGCCAAACAGTGCACCGACTCCCAGTGTGCGCTTCCCCTTAAACATGCTTCGCATGACGGCCTCCCTTATAAGCAGCAGGAATTCATCTGTGGCGAATCCTTCTCGGAGGACTACAGCCAATCTTGGCTTAGACGGGTACACCTGACCGGTCTGAGTCTTTGTACCGGTCTCGCTGAGAGAGTTTACATCGATAGACGCCGGGGCGAACCGGTAAGGGGGGCTTGAACCCGTGTCCTCGTTTTCCCTTGTGGACTCGCTCTTCCGGGCGACTCCCAGCAAAATGTACTAGTATCAAGACTCTCGCTCGGTTTTTCCTTTTTCTTTACATCTCCCCGACAACTCTGTGACAACCGCATTTCGTGAATTGCCTAACCTCCCTTTTGGAATACCTGGCAACAGGCAATCGAATCAAACGGGCCATGCTGCGCGTCTGATTCGGGAGGCGTTCGAATATGCCACGACGCATCGTCTGTCTGGTACGGCGCCTTATTGCGTGTGGATTGATCTTGTGTACAGGCCTTCTCGGCCTTGCGGGCTGCGGCGGTTATAACGCGCCTTCTCAGCCGCCACCAACACCAACTTCCGTAACCATCTCTCCGAAAAGCGCCAGCGTGCCGGCTGGCACCGGGACGCAGAATTTCACTGCTACAGTCATGAACGACTACTTGAGCAGAGGAGTCACCTGGGCCCTCTCCGGCGCAGGTTGCAGCGGAGCCGCCTGCGGTTCGCTCTCCAATGTGACTTCAAGTGCTGTCACCTACAATGCACCCGCCTCCGTTCCCAATCCTGCCACCGTCACACTCACTGCGACCTCGGTCAACGACACCTCGAAAAGTTCCACTGCCACGATCACCGTTACGGCGGCGGCTGCCGCGGGCGCCGCGGCCGTGTCGGTCACCATGACGGACACGCCGCCGGCGGGCGTGACGCTGTTATCGTTCGAAGTAAGCGTAACGGGGGCTACGCTAGATCCGGGCAACGTGGATCTGCTCGGAGGCAAGGGGCCAATTCAGATTGAAGTAAAGCAACTCGAAACAGAATCGGCGTTTCTCAGCACAGTTACTGTGCCTGCGGGGGCGTTCACGAGCCTCACCCTGACATTTGCCAGTCCCGAACTCACCTTCAAAAACGACACGGGAGCAGGGCTAGCCGGTTGCGCCGTTGGAGCCGTATGCGAAATTACGCCAACGGGAACGCTTACCTCGACGGTTAATTTTCCAGGGTCGGGTATTGTCATCATGGCGAACTCGCCGACCGGCATCCAGGTAGACGTCAACCCAAACACAATTCTCACCGCCACTTTAGGTGCGGATTTCAGTCTCGCCGGCGCAGTCAGCGTCCAGCAACTCAGCATGAAGCCAGCCGGTGAGCTGAACGATCTGGATGACTTGCAGGGATTGGTTCAAAACCTCGATACCACGAACAAGAAGTTCACGCTACATACGCTGGATGGCGACTTTCCCGTCACCACCGACAACAATACGGCGTTCGACTTCGAGGTCTGCGCTGCGAATAACTTCACCTGTTTGCAGAACAATCAGGTTGTCGACGTGGACGCAATGCTCATGGCCGGTGGGGGATTCCTGGCCAAGAAGATTGAATTCGAAGACGAGGCCGAGGACGACGAACTTGAAGGCATCGTCTTCAAAATCGACGACGCGACGCACTTCGAGGTGGTTGTGCTCGAAGAACTTCGAAGCGTCAACAACGTGAACATCGGTAATCCCATTGTCGTCACTTTGAGCAATCCGGGATTCCACGTGGAGGCTGACGGCCTACCGGTTCCGAGTGCGCTACAGGGCGCTTTCGAAGGGGCGACGGATACATCGCAGTTATTGCCCGGTCAAACGGTCCAGATCCGGATGACAAGTCCAGCGAACCCAGGTCCGCCCGTTGCGGTGACCACTGACAGGGTGCGGCTGCGGATGACTCAGTTCACCGCGAATGTGAAGGCCGGCTCGATCATGGCACCCAACTTTAGCGTTGATACTCTGCCAGCACTGTTCACCATCGCCGGCATCAACAGCATCCACGTTCAAACGTCGAGCGAGACGGTCTTCGAGGGGGTTTCCGGCGTCAGCGCTTTGGTTGACGGTAACACCGTGTCCCTGCGAGGGCTGCTGTTCAACAACGGCACGCTTCCACCAGAGTTTATCGCGAAGAAGCTGCGCAAGCGCTGAGGAGCGCGTAAATCAGAGAACTACGTACGCCGCGTATGTTTCTCTCGGGATTAACCCTCACAACAGGGCGCGGAAGGTTGGCGCGTGACCACGAACGAGTTCGGAACTGGCGAGGCCCCGACCGCGCCATCGTCGCCCGGCCAGGAAACTTCACGGACTAGTTTGCACTCGGTGGACTAGCGCGGTTTGCCAGGACTTCGTGAATTTCTTCTCGCAGAAAACTAAGTGCAAAAACACTTCCGTCTTTGCTACGGAGCAGATAAACGTCATAGAAGGAGAATAAAATGAAAGAAGGTAGAGGTAAATCCAATTACAGCACGAATCGGCGTTCGTTTTTGAAGAAAGGCGTCCTGGCAGCAGGAGCAGCAACCGCAGGCGCCGGGCTCCTCTCAGCCCGGCTTCCGGCTGTCAGCCACAAACCAGAAGAAAAATCAGGCCGTCTCACGCCCGGAGATGCCTCTATTCTCAGGTTTCTGGCTGCTGCCGAAATTCTCGAAACCGATCTGTGGCAACAGTACAATGAGTTAGGAGGAATCCAAGATAACGAAGTCCCGGGAGGGACTGGGAGTCCACTTTACACCGCCGCCCTTAAAGTCCTTGACGGCGATATGGACCAGTATATCCACGACAATACAGAGGATGAACTAACTCACGAAGTCTTCATCAACGCCTATCTCGCCTCAAAAGGCGCGGATACAGTTGACTTGGAGCGATTTCGCACATTGCCAAGTAGCAAGGCAACGGGGGCGCAGCAAATCGGACGGCTAACGAACATCATGCAGCTCACGGTGGACACGAGCTGGTGGACTCGCTATCGCAGCCGCACAAAAAATCCTGATTTCGGCGATACATTCCCTCAAGCAATCCCGGCTTTGGCTGTTGGCCAGCATCCGGCAATCCCCAGAAGCGATGGCGACCTGACTCCCAACGATCACATTCAAGCGATCGCCAACACGGCGGGCTTCCACTTTGGAACTATCGAGCAGGGCGGTACCAGCCTCTATCCATCGTTGGCTCAAAGGGTGACCAATGTGGAAGTCTTGCGAGTCGTGCTCAGCATCGGCCCAACCGAGGCCATGCACTTTCAGACGTGGCAAGACAAGGCTGGCAATGCACCGGCTTTGATCGACCCCCAGGACCCTACGCTAGTATTTCCCAATCTCAACGCGCCGCCTCTCGGCGGCGAGGATTTCCAAACCAACCTGATCATGCCGGAACCTGCCATATTTCTCAGCAGGCAGCTCCCTGCATGCTCCATCGTTCGCCCCACTGGCACAAAGGGAGCTGCCATGGGTGCTCTCAAGTTTCTCACTGCCATGGGACTTTTCCTTGGCCAATCGAAGGAGTTTTTTGCATTTATGACTGACCTAGCTGAAGATGCGGACGAAGCCCGACGCGATGTCGAATAGAATCGCTGACTTGCGCTTGAGCTGGCTGCGAGCGCGCTCCTCGAGCGGACGATCGTATGCATCGCGATCGGACTCATATGCAAACCTGCTTTGGCTGCTGCGCACTGAACCGCCTAGGAAACTAGATCTCTGTGTCAGGCTGCCCATTATTGGAAATTGTCTTGTCATCCGTTTCGATGATCGAGTATTTCGTTAGTGAGGAAGTCGTCGGCGTGATGGGCAATCGTGACGCTGATCTTTACCAGTGCCGGGCTGGCGTTCGGCCCGCACGTGTTACTGCGGACACTTTAGAAAGAGACGGGGCACCCTTTCTCGTTTTGTTGAGGTGGCGCTAAACTCCATGATTCATTACTTGATGCTTTAGCGTCGATGCCAATCCGTCCACTCATTGGTTTCGGAATTCCGACGCTTGATCTTGGAACAATGCGGGAACATTAAGAGTTCCCTTCCCTTTCTTGCTGTGCTTCTCTGTTCCTTCGCGTGCCCGTAAGTCCTTGAAATTCCATATCAAGGTGCCTGTCACGGCAGAGGTTGCGAGTTCGAGTCTCGTCGTCCCCGCCATTCATTCAACACACAAAAGAGTTAGGCCGATTTCTCTGAAACCATCGAGGACCCAAAAGGGCACGTTTTCGTGCCCTTTTTTGTGTCCCTTTTTGGCCTCTCCTATTCGCCGTGCGGATTTCTCACGCCTGAACGTCGGCAGAAGACGGCGATTGTGACGTTCCATTCGCTTCGTTCGGGAACACCAATGACCAGACGGCCGCTTGGGCTGCATTGTTTAGCTGGAGTGATTGCCTGCGTATAGACATCTAACGTGGATCGCAATGTTGAATGTCGCAACAGTTCCTGCATGACTTTGAACTCTGTACTACGGTTCTCAGCAAGGTCGAATACGTGTGACGAAACGTGTGCCAGCTAATGCATTTTTGGATTCCGACCTTCTCCGCTACTGGTCGAACATATTTACGCATAATCGGCTGCCCCCAGTAAGGCTTCCTTCCTCGGGAGCGCCTGCTAGCGAAAACCCAGTCACCCGGCTTGGTGGCGACACAGTGCTTTCGCCACTCCAAGAGAGACTCGCCAAGCAGCGGATGCGGGCGAAATCGGCTGCGTACTTACTCGTCGCATGCCCGAATGATTCAGCCGCTTGACGCGTACATGCAATGTATATACACTGCAATTTGTGGACACTAGGCTTGAGCTGCGCGGACAGACCTTTGAATGGGATTCCGAGAAGGCAGCAATCAATCTGCGCAAGCACAATGTAACCTTCCAGGAAGCCTGCGAGGTCTTTTTCGACCCGTTCTTCTGCTTAGTGGACTCAACTGCCGAGGACGAAGCACGAGAAGGAGCAATTGGATACAGCGAACGATCACGACTGCTCTTTGTTGTGCACTTGGTGCGCCAGGAAGAAACGATCCGCATCATTTCGGCCCGGCCCGCAACGACGGAAGAGAGAAAAATCTATGAGCATGAATAGGCGCCTAAAGAAGCGGTTCGAAAAACCGCGCCCGATGACTTCGATCAGCATCCGTATGCCGGAAGATGTTTTGGATAGCCTTAAAGAGGTCTCGACGGCACTTGGGTTCAGCGGTTATCAACCCCTTATCCGTTTCTACATCGGACAGTCGCTTCGCAAGGACCTTGCCCGGATCGAAGGCGATCCGGTCGCAATCATGGCGGACAGTCTTCGTCGTCATGGTGTCGCGGACGCTGTCATCGAGGAGGCTGTTGCTGAGGCAACGAAGGGCTAGCTTTTGAAGGCGTTTCTCCAGCAGTCTTGATTGTTTTGCCTCAAATCCGCGGGGCAATGGAATTTGCCGAATCTCCCGTGAAGGCGGAAAGGCGCTCATCTGCCATTACTTACCTCTTCGGCGTTGTTTTCAAGAAGGCCTCTAAATCTTTTGGTCTGCGATACACACCGCTTAGGAATGATTGGTACGGAAAACTTCAATCCACAAAAGTTAGTGCACGGTTGATTCATCCCCACAGCGCTCAGGAATTCGCCCTGTGCTGCCCGAGTTTCGTCACTGTCTTCCTGCGTGTAGAGAGCCAAGGTTGTCTGGATTTTCGCGTGGCACAGGATGCTTTGGACGGTCTTCAATTCTGCTGAATCCACCAAAGTTCTTCGGCATCCCTGCTCGCGTCGTGTCCACTTCAAAATCACATCAATCGTAGCCGCTGCGGACGTGGCAGCTCGTAGCGGCAAAGCCACCGCTACATATACCTTGACACGTATATGCTCTGTAGTGTATATGAAGAACATGGAATCTGCTTTCGAAATTATTGCGGAGCCGAACCGCCGGGCGATCTTGAGCTTGCTGGTCTCGTCAGAACAGTCGGTTGGGGAGATCGAGCGTCAACTTCGCATGACGCAGCCGACCGTGTCAAAGCACCTGCGGGTGCTACGCGAGGCCGGTTTCGTGGAATCCACAGTGGACGCACAACGCCGCCTCTACCGGCTGAAACCTGATCCATTTCAGGAGTTGGATGTGTGGCTGGCTCAGTTCCGCCAGTTCTGGTCGACTCATATAGATGCCCTCGAACGCCACCTCGATCGCATGGATCAACCAACACCAAAGAAAAGTAAGAAGACACCGCGGCCCAAACCGCGAGCGTGACAAGGAGAAGAGAAATGAAAATCAAGCTGACCAGCGTTTACGTCAACGACCAGGAGAAGGCCCTGCGCTTTTATACCGAAGTGCTGGGCTTCGTGAAGAAGGCCGACTTCAGCCAAGGGCCGTTTCGCTGGCTGACGGTGGCCTCATCGGAGGACCCGGACGGCACCGAGCTGCAGCTGGCGCTCAACAGCAACCCGGCGGCGAAAGCCTACCAACAGGCCATGCTCCAGCAAAGCCAGCCCGCGGCCATGTTCTTCACAGACGACGTGCAGGCCGATTACGAGCGTATGAAAGCACGCGGCGCCGAGTTCACCATGCCGCCAAAGGACGTGACGGCTTCCAAGATCGCCATGCTAAACGACACCTGCGGCAATGTCATTCAGGTCACACAGCTGATGCGCTGGCAGGGCTGAAGTTCGTAGGATCATCGCTGGCGGGCCCCCATCTGACTATAAGGAGAAGATCGATGACCGATCGCGAGCAGTACGCACCGGGTCCGGCCGGCGGCGCGCAGATACGAAAAGGCGAAGGAGAGAAGTGGACGCTCATTCTCGTCAGAGAACTGCGTCACTCGCCGGAAAAGGTGTGGCTGGCGCTTACTGATCCGGCGCATCTGCGCGAATGGGCGCCGTTTGAGGCAGATGGGAGCTTGGGTACCGTTGGAACGGTGAAGCTCACCTGGGTCGGAACGGCCACCACGGTGGAAACAAGGGTGACACGAGCCGACGCTCCCAAGGTGCTTGAGTACACCGATACCCGCTGGGAACTCGAGGCATTTGGTGGCGGCACACGCCTGTCGCTGTGGCACAACATTGATCGCCGCTTCATTTCAATGGGTGCTGCCGGATGGCACATTTGTTTCGATGTTCTGGATCGCCTTCTCAGTGGAAACCCCATCAGCCGCATCGTCGGCGCCGAGGCTATGAAGTTCAGCGGCTGGCAGCGATTGAACGCCGAGTACGCAAAGCAGTTCGGTATCAAAGCGCCCAACTGGCCGCCTCAAGCGGCTCAGAAATCGTGAAACCAGGTTTCACGGTTTGTACTTACCAACCACGAGTTGAAAGAGGTGGATCATGAACCAAAGCACACAACGGTCGATTTTTCGCTGGATTCACATCATTTTAGCGATTCCGATAGTCGGTTATATTTATAGTCCGTTTGAAAAACTTCCGGGCTATGCCGTACCAACCCGGTTTGTTTTTCTTCCTGTGATGGTCCTTACGGGATTGTGGATGTGGAAAGGCCATGTCCTTCGGCGACTTGTTTCGAAAAGTTCGACCCAACCAGATGCCGCAAATAACCCCTAAGCCGCCTTTCCTGGCCATCCTTCGCAGATCGTTCGCGGAGGTTGCAGGTTACGCTGGCCGATTGGCGATAGATCACGTTGCGACTGACGTTGTACGGATTCTAGAACAGCTCTGGGTCTCCGCAAGGAGGGACCATGCCCCGCAGCGAAGCAAATGCAAAAGGACGAAGTGTCACATTGCATATGGTTTCCAGTTTGGATGGTTTCATCGCTAAGAAGGACAATAGTGTCTCCTGGCTGGACAGCAATGGAAGCGTCTACGAAGCCGGAGTTTCCATTTCGGAGGAAGAAGCTGCGACCTTCGTCAAAGCGATAGACTGTTATGTGCTCGGTTCCCGAACGTACGAACACGCGCTCGAACTGGGCTGGCCTTATGGCGATACTCCGACCGTGGTGGTGACCGGAAGGAAATTATCGTCGACAAGGAAGAGCGTCGAATTCTATTCGGGCGATCTCAAGACATTAGTTGACGTGAAACTCGCGCCTCAATATCGAAACATCTGGCTCGTGGGCGGGGCCATGCTGTGCCAGCGTTTTCTCGAACTCGGACTGGTGGACGAAATCAAGTTGACGATAGCGCCTGTTCTATTGGGTGAAGGCCTCCGGTTGTTCGGTGGTTCCCTAACGGAGGAGAATTGGAATTTGAAGAACGTTGTCGCTTACAAAAACGGCTTTGTTGAGCTGTCGTACGCGGCCCCTGCCGCATGAAAGCCTTGCAGCTAGATTAGTTGCGAGAGTTGGAGCCATATATGAAAAAGCCCGTTCCGGTGGAATCTGCCTCTGCATTGATCGACGAGAGAATCAAGGAACTTGGCGACTGGCGTGGGAAGATACTCGCGAAGGTACGCGGAATCATACACGAAGCAGACCCTGAGATCGTCGAAGAGTGGAAGTGGATGGGAACTCCCGTCTTTTCCCACGGCGGCATCGTCTGCACAGGAGAGACGTACAAGAACGTAGTCAAGATGACATTTGCCAGAGGAGCTGCGTTGAAGGACCCTTCAGGTCTATTCAACTCCAGCCTCGACGGAAATATCAGGCGCGCCATCGACATCCACGAAGGCCAAAAGGTCAATGAGGCGGCTTTGAAGGATCTCATCCGTGCCGCGGTGGCGCTCAATCTCCATCTCAAGGCTAAGAGCAAGCCGAAGCCTCGGCGAGCGAGCGGTAAGCGGGCAAGCTAGCTTCAATGGCAGGTCCCGACCCTGGCACAAGCCGCTTGCCCTCGCAAGCCGCCGTCTAGCTATTCATTTCAAAGAACTTAGGAGCGATTCCGCGTCTTCATGTTAGGGTCATCACCTTAAGTCGCTTCCCCTTCTATTTTCCAATGATCCGCCTGATTTTCCTCGGATGAGCCACAGTTTATAAGCTAAGCGTACACATACGCTAACCCGCCCGCGTGTAGAACGCTTCGCAAGTTGAAAGACCGTCTAAGGGTGCAAGTCATGTGGAAGACGAATGCTCTGTTGCTTGGATTCTTCGTTTCGATGCTCTCCCCAATCGCCCGAGCGCAAGGGGTGAATAACGCCGAGCTTACGGGCGACTATGCATTCAGTTTTACCGGAATGACCACCGGAGATGGAACTTCCTCGACTCCATTCGCTGCGGTCGGAAGATTCACTGCTGATGGTGCCGGAAATCTGACAAACGGCGAGCTTGATAGCAACGGCCTTGGTGTCAGCCTGGGTGGAGTGGAAAAGGCCGTGGCCCTGGCTTTCACCGGGACGTACACGATCGGGGCGGACAACCGCGGCGTGATGAACCTGAACATCCCAGGTGGCGGCACGCTGGCTTTTGCTATGTTGAGTAACGGCGACGCCAGATTCGTCGAAGTGGATGCTTCCGGAAACCACGGCACGGTAGGCTCGGGAACCATGGAGAAGGTAGACACCGCAGCCTACAACACTGCCAGAATCACAGGTGACTATGCTTTTGGTGTTTCTGGTCTAGATCAGTCGAACAATCGCACGGCCATCGCCGGCCGTTTTACTGCAAACGGAATGGGCCTGCTCAGCAACGGAGCCGCGGACGAGAACATGTCAGGAAGCTTCTCGACCATGAATTTGCTCGCCGGGACCTACACGGTTACCGACACGGTGACTGGTCGCGGCGCTCTCAACCTTGCTCCCGTGATTGGCGGAACCCTCCAGAATCTCAATTTTGTCTTTTACGTGGTCAAGGGTAGCAAGGTTTTTATGATGGAATCGGATGTCATCTCGCCGGCGACTCCACTGCTGCTCGGTTCCGTGTTGCAGCAGAAAACTCCTGCCATCGTAGGTTTCACCAGCGCCTCGCTCAACGGCGGGATGGTGGTCTACTTTACCGGAGGCAGGGGGTGCACTGGAGGGGGGCTGATCACGGGAAACGGAATCGGCGTACTCACATTGACATTGGATAACGGCTGCATCTGGGGCGGTAGTGCTGTGAATGATCCAGGAACTTACGCTGTCGCATCCAATGGGCGAGTAGACCTCAGGTGCACCTATTGTGGTTACGCCGCGGCCTACCTGGTGGACAGCAACCAAGCCTTTCTGATCGCGCCGGATAGTGCCGGCGGCACCGCGGCCACGTCTGGGTTCGGAGAGCCACAAGCGTTAGGACCGCTTTCCAATAGTTCGGTGAGCGGGAGATACGTTGGCGCGACAATGGCTCCGGGTTCCCTTAACCAAACAATCTTCTCTGGCGTGTTCACCGCGGATGGCGCCAGCCCGACGGGCACTCTTGCTGGCACGGAGGACATCACCGCTCCGAGCGGAGCGCGGTTGGGCGTAGCGACTACTGCTACATACTCATCAATATCCTCATATCCCTCATATCCCCCAGCATGGACAAACGGAAGAGGAAGCATCTCAGGGAACTTCGGGGCCATCGGGAACTTCCCGGCTCCCCCGGGGAACGACTTTCCTGGTGTCATCTACGTCATTTCGCCCTCGAAGTTCATCGTACTTTCGTCGGGCAATATATCGGGCTCGGGCACCGTTGTTTACCCGGTCCTTCTGATCTTCGAGCAGTAAGCCGCGGCGTAATCTCCAGGTCGATGTTCATGGCGATGTTGCTGTTGGCTTCGCTGAAAGCCAAGCCGCCGCAATCAAACACACTGTAATCACGATGGAAAAAACGATGGGGAGGATAAAAAGGTATCTCCGGCTGACAACCGTAATGGTGCCAAGCAAAGAGCGAGGGCCCACACGGTGACGCGCATGACCGCCAAAGTCTCTGCAGGAAGGCCACCTAGCTGCCAGGCTAGTACGGCCGCAAACAGATAAAACACGCCGACCGAGAATCCAGCCGCGACAAAGAGGTCCCAATATGTCCGGCTGAACCCTTGCACGTCAAAGTGAATTGACCCTATTGAGCTAAGAAGCGTATCAAGTCCCCATGTGGGATCGGACTGGCGAAAACCAAGTGTATGTCCGGCAGCAAAAAGCAGAAGAAGAACAGCAGCGATTCGATAAAACAGAGAAGCTTTCACGTCTCGCCTCCCAACATAACGGAGGCAATGTACCACTGTGGAATTGTTTAGAGAGCAGAATCTATGGAAGTACCTGCTGCTGCGAACACGGTTCGCATATCCAGTTCCGCGATGGGAAGGAAAGAATTGACAACCGCGGCATCGAACTGAGTTCCGCTTGAAGCAATCAACCGGCGAGCCGCCTCGCGAAATGGCAAGCCCTTGCGATACGGGCGCGAAGAGACCATCGCGTCATAGGCGTCGATCACGCAAACAATGCGCGAGACGATGGGAATTTCTGAATTGCGAAGCCCGGCCGGATAACCACTACCGTCTACGCTTTCGTGATGATGGAGAATGTCCAGCGCAGCCGATTCAAATCCTGGCAACATACGCAACACAGCCCAGCCATAGTCGGGATGTTTTTTGATCAACGCGTATTCTTCGGGGTCGAGTTTGGCAGGCTTGCGCAGGATCGCGTCTGGGATTCCTACTTTTCCGATGTCATGCAGCAACGCCGCGACTTCCAGATTACGCAGCGTGTTTTCGTCAAGGCCAAGCTCCTTGCCGACCCGCAGACCCCATTCCGCCAGCCTCGTGCTATGCACGCCTGTATTCAAATCCTTCAAGTCCAACAATTGACTGAAGGCGCAGATGACAGAGTTACGAAGTAAGGATGCTTGCTCTTCGAGAAGCTTGATGCGAAATGCTTCGGGCGACGCAAGCAATGGTTGGTTCGTCACCGGAGTCATAGCCCCGTTCCTGGTGTGAGCTTCGCTCACCAGCTCACTTGCCATGCAGTCAGAGCCTGGTAGACATCCAACCGACCGTGACTCAAGTCCGGTGTGAGGGCGCGCGCGTGGGATAGTGCGTTCGCGGCTTTGTTTTGATTGAGGCCGGGCTTTACGCTCATCGCGAGTGCAACTGTTCCAGCAACGATAGGCGAGCTGAACGACGTACCAGAGGAACTCCCGTAGGTTCCGCCTGGATAAGTGCTGATGATGTTTTCGCCAGGCGCCGCGACCCAAACGTCCGCGTTACCGTAATTCGAAAAGGAGGAGCGCGTGTCGTAGTCAGTCGTGGAAGCCACACCAACGACGTTGCCATTCAACGACGCCGGGTAAACGCGAGCGCTCGTGTTTTCATTTCCGGCAGCCGCGACGAGTACAATTCCGGACTGCGTCATCTGAGAAACAGCATAGGACAGCGCGGGAGACGGAACGGAAAGATCGAAGCTCATATTCACCACGTTCGCGCCGTGCTGCTTGGCATAGTAGAGGGCCGCAATGATGTCGGAAAGGTTGCCGGTGCCGTTGGAGGAAAAAGCCTTAAGCGGCAGAATCTTCGCTTTCGGAGCTACAAGATGGATGAGCCCGGAAGTCATTGTGCCGTGCCCAAAAGCAATGTAAGGGTTGCCATCCAGAACGGCTGCAGTCGATTGATCAAGAACCGCGGCGGTGGATTGCTGAACAATGACTGGCTGCTGATCCTGCGAGTCCTGGTTCAGCGGACCATTTTCCAGTCCGGTGACGTCGAGCCATTCATTGGCTCCGGCCTGGTCGCGGGTGAAGTCATAGCCCGGAAGCAACACTGGGACGAGCGCGGGGTGATTTGGATCTACGCCGGTATCAATAACGGCAACTGTTCCCGTGCCGCTGACCCCGAAACCTGCCTGCGCGTCTCTCAGCCGAATGATGTACGTCGCCGGTTGAGCGGCATATCCGTGCCAAACGACGGAACCGTAATAGTTGACTGGAGCCATGTCCGACAATCCGTAGCCCGGCTGCTGCGCGGAAACCTGCGGGAGCGGGAGAACACGGTCAGCCTCAACGCTCTGGATTCCGAGAATTGCTTCGAGGAGGTTTAAGACGGGGTTGAGCAATGTTGTGAGGAGATTTTGCGTGGAAGTAACGAGGTAGGTTTGTCCAACGTTCCCGTCAAGGGAACCCTGAACCTGGCACCCCGCGGCTCCGCAGAGTTTGAGAACACTCAGGAGGCCACCGGTCGTACGAACGATATAGCGCTGCTGAGCGGCTGCCGAGCCTGTGCAGAGAACTATGGCGAGGGCGAAAACGAACGCAAGCCTGAGTATGAGTTTTCTCACAGTGTTTGTCCCTTTGTGACGAATGAGGCCGCCCATCCTTCTAGCAGATTCTCGGATTCGCTTATAGATTCCGTGGGGACGGTGAATCTACCTATGGTACGGGTGGCTCTAAGTAACTGCTCCCTTGGTGCAAAATCTCCGGTACCGAAGTACCAGGAAAATCTTTAGTCAGCGCCTTTAGTCGAATCAGCGCGCCGAGATGGTCCGGGTACGTAGGTGAGAGCGTCCCGCAGCGAAACAACAACGGGCTTTTCCCCTTTTCCCGGAAAGCTCAATTCAAGATCACCGCGGTTTTCAATTTCGCCGTGAAACTCCCCAAAGCTGTTGGTCACAGTCTGAATCGTTTGTCCGCGGCGGTTGGAGAGGGTCACGGGAACGCCGCGTCCGACCGAATCCGGCTGGGACGTGTCCATCAATTGGCCGGTGACGGAAAGGCGCGTTTCGCCAGGTTTGGCCTCAATGCTCAAATCAATTTGAAAAGGGTTCGCTGAAAAAAGCATTTGGCGGGTTTGCATTCCCGCAGAGCGAGCGCCTGCCACGGCTTGCGTCTGAAAGCTATCGAAAACAAGCCTTGCGATTAACCCAGTCAAGCCGGATTTCGCCTCAAGTCCTGCGTTTGCAAATGCCGCCTTGACCAATCGAACCGAATCAGCGGGAGGCTCAAAATGCGCCTCTTCTGCGGCGGACTGCCGAATCTTCTGCCACAGTGCGACGGCCCCTGCACATTGCTTGCAGCCGGAGTCCAGATGCTTCTGCATTTCCTGCAGCGCAGACTTAGCGCTTGCGCCGTTCACAAAATCAATCCATTGCTCTGCCGAGTAGTGCTTCATGCGCCGTTCCCCCTCAGAAGTTGACAACCTACCCCGGTGCGGGCCGGGTCTCCATTCGGAGATAAGGGGTAATTAAAGGTAGGAAAAATACCTTAGTACGGTAAATCAGTTAAACACTGTACTTTCATAAAGTTGGCCCGTTAAGAAAAACGGCGCCCAATAGTAGGGGTGCGGGCGATTTGCGCGAATCTCCTGCATTGCCCTGCGCAAGGAACCGGCCATGTCATTCGTTCGCGTAAAGTGCGAATAAAAAGAACTCATCAACTCGGACGTCGTTTCGTCGTGAACATCCCAGAGAGAGAGCAGCAAAGTAGAAGCGCCCGCGCAAAAAAGTCCGCGCTGCAACCCAAGCAGTTCGTCGCCCTCTGCGACCACATTCATTCCGGTCGCGCACCCGCTTAAGGTAACCAGCCGCGCAGGGATTCTCATCTGATACAAGTCGTAGAGGTAGAGGTAGCCATCGCCTAAGCGAATGCCGGAAAACATCGGGTTATCCTGACGATAGGTGCCATGCGTGGCGATGTGCACTAGTCCAGCAAAGGGTCCGCGCGCCCGCAGCGCTTCGGCTGTTGCCTTTTCTCCGACAAGCAACTCCGAGCCTGGTAGCATGTCTGCCACCGCTTTCACTTCCCCTTCGATTTCCGGTGCGTTCTGGTCGGGAATCCCGAAGACAACGGGCCTCGAGTTCGAGGTGACCTTTTTTTGCTGGCACAGTCCAAAAATAGTCGCACTCGGCGCATAAGAAATTGAAAAGTCGTCGCAGAGGTATTTCCCTGAATGGAGCAAGGCATGAAACGGCAAAAAATGGAGCGGCCCGTGAGGAACGAAGATCACATGCTTGTGACCCTCCAGCAACGGTCTGAGAGGTGCGATCAATTCGTTGTAGAGCGACTCGAGGTGAGACTCCACGGCCCGCTGCATGGGCTCGATGAACCGCTGCGTATAGGTGGATCCCATGCGGAACTTGGAGAGCTGAAAGCGCAGAAGCTGCAGAAAATTCTGTATGCGCGAAATCACGCTAACCGAAACAATTTCCATCTTGCTTCGTGAAATCACTGCGGCGATGAGCCTGTCGCCCGTCGAATAGTACTCCACAAGGACAGCTCCTGGCGGCAGGCACGCCGCCAGGTATTCCGGCGAAAAGTTCGTCGGCGCTTCAAGCGTTGCATTTTCGCGTTCGTGCGCCGGAAGCTCTCGCAACGTGCGCATCAACTCCTGTTCATGCGCTTTCGCCTGCTGATGAAGCAGCGCTATGCGGTTCTCGGCGTTGTTGTCCGCTCCAAGATGCTCCAACTCAATGCGGTGGTAATACCAATTAAGGTCTTCCCGCAACTCACGAATGCGCCGGACTAGGCTGCTTTGTCCTTCCTCTCCCATGGGCAGGCTCTGACCGCTTCGAAAAATCATTTCACTCATGCTGCGGGACTTTGCCGCCTCGATGCACGCTAGCGCTTCTGCGTTGGACTGCTCGCCGGCAGCCCCCGCCAGGAAAATTTCAACGAGCGATTCATAGATCTGCAGGCGATTGCGCCCAAAGGAAATCTTTAGTTCTTCGGTATGAATTCTCGTCCGCATGGACTCCAGCGCATGCCGTGCCGTCTGATAAGAGTCGCGCGCAGCCGTAAGGTCACCCCTTTTTTGCGCAAGTTGGCCGAGGAAAAAGTGAACCTGATATTCCAATACGGGCGTTTGCACGGAAGACAGCCGGGCTACAGCGGCATCCGCGTGCTTGCCTGCTTCCTCTATGTCGGCCAGCTGCAACGCAATTCGCGCCAACAACAGATGGGCGATTACAGATTTGCCGAGCAGCCGCATTTCATCAAAGAAAGCAGCCGCAGCCACGCAAAGCCTTCTTGCTTCAAAATGACGGCCTTCGTGAAACAGCAGAAGCGCCTGATACAAATCAAGAAGCCGCGGCCAGACAAGATTCGACTCTTGCGCAAACATTTCGCGGGCTTTCGCAAAAAGTTCGAGCGCTTGAACCGTTTTCCCCTGCTGCCCGTACGCGGTGGCCTCGTTCGCGAGCGTCTTTGCCGCTTCATAGCGCATTCCCTGCGCTTCAAATCGCAGAAAACCTTCATGCGCTATCGTCCGTGCTTCCTCACTTAGGTTCAGCTCCAGGTAGACATCGGAGAGATCCAGGTGGCAGAGGGCAAAGTGATAGGCGTCTCCCGTCGCTTCGCAAGCGCGCCGCGCCGCATAAAGTCTTTCGATGGCGCTGCCATACTCGCCACGCAGGTAGTATAAATACGCGATGTTGTAATCGGCCTGCGCCACCAGAAGCGGCATGCCGGCTCTTTCACAGACGCGCCGGGCTTGCTGGTATGACGACAGGGCGCGGGGAAAATCGTTCAGGCTGATGAGGCAAACTGCCATGTTGCTCAGCACCACGGCGATTCCCTCGATGTCTCGATTCTCGATCATTCCTGCATAAGCCCGTTCATAATGGGCAAGTGCTTCTTCGAAGCGGTCCTGACGGTGAAAAATATTTCCGACATTAATCTCGAGGCGAGCGATACGCCACGGATCTTCCAGCTTAGTGAAGATTTCCCGGGCGCGCTCCGAAGATTGAAACGCGCGCTCGTACTCGCCCATCAAAATCAAGGGCTGAATGAGCGTGCTGATCGTGCGGCCTGCCTCCTTCTCGTTGCCGAGTTCGAAGTAGATTTGCAACGCTTGGTCGTGGTGATGTACGGCTCCTTTACTGTCGCCACTGGCGTACAACGCGTTTCCCTTGGCGCGAAGTCCATGCGCGATTTCTTCTTTACCGCCTAACTTGTAGGCGATAAGCAGAGCGGATTCGGCCAGTGCGCTAGCCTGGTGCGTGTCTACGCGAACGCGCTCCACAACCTTCTTCAACAGTTCGGCGACGACTTCGGGGACAAGCAAGGCTTCATGCTTTGCGAGAATTGTTTCGCGTTCCGCCTCGCTCTGTGTGCGGGCAAGTTCCTCAATAAGTGTTTCGCGGGAGGCCGGCGTCTCCCGGCCGGTGCTCATAAGAAGCCCAATTCATCGAGCTGTTTGCGCAGACTCTCGATGCATTTCTGGCGGGTGAGTCCAATCGAACCCACAGCCAGATTCAGTTCGCTCGCGACTTCCGTGTATGGCCGCGCGGGGGATTCGAAGAAAAGCATCTCCACCAATCTACGGCAGCGCGGTGCGAGGTTCGCCATCGCCTCACGCAACATTTGCTCTTCCTGGGCTTGCTTTATGAATTCTTCAGCTACCGGCGGCACTTCCGGCTCGGGTAGTTCTTCCTCCCCGTCTCGACTCACTAGCCGTTGCTGCTGTTTCTTCCAGTGATAGCACTTGTGATGCGCCACCTGAATCAGCCATTTCGGCAAAGCCTGCGGATCCCGCAACTCGTGAAGACGTATGAGCAATTCCATGCAGGTTGACTGAAATACGTCCGCCGCTTCCTGAGGCGGCAGCCCATACTTCACGGGAATCGAATAGATGAGCGCCTTATACTTGTCAATGAGTTGCGCCCACGCTTCCTCATGCCCGGAAAGACAGCGTTTTACAAGCGTGGCGTCCGGAATTGCTCGCGCCGTTGGTTTTTCCGGATCCGTCGTCACGGGGCTCATTTGCCGGCAGCCTCCGAAGAGTTGCGCAGGAAAAGTGATTCCACATTCCAGAGCGCATATGGCTCGAGCGTGGCCGGCCGGAAATTCCCCACACTGTTCTTTGCACCTACCAAGATGTCTGGAGTGGCCAGGAAGATAAACGGCTGATTCTCGTCAAGCAGTTGCTGCACTCGATCAAAGCTTTTTTTTCTTTCTCCGAAACTCTTCGCCACAAGCTGTTGTTGGATCAATTTGTCGATTTCCGCTTCCCAGGGGGTTGCCGGCTGCGCTTGCGAGGGATTCCAAAGATGCGTTCCACCGCTGGACAACCAAACATTGATGTCAGCACTTGGGTCGGCATCAAAGCTCACCAGCCCCAAAACACATGCGTCGTATTCCTTTGTTTGGGTAACGCGATCGAGGAGCGAACGAAATTCCAGCGGAACAACTTGCGCCCGAATTCCGAGTTGCTTGAGGTCGTCGGAAATCAGAGTCGCCATTTTTGTGCGATCCGCATTCGAAGAACTGGTCAGGATCGAAAATTCAACAGGGTTTCCGTTCTGGTCGGTTAAGATTGCTTCGGAACGTGCGCCGCCTTTCCACGAAAAACCGGCCTGCCGCAAGAGTTCGCGCGCACGGTCGGGGGATTGAGCCGGATGCTTGATTTCCGTATTTGCCCAGCGCTTATTTCCCGGCGTCACCGGTCCCCAAAGCGCTGCTCCGCGCCCTTGATACACCAATCGAACAATCGCCTGACGATCTACAGCGGCAGAAACGGCCTGCCGGAACCTCACGTCGCGAAACCAGGATAGCCTTCGTGCAGCATCGGCGGAAGTATTGGGAGTTGGTTCATTCAAATTGAAGAACAGAAAGTTGTATTCCAGCCCGGCTCCTGCGTCGGTCATCGTGTATCTTCGGGCCTGTCGCGAAAGCACGGAATAATTCTCTGCTCCCAAGCGCGTAATCACGTCCGTTTCGCCCGATTGAAACCGCAGCACCTGTGCATCGGCGCTGGGTACGAAAAGAAAGACAATCTCGTCGAGATACGGCAATCGCGTACCTTTCGCATCCGCCTTCCAATAATATGGATTGCGCTCCAGCACAATCCGCTCGCCCGGAACATATTGTTTCAGGCGAAATGGTCCGAGTCCCGCCCATTCATTCGGCGAAGTTGAGAGCGACCAGAACTGCCCCAGTTTTCCTTCACTATAAGGCTTTTCCAGAATATGCCGAGGGAGAATGGCGAGTCCGTCAAAAATGCGATCGCCGACTCCATAGGGCTTGGCCATCCGAAACACAAGGTGATACGCGTCCGTTTTGCGAACTTCGATCGGTTTCCCGCCGACGATCAAAAGATCCCGCTGCGGCGAATGAATCGCTTCGTCCAGATAAACTCGAAACGTAAACAGTACGTCATCCGCATCAAGAGGATGGCCGTCAGAAAACTGCAAGCCACGCCGCAATTCAACTGAATATTCCAATCCGTCCTTGGAAACTTTGCAGCTTTTTGCGAGAGCGGGCTCCGTCAATTGCGAGACGCGATTGATGTGGATCAGGTCCGCCTGCAGCACACCAATCACTTCGCGGGAAGGAGCATCCGCAGCCATGACCGGGTTCAACGTCTTTGGTTCGGCGCGGAGCGAGAGCACAAGCCGTCCGCCGCGCTGGCCTATCGCCTCGTGCGTTACAAGGAATTCTGTACTTTTGTTTTGCTGATTTTGCGAAAAGGCCGGCAGCGCAGCCGGCAAAAGCCCCAGAAGCAATGCCGTAGCGAGCCCTGCACAGCGCCAAATCGACTGAAAACACTTCGCGGTCATGTAGCCCTTCCGTAGGGTCGGGTCATTACTAGTCTATCTTGGCTGGCTCCCATTTTTCCTGCAATGAACTCGAAAGGGCCAGGTAGCCGATGAAGAAAGGCACCATTGCCAGCGCGGGCAAGTACATCCACCAATAAGAGGAAAGCACACTGTACTGCTGAAGGCTGCTGAGCAGGTTGCCCCAGCTGGGCGCCGGCTCCGGAATGCCAAGTCCGAGGAACGAAAGCGTCACCTCGGCAAGTATGTATTGCGGAATCAGGATTGCCGCCTGCGTCAGAATCACGCCTCTGGTCTGTGGAAGAATGTGCCGCCGAAGGATATAGAAATGCGAAGCGCCGAATCCTTTTGCCGCCCGGACAAAATCGCGCTCTTTGGTGCTGAGGGCAAGGCCGCGCACCAACCGCGCTGGCCTGGCCCAACCAAGCGCGCCAATCGTAATAACGATAATCAAAAAGGCGTGCAAAGGATTCACAAGCAGCGGTAGGAATGCGCGCACTCCGAAGAGCAGATAGAGCCACGGCAACGCGAGACATAGTTCCGCAAAACGCATGAGAATCGCATCGGTCCAGCCGCCGAAATATCCTGAAACTCCGCCAAGAAAAGAGCCGATGAGCAAAGAAATGAAAGCCGCAAGCATCCCGGCAAACAAAGAGATTTGCCCGCCGTAAAGAATGCGCGAAAAAAGATCACGGCCATAGCCGTCCGTCCCGAGCAAATTGATGCTCGCGTTTTCAACACCAACCAGATGCAGAGTCCCGGGAATTACTCCAAGCAAACGATACCGAGAACCCGTCACGAAAAACTCAACGGGTGTGAGGGCTGCATGGTCGTCTTCGTATTCATCGAACGCGCCTTCCTTTACGCGTTGCAAATAAATGAAAGGGCGAAAATGGCATTTTCCAGTGGCGTCAACAAAATGAATCTTCATCGGCGGTGCATACGGCCGATTGCGATTTTGCTGCAGAGGATCGCACGGAGCGAAGAAGCCCGCGCCTAGAACAATCGCGTGCAGCACGATCAGGAAACCCAACCAGGCTGCCGTTTTTCGAAGCGATCTCATAATCACTCCGTCCGAATCCGCGGGTCGGCCCAGTAGAGCGCAACGTCGGCAACAAGATTTCCCGCTACAAGAAAAAGCGTTGAAAGCAAGACGCCGGCAATGACTACATACAGGTCTCGCGCAAGAATCGCCTCCAGCAAAAACGGACCCAGCCCCGGCCAGCTTGTAACAACTTCTACCAACAGAGAACCGCTAAGGAGCGTGCCAATACTGAACCCAAAGAGGGAGATGAGCGGATTTGCGGCGGCAGGCAAGGCGTATCGCCAGAGCAGTCGCCTTCGCGGAATGCCGTGGGCTTCCGCCGCGCGCGCATAGGCCTCGCCAAGAGTCTCGGCAACCGCGGCCCGCACGTGCCTCACAAGAATCGGTTGCGCGCTCAAAATCAGGATCACCGCGGGAAGAAACATGTGACGCATCAAATCCCACGCCCGCGCGCCCAATGGCAACGACTCCGCTCCGACGGAAGCCATGCCGCCCGCTGGCAACAATCGGCTTTGTACGGCAATCATGAGCAGCCCAAGGGCAAGGGCGATATCCGGAATGATCAGCAAGATCGCCGACGTGCCTGTAACCGCACGATCCACCCAACGTCCGGCATACTCCGCACTCCACACGCCCAAAGGGAGCGCAATCATCCATGCGAGCAACGTCGAAGTGATAGTTAGCAGCAGCGTGTTGCGTGCGCGCACGGCCAGCAGCGATCCAACCGGCGCATTGTACGCAAAGGAATAACCCATCTCGCCTTGCGCGAGCGATTTGAGCCACGCTCCGTATCGCACGAGCAGTGGCTTATCGAGATCGTAGTGCGCTTTTAAGGCACTCAGGGTTTCTGGAGAAATCCGCGGATTGAGCCGCATTTCTTCGAAATAATTTCCGGGCGCCAGCGTCGTGAATAAGAAAGTGACAATGGTCGCCGCGGCCAGAAGCAGCAATGCGTGCACAAAACGACGAGTAAGGTAGCGCATCAGAGCGCTGGCCCCCTCTCGAAGTTAGAACCGGCAGTCGCCATTGCGCCAAGCAAATCTCGCGTGGCCGCGTGCTCCGGTGTCTCGATGATTTTTCGCGTAGGCCCGCTTTCGACGATGCGGCCATTCTGCATAACAACAATCTCGTCCGCAATTCGCGCCGCCATTACGAGATCATGCGTGATAAAAAGAATCGCGGGTCGCTTGGCCAAAGGAACCGCCCGATCGGTTAAATCCAGCAACAGGTTTGCGATCTGCGCTTGTACGGAATAGTCCAAAGCAGAAAGCGCTTCGTCGAGAATTAGGACTTTCGGGGCGAGTGCGAGAGCACGGGCAATCGCCAATCGCTGGCGCTGGCCGCCGCTCAGATCGCTGGGCCGTCGGTTAGACAGCTCGCCCGATAGACCAACGCGGTTCAGAAGGTTCGCCGACCGTTCAACATTTTCGGCCGGATCAAACTTGGCCTGAAGAATCCACGGCTCTTCCAGAATTTCCCGTACAGCGAACGAAGGATTGAACGCCATCGCCGGGTCTTGAAAAACAAGTTGGATTTCGGGCCGTACTTTTCGCAATTCGTTTTCAGATAGGACCGTTAAATCTCGGCCTTGGAATCGAAGCGCCCCCGAACTTGGTTTTTCCAAGCAAGCCAGGCATACCGCAAGTGTGGATTTGCCAGAGCCGGAAGAACCTACCACAGCGATTCGCGCTCCGGCCTGAATGGCAATGCTGACTTGATCGAGCGCACGAACGCTTCCCTTCTTGCCATTCAGATGGCGCGAAGGGTATTCCTTAACTAAATTCTCGGCGGTGAGGAGAGCTTCCATGCTCACGAATCGGCCTCGTCTTAGGTCCCAAACTTAAAGCAACGAGCCTTGCCACCTTTTTCCGCGTCAAAAAATGCGGGCACCCGCTCGTCGCAAATTTGCATTCTTTCGGAACACCGCGTCGCAAAGGCGCAGCCCTCCACCTTCGAATTTAGGATCGGCGGCTCCCCAGGTATAACGGGGATGCGCGAATCGTTCAAAACATTTGAGCGCACGTTCAACACCGGCCGGCAGTTCAGAAGCGCCCGCGTGTATGGATGTTGAGGCGCATTGAGCACACTCGCCGCGGCGCCAAGTTCGACGATTCTACCCCCGTACATAACCGCGATTCGGTCTGCGAAACGGTTCAACAGCTCCAGCGAGTGCGTGATAAACAGAATCGCCAAACCGCGTTCGTTGCGCAGCCGCACTAGGAGCTCCAATATCTCTCCCTGCGTCACGGAGTCGAGAGACGCCGTCGGCTCGTCCGCAACCAACAAGCTCGGTTTGCAAACGATGGCCTGGGCAATCGCGATCCGTTGGCGCTGCCCGCCGCTCAATTGATGGGGATACGAAACATAAATCCGGGCCGCATCCGCGCCAAAAATTGATTCGAGCAAAGCGCGCACTTCCCGCCGTCGGTCTTCCTTGCTCATTCCAGAGTGCGCTTTCAAGACTTCTTCAATTTGTACTCCGGCTCGCATCGTCGGATGCAGCGCCAACCCCGGCTCCTGAAAAATCAGTGAGACCCGGCTTCCGCGAATGCCTTCCAGTCGGCGGCGCTCGAGCTCAAGCAGATTTTTTTGCAGCGATCCCTGCAAGAAGACAGCCCCGTCTATCTCTGCATTCGGCGGGGTCATGGCAAGGAGCGACAGGGCCAGCGTGCTCTTGCCTGAACCAGATTCTCCCACCACACCGAGAATCTCTCCGGGAGCAATTTGTAAGCTCGCCTCGGTAAGGGCAAAGACGTCAGCGCCGGTCCGCGTGTGGTAACGAACGCTGAGATCCTGGACTTCCAAAAGCGTTTCCATCGTCAAAAAAAGCCCCCAGTCACCTCGTGCCGGTTCAGAACTCAGTATCGAACAAGAATGCTCTTCCTCCCGGCGAGTTAAGAGTCATCTCGACTACCTTTCTGCCACAGTCTCAGAGACCATAATATCCCTATATGTTTCAAGTACTTAGGGCCTGGTATTTTCCGTAGAGTTTTACACCCTTATGAACTAAGACGCTAGTCCAGATTCATAACGCCGCAAGGATGGCTCCTGAGACTAGCCTCATTTTGAAAGGACAGAACATGAAGCGGCTCATTTTGGCTGGTTTGATTTTCTCCGTGGCAGGCATTGCACACGCTAAGGACAAGCCGGCCTACGAGAAGGGCGTGCTGATGCAAATGGACTCCTCTTCTTGCGGCTACGCCGAAAAAGATGGCAAAACCATCGCTGGCGAAATCTTCGGAACCGACGGCCAGCACAAAAACACCAAGGTGGTCCTCTGTCAAGAATACATTCTTAAGTCGGACCGTGTGATCTATCGCATTCGCCCAAAAGACGAAAAACACCCTGCCCTCCTACCTGTGGGCGAAACGGCGGAGTTCCGCATTCACAAAGACAAAATGATCCTTCGTGTGGCCGAAGCCGACGATAAGGAACGCGAATATATCGTGGTTTCCATGACTCCGCGCGAGGACGCTGCGGAAAACCGTCGAACCACTGCACAAGTCAGCCATCCTTAAGACCGGCCCGGCCAACGGAATCGCGCTCCGAATACTCTTTTGCGCGACCGATGTCACTATCTAGGGCCGAAATCCACCAGAGTCAGCAGGATTAGGGCTGGCAGCCGCGGGAAGAAAGCACGTCACAAATTCGATTTGCTCCGTGAGCCGGTTCCCTGCTAGAGTTTGAACATGGTATTGAGCCTCAGCCAAAGGCACGAAACACGCAGCAATTGTTGTCTGTGTTGCGTACAAGTGTCTTTTGGCGCCGGGAGGCTCTTCCTCTAGGAATATTGCACTAGCCTAGCAGCAGTCATTCCCACCGCCAGAAGACCTGGTTGGTGGGATTTTTCTTTTTGCGCGCAATTTTTTGAGGAACGGGAAACTTTTGATGACACAGACCTTACACGAACCATCGGAGCAATCGGCGCCTCTGCAGCGGAGGCCGCCCGAGCGATTTCCGTCAATCGAGAAAGGGCTGAACCATCTCGAAGCACTTGAGGCCGAGAGCATTTACATCTTGCGCGAAGCCGTAGCCGAGTTTTCGAATCCCGTGATGCTCTATTCGATTGGCAAGGATTCTTCCGTCATGCTCCGGCTGGCACAAAAAGCCTTCCATCCCGGCAAGATTCCGTTTCCTCTGCTCCATATCGACACGAGCTACAAATTCCCCGAAATGATTTCCTTCCGCGATTCGTACACGAAAGAAATTGGCGCCCGGCTGATCGTCCACCAAAACCGCGAAGCGCTGGACCGCGGGGCAAACCCTTTCACGCTCGGCACGCAAAAATGCTGCGGCCTTTTGAAAACCCGCGCCCTTCTTGATGCGCTCGCTGCAGGCGGATTCAACGCAGCTTTCGGCGGCGCTCGCCGCGACGAGGAAAAATCGCGCGCCAAGGAGCGCATCTACTCCTTCCGCGATGTTCACGGCCAATGGGATCCAAAAAACCAACGCCCCGAGCTCTGGAACATTCTGAACTCCCGCATCGAGAAATCGGAAAGCATACGCGTTTTTCCTCTGTCCAACTGGACCGAACTCGACGTCTGGCTCTACATTCACGCGGAAAAACTCCCTATCGTTCCACTCTATTACGCGCGTCCGCGCGAGGTCGTCGATCGCAACGGCTCTCTCGTCCTTGTCGATTCGAAGGACCAGCTTCTGCCGGGCGAAAGAACACAAGTTGTGAACTGCAGAATGCGTTCGCTCGGGTGCATTCCCTGCACGGGCGCTATCCGCTCTGAAGCGGACACCGTTCCGAAGATTATCGAGGAGATGATTTCTTTCCGAAGGTCCGAGCGTGAAAACCGCGCCATTGATCATGACGAAGAGGGCTCGATGGAACTCAAGAAGCGCGAGGGATATTTCTAGTGATTTCTCGGCCGCAACTCGACCGCAGTGAAGCTTTCGCGGACTTTCTCGATCGCGATCTAAATAAGCAACTTCTGCGCTTCACGACCGCAGGCAGCGTAGACGATGGGAAATCGACGTTGATTGGACGCTTGCTCCACGATTCGAAGTCTGTGTACGAAGATCAGCTCGCTTCCGTCCGCAAAAGCCGCGTCAATCGCTCCGGCAAAGCCATCGATCTGTCTCTACTCACAGACGGACTTCGTGCCGAGCGCGAGCAAGGAATTACCATTGACGTCGCTTACCGCTATTTTTCCACGGCGCGCAGAAAATTCATCATCGCGGACACGCCCGGCCACGAACAGTACACGCGCAATATGGCCACCGGCGCTTCCACGGCTGACCTCACGATAATTCTTGTGGACGCAACAAAGGGGCTGCTTCCGCAAACACGCCGTCACGCATACATCTGCTCTCTTCTCGGCATCCCGCGCGTCGTCGCTGCAATCAACAAAATGGATCTCGTCGACTATCGCGAGGATGTCTTCCTGAAGCTGGTCGACGATTTTCACCAGCTGGCGAATTCTCTGGGTCTCGCGTCCGTTCACTGCATTCCGCTGAGTGCACTCGAAGGCGACAACGTGGTGGACGAGAGTCCGAACATGCCCTGGTACACAGGTGCGACTCTGATGGAGTTTCTGGAGACTGTCGAGATTCGCTCAGATGCCGACTCGCACGAATTTCGCTTCCCGGTCCAAAGCGTAATTCGCCCTGACGCAAACTTTCGTGGCTTTGCCGGCCGTATTGCCAGCGGAACAATTAGGCCCGGCGACGCGGTCCTCGCCCTTCCCTCGCGGCGGCAAACCAGAGTGAAAGCTATCGTGACTTACGATGGCGAACTGGACGTTGCGATTCCGCAGCAGTCCATTGTCCTTCAACTGGAAGACGAAATTGACTTGAGCCGAGGCGATCTTCTTGTCTCGCCAGAAATACCGCCGTTTTCTTCAGATCGCTTTGCAGCGATGGTGGTGTGGCTTCACTCCCAATCGCTCGAACTGAACCGCACGTATCTGCTCAAGCATGCCGGGCGTTTGATAAAAGCCAAAGCAACGCAAATTCGCTTCCGCGTTTACATCAACGATCTAACTGAGCATCCTGCCGATCGTCTGCAGATGAACGAAATTGCTTCAGTGGAATTTGAAGCAAGCAGCTCTCTTTTCTTTGACGCTTACCAGGAGAATCGCGCGACGGGTAGTTTCATTCTCATCGATCCGCTCTCTAATGCCACCGTTGGCGCCGCGATGATACGCGAGCCCATCTTTGACGATGCATTTGCTTTGGAGACGCAGCCTCCGAACAATCCTCTACTCACTGACATCGCGCAGTTCGAACGCGAAAAACGTCACGGCCATCGTTCCGCCATCCTCGCTATGAATGGAAGCGTCAGTCTCGCGCGACGCTTGGAAAGAAGACTCTTCGACTATGGTTTCGAAGCGCTTTTGATTCACGCCAATCAATTTTCCGCTCCTACGTTGCCGGCTTTCCTCCAAACACTTCTGTCCGCGGGGGTTCTCATTGTTTATGCAAGTGAAAGTCTCTCGCCGGCTGATCGCTCGGCGCTGAAATTAGCTGCCGGTGAGCACTATTTGGAAATACCGTTTCGTCGCGGATCTGCGAGCGGCGACGAATTTCTGCAACATGCGCTCGATTTCGCAGAAACACTTCGCACAAAGGGTAGCTCCAGTCCGAAAGAAGGCGCGAACCAAACATGACGATCCTATCCAATCTGGAAAATCTGGAAACTCGCACCGCCGACGAACTTATAAGCCTCGCTCTGGGTGCAGACTTGCAGGCACGCGCTTGCATTACTTGTAGCTTTCAGGCCGAGGACATCATCGTTCTCAGTCTCCTGCGGAAACACGCACCTCAAATCCCCGTGCTCTTTTTAGAAACCGGCTATCACTTTGCCGAAACCTATCAGTTCCGCGAGCAACTTATGCGCGAATGGAATCTAAGTCTCGTAAACGTGGTGCCAAAACTTTCCGTTGCCGAACAAGAATCACAACTTGGCATCTTGTATCGCGACGATCCCGCCCGTTGCTGCCAATTGCGAAAAGTGGAACCTCTTTTCGAAGCGCTGGAGCCATTTGATCTGTGGTTTACCGGCTTGCGGCGGGAGCAATCGCCTACGCGGAAAAATCTTCGTAAAGCCGAAGAGCACCGCCTTCCTTCCGGCAAGACCATTTTGAAAGTGAGCCCGCTCGCCGACTGGACTTGGGCGAACATTTGGGAATACACCGGCGCTCATCGCCTGAACTATTTGCCGCAATACGACCAGGGTTACGCCAGCATCGGTTGTGAACCTTGCACTGCCTTGCCGCAAGATCCAAACAATCCGCGCTCCGGCCGCTGGGCCGGCAAAAAACTCGAGTGCGGCATCCACACCTTTTCGGAGCGGTCCCAATGAGCCATCTTCTTCTCGGATTCTTCATCGCGCTCGCAGTCGGCCTTACGGGAATTGGCGGCGGGAGTTTCACCGTTCCGGCGCTGCTCTTGCTTGTTGGCCTTCCCGCCGGAGAAGCGGTGGGCACCGCTTTCGTTTTTGCCGGCGTTCTTCGCTTAATTGCTGTGCCGTTTTATCTTGCGAATCGTCAGGTCCATTCGCGCTACTTCCGCTTGCTCATTCTTGGAGCAGTGCCCGGCCTGGTCCTCGGCATGTTGGCGTTGCGCTCCGTCGCCAAATCGGAAAACTCCGGAGTCGTCACGATTATCCTTGGCGTTCTCCTCGCTGCGTCGTCCAGTGTTTCGTTTTTCCCGCGTGCGCAAAATCCGAGCTTCGCCGTCAAGAACTCGCGCTGGCTTCCCTGGCTGGCGTTTCCCATCGGCGTCGAATCTGGATTTTCCTCGGCGGGTGCAGGAGCCCTTGGCACGGTTCTTCTGTTGAATTACTCGGAAATGGCGCCCGCGCAAGTCGTTGGCACAGACATTCTGTTCGGCCTCGTGCTCGCTGTCATCGGAAGCGCTGTTCACTGGACGCTGGGTTCCGTCAGCACGCCAGTCCTATTACAGCTTCTCGCGGGAGGTGTTCCCGGTGTTGTCCTCGGATGCCTGCTGTCGCGGAGAGTGCCTGCGCAAAAACTGAAGACGGTCGTCGCCGCAATTGCCATCTGCGCTGGCTTGCAACTCGTGTGGTCCGGCGCGCATTCACTTCTTGCCCGCTCCGCAGCGAGCGCGTCACGAACTGCTACCGCCCTGCACGGTTCCGCACGGCCCTAGTTGCAACAGAAACTCTTCTGGAAAATGCGCCACACTATTTTGGTGACGCGGCGTGTTCCAGCGGTTTCGCGTTCATCGTCGCAAAGGGAACTTCCCGCCCCCGCGCAGAAACCCTTTCTACTGCTTCAATCTGGTTTGCCCGCACTAACAGCCCGCAGTCAAAATTATTCACCGTGGGGCACACATGACGCGGCAGCAGGTATAGAACATCCCCGACTTCCGGCCCGGCAGCACCGCTCGCAATTTCCATCGGCAAGTGTTCCTCGCTCGGCGAAAGCGGCGTCAGTTCCGGGTGCCCGGCAACGACGCACGTCGGCACTCCTGCATCAGCGGAAACCGCCTTGTGCCCCGCGTCACAACAAATCATTCCTGCCCGCGGCCTACTGACAACTCGTGTCATCACCATCACCGCCGGCACGTAACCGTATTCTGCCGGAAGCTGCGCCAGGCTCGTCGCATCGTTATAAACAACCGTCCCCGGAGAGACGCGATGCACAAATGTTTTCCCCCGAAATCCCGCGTAGGACAGTGAGCACGGAAACGTTGGCGTGCCCGCTGTAATGATTTCCTCTACATTTATTCCTCCACGTTCCAGTTCGTTCACATCTTCAAGCAAACGGCCATATCCGGCATGGGCTGCCGCCGTCCGCTCTTGTTCATCCAATCCGCCGTAATGTCCGTCGTAATAGTGCAGCCCGCGAAACGCGAGCTTGGCATCTCGAATCGTACGAGCCAGTCGCACGATTTCATCCCTGCGATCCTGCTCGATCCCCGTGCGATTCATTCCCGGATTTATGTCCAAAAAAACGCCGACAACACTTCCCCGCCATTGCTCGATCTGTCCTTCATTCTCTGCCAACACAGAGACGCTCACTTTCGGAAACGATTCTGCGATCTCTTTCACACGCCGCGCATTCGCGCCGACTGCCGGATATGCGAACAGCACATCCCGTGCGCCACTTTCGCACGCCGCCAATAATTCCAGCGTCGTCGAGCACTTGAGATTCTGCACGCCCCGCTCGATCAGCATTCCCATCGTGTATGCGAGTTTCGCCGTCTTCACGTGCACGCGCCAGCGGCTGCCATCGCCGCTCAGCAAATCCAGCGTACGCGCAATATTCGTGGCAATCGCGTCCGGGCAAATCACAAGCGCCGGCGTAAGCACATCTTCCGCATTCGCCACGCGATATCGTTCATCCGAGGAAAATTCATTCAACATGAATCTCAATGGCGCCATCGTTACACTCCTGCTTCGCCACGATGATAACGCGAACGCCATGCTGCCAACCACTCACGCCGGATCGCGCGACGGAATCAATTTGACCGCTCACTGCGCCGATAGTAGGCTCTCGCTTCCTTAGTCCATGCACACGAACTCAACCAGCAATCCCGAACGCTCCGGCCTCGTCCGCGGTCTCGGCCTTTGGGCGGCAACAGCCGTCGTCATCGGCGACACCATCGGCTCAGGAATTTTTCTCGTAACCAGCGACATGGCGCGGGCCGTCGGCTCCGTCGCTCTTGTTTTCACAGCCTGGATCCTTGGTGGCGTTATCGTTTTGTTCGGCGCGTTCTGCTACGCCGAACTCGGTGCAATGTTTCCCAAAGCGGGTGGGCCCTACGTCTACCTGAACCGCGGCCTCGGCCCTCTCTGGGGATTTCTCTTCGGCTGGATGAGCGCATTTCTCGATCGTCCCGTCGCCATGGCTACCCTCGCCGCGGGATTTCTTCGTTTCCTCGGCTTTTTGTTTCCCGTCGTGTCCACCCCGCTTTTCACGGCCCATTTCGCCGGTTCCGAATTCGCCTTTACCCTCGCCCAGCCACTCGCGGCACTGGCAGTTCTTCTCGTAACTGCCGTCAATTATTTGAGCGTGAAGTTCAGCGGTGGTATCCAGGTCCTCTTAACTTCATTGAAAATCGCCACGATCCTCCTGATCGTATTTGGCGGCCTTTTCTTCGGAGCAAAGGACGCCGCCGCCGTGCCCCCCCTACTCGCTTCCGTCGTCGCGAACAGATCCATCATCGCCACGATCGGCGCCGTCCTCTCCGCGCTCGTTCCCGCCATGTGGGCTTACAACGGCTTCAACGACCTCGGCGACGTAGGCGAAGAGATTTTGCAGCCGCAAAGAAACATTCCGCGCGCCATTATCATGGGACTCTTCACTGTGGCCGCGTCCTATCTTCTAGCAAACGTCGTTTACTTCCGCACTTTGCCTCTTAGCGCTATCGCCATTTCGAAGCATGTCGCCTCGGACGTTGTAAATTCGATCGCAGGCTCGCGTGGCGCGGCTTGGCTCACGGTCGCCATGGCTATTTCCGCACTCGGCGCTCTTCACGTTGTCGTTCTCACCGGCGCGCGCATCCCCTACGCTATGGCGCGCGACGGCGTCTTCTTCCCTTTTGCGGCAAAGCTCCATCCACGCTTGCGCACGCCATGTGGCTCGCTCCTTTTCCTCGGCTGCATCGCTTCGCTCCTCGCCCTCAGCGGTACGTACGAGCAACTTTATTCACTCTTCGTTTTTGCCGTCTGGATCTTCTTCGCGCTCACTGCAATCGCTCTGCTTCGCCTCCGCATAAAAGAGCCGGATCTCGATCGCCCTTATCGCGCCTGGGGCTTCCCGTGGACGCCGCTCGTATTCCTCATCGCCGCGATCGCTCTTACTGTCAACCTGTGGCTGGTTCGTCCCGTGCGCTCGACTCTCGGACTCCTCGTCATTCTCGCCGGCATTCCTTTCTTTTCAAGATGGCGCAACCGTCTCCCACATATGGACAAACCCGACCCCCAGTAAGACTTCTACGACAGAATTCCGTGTATCCGCTCTCTCGGCAAAAGAGTCTAATCTCTGTGCACATTCTCTTTCTGGTGCACGAGGAAGCGAGCTATGCGTGTTTGCGCCCATTAGAATCGTGCTTCGAGTTTCCGGCATTTTGCTTGTCGGCCTCGTCGCGCTTCAATTCGTCCGTCCCAGCTTGCAAAACCACCCCGCCGCGGCTGAACTCCAAGTTCCCCCTGAAGTGAAGCAGATCTTAAAAACCTCGTGTTACGACTGCCATTCGAACGAAACCAAGCTCGCCTGGTTTGACTGGCCCGTGCCCGCATATTGGCTCGTCATTAAGGATGTCCGCGAGGGCCGCAAGCATCTCAATTTTTCGGAGATCGGAAAACTTCCGGCGGGCCAGCAAAGAGCCGCGTTCTATGAATCCCTCAGCCAGACTGAATTGGGCGCAATGCCGCTCGGGCCATATAAACGCCTTCATCCCGGGACTGCGGTTACGCCGGAACAAATTCTCATACTGAAGAAATATCTCGGTCCACAAACACCCACCGCGCCTGCGGACGGCTCAGCGATAGCTGCGGCAAACGCTGAATTCGAAAACTGGATTCCAACCGGAAACGATCTCAGCACAAATGTTTCGCCCGCGCCAAACGGAATTGCATTTCTTCCTGGCTACAAAAATTGGACGCCCATCAGCAGCACGAATCGTTTTGACAATCACACCATTCGCCAAATTCTCGGCAACGATGTCGCCGTCAAGGCCATCGCCGGCAATCAAATCAATCCGTGGCCCGAGGGCGCCGCATTTGCCAAAGTTGCTTGGGAACAACTCGCTGACGAATCCGGTGTCATTCATCCGGGCAAGTTCTATCAGGTTGAATTCATGATTCGCGACAGCAAAAAATATTCTTCCACCTTGGGCTGGGGCTGGGCCAGATGGCGCGGCACTCAATTGAAGCCCTATGGTGCGAATGCGAATTTCGCGAAGGAATGTGTGGGTTGCCACAGCCCGCTAAAGCCAACAGATTATGTTTTCACCGAGCCAATTTCCATAAGCCAGCGAGGACGCCAATGAAAAAGCTTCTTCCCTTTGTCCTCGCAATTCTCGCTTCCATCGCCGGTTGCGCGAACGACGGGCCGCACATCGAGGCAATACCAAATACGGACGCAGGCCTCTCCGGCGATCTTCCTTTCAATCCGCTGCAGTGGCAGGTCATCAGTTCCGAAATAAATCCGGCTGCCTCAACCATGTCCACACTTTATGGCAACGACATCGCCGTGAAATACGCGCGGTCTCGTTCCCAGCGCGATTATCCGGCGGGTTCCGTTCTTGCACTCGTCACTTGGCAGCAGAAGGAAGACGACCGCTGGTTTGGCGCGAACATTCCCGGCAAAGTGGTTTCCGTCGAGTTTGTGCAAGTGGAGAGTAGTCCTGACAAGAAACCGGCTGCTTCTTATCAACGCTACGAAGGATCACCACTGCGAAAGTCTACCGCCTCCGATGACTCGGCGACAAAGGCTCGCGCCGCGTATCTCCTCGCACGGCGCGCAGCAGTCATGCCCTAAATCGCGCCGCAGGTTACTTCAAACCCAACATTTTGCGGTTCGCCGCCGCATCCGCTCCCGATGCCGCAAAATCATCGAAAGCTCGTTCCGGCGCCTGAATGATATGGCTTGAAATAAATGGCGCACCCTCCGCCGCTCCCTGCTCGCTGCTCTTGATGCAGCATTCCCACTCTAGGACCGCCCACCCATCAAATCCATACTGAGTCAGCTTCGAAAAAATCGCCTTGAAGTCCACCTGCCCGTCGCCCGGCGAGCGAAACCTTCCCGCACGATTGGCCCACGATTGATATCCGCCATAAACACCCTGTCGCCCCGTCGGCCGGAATTCCGCATCCTTCACGTGAAACATCTTGATTCGCTCGTGATACAAGTCAATGAACTCCAGATAATCCAGTTGCTGTAGAACAAAATGGCTCGGATCAAAAAGGATGTTGCACCGCTTGTGCTTTTTCACGCGCTCCAAAAACATTTCGAATGTGACTCCGTCGTGCAGATCCTCGCCCGGATGAATTTCAAAGCAAAGGTCCACTCCCGCCGCGTCATACGCATCGAGAATCGGCAGCCACCGCTTAGCCAATTCATCAAACGCTGTCTCGACAAGCCCCGTGGGTCTTTGCGGCCAGGGATAGAAATACGGCCACGCCAGCGCACCGGAAAACGTCACGTGCGCTTTCAATCCCAAATTCGCCGAAGCTGCAGCCGCAAACTTCAATTGCTCGACTGCCCACGCCTGCCGCGCCGTTGGATTCCCATGAACACTCTTCGGCGCAAATCCGTCAAACGCCGCATCGTACGCCGGATGCACCGCCACCAATTGTCCTTGCAGATGGGTCGAGAGCTCCGTCACAACAAGTCCGTGTTTCGCCAGCGCCTCGCGTACGCTGTCGCAATACTCTTTGTTCTCCGCAGCCCGCTTCAAATCAAACAGCCGCGCATCCCAGCTAGGAATCTGCACTCCCTCATACCCCAGATTCGCCGCCCACCGCGCAATATCATCCAGCTTATTGAATGGCGGTTGATCCGACGCGAACTGCGCCAAAAATATCGCTGGCCCTTTGATCGTCTTCATTTGTCTTTGTCTCCAGGCGGAGAAGGATGAGTAATCCCGCGAAGGACTTTGGTCAAGTCCGTTTCGGTCCCGGGCTCGTCGGAGGCGTTCGTTGTGGTTTGATTTAGAACTTCGGTCGCCCCCTCAAAATCCTCCGGCCGCACTAAGAGTCTCACCACGCCCATGAGATTTGGATAGACCATGCCCACTATCTTTTCTCCGGCAAGAGTGGACTCGATTTTGCGCTGAATCTAGAATGCTCTTGGCCACAACTGCATCCGATAGCATCGAAAACCGCCTAACTATCACGAGCGGTCCTGATACCTCGCCTGCTTCTCTCTCTATATAAGGCTCCGGCGACTGTTCCCAGTTGAGGTGCCGCTTCCTCATCTCCTGGAAAAGAACTTCGTCCTCGGGCGCGCTTAACTTCTCACGCTTTGCTGCAATTTCAAATAACTCCAGGTCGCTCATTTGAGCGTATTTTTGCGATAGTTTGTCAGCCTCGTCGGGCATGGCTCAATCCCTCCCAACGTGCCGAATCATACCTGATTCTTTGTCCTCTTCGCCTGTTCTCTCATCCGCCGTTCGCTGCCATAATTCTTGCCGCGATGCTTCGCAAACTACTCTCTCTTCTCACATCCGTTTGGCTCATCACCTCCGTGGCGTTTCTAGCTCGCGTCTCCTTTATGTGGCACCAGCAGCGTGCAATCCCTCACGAAGTCCTCGCCTCTGCACCTTTCGAAAACGAAGCTGGTAACATCGCAAACGCTCTCGCACAAGGCCGCGGCTTCAGCGATATCTTTCGTAAGCCCACAGGACCAACCGCCTGGCTTGCTCCCGTCTACCCAGCCCTCCTTGGCGCAATCTTCCGCATCTTCGGCCCATTCGCATTTTCTTCTTTTCTCGCGGCGGCGCTCCTGAATTGCGTCTTTTCCGCGGCCGCAACCGTGCCACTTTTCTTCGCCGCCCGCCGCATAGGCGGCCTCGCTGTCGCTGTTCTGGCCTCCTGGCTTTGGGCGTTCTGCCCCGCTGGAGTCATGCTTCCCTCCGAATGGATCTGGGACACTTCATTGTCAGTGTTTCTTGCCGCGGCAATTTTGTGGACGACCGTCGAGCTCGCTGATACCTCCGACTATTTCGACTGGCTCGCGTACGGCGTGCTCTGGGGAATCGCTCTTCTCACCAATCCTGCGCTCGGCATTTTGTTTCCATTTTTTCTGCTCTGGCTCGCTCTTCGCCGCTCAGGCGCACCAACTCGCTCTCGCAAATTCCCTCTTCTCGCTGCGGAAGTCGCTCTACTCTGTTGCGCCCCCTGGACCATCCGCAACTTCGTCCAATTCCACCACCTTATTCCCCTTCGCTCCAATCTTCCTTTCGAACTCTGGCTCGGCAACAATGACATCTTCGACGAACACGCAGTCGGGGGTATCCAGCGCATCACACGGTTCGGTGAAACCCGTCTCTACTCTCAACTTGGCGAATCCGCTTTCATGGATGAAAAGCGCCGCCTCGCCTGGAACTTCATCCGCACGCATCCCGTTCTCGAAGCCCATTTAATCGCCCGCCGCATCACCGCCACCTGGCTTGGCACCGAATCTCCCTGGCACGATTTTCTTTCAACCGACTCCGTGCTCATCCGCGCCATCTTCCTCTTCAACGCCTGTGTCGCCCTCGCCACGCTTCTGGGCGTCGTATTTCTTTTTCTCCGCCGAAATCCTTACGCAATTCCGCTTTCTCTCGTTCCGCTTCTCTTCCCGCTCATTTACTACGCCACGCACACCAATCTTCGCTACCGCCATCCCATAGATCCAATCCTTCTCCTTATTTCCGCCATCGCCATCGCTTCTAGGATTCGCCGCGACGCGCCCGTTGTAGCGGCCACCTTCTGAGGTCGGCGCCTATTCTTGCCATTTCCCCATGACACTGGCTTCCACTTCTGCAATACTTTCGTCCGTAAATCGTTTCAAACCTGCAAAAAGGGGCACTTTGCAAAAACCATGAAGCGACTTCTGTTCTTTCTTCTCCTTACCTCCCCACTCCTCGCTCAAGAAAAATACGACCTCCTTATCAAAGGCGCTACCGTCGTCGACCAAAAAAATAATCTCCACGAAGTCCACGACGTTGCCATTCGCAATCACAAAATCGCCGCTATCGAAAAAAATATCCCGGCATCGGACGCCGCCAAGACCATCAACGCCGAAGGTCTCTACCTCACTCCCGGCTTCGTTGACATTCACACTCACGTCTACGCCGGCACCGGCCTCCGCAACGCCTACGACGGAGATAACAGCGTCTATCCCGACGGCTTCACTTTCCGCAGTTGTGTAACGACTGTCGCCGACGCCGGCAGCTCCGGCTACAAGAATTTTCCCGACTTCAAAGATCGCATCATTGACCGCGCCAAAACTCGCGTCTTCGCCTTTCTCAGCATCGTCGGCAGCGGCATGGGCCCATCTCCCACAGAACAAAACACAAATGACATGGACTCTGCCGCCGCTGCGGCTATGGCCAAGAAATTCCCCGGCCTCATCGTCGGCATCAAAACCGCGCATTTCGAATCTCCTGAATGGACCGCCGTTGATCGCGCCCTCGAAGCCGGTGCTGCCGCGCAAATTCCTGTCATGGTGGACTTCGGCGTCTTCCGCCCCGAACGCCCCTACGAACAGCTCGTCACAAAGAAACTTCGCCCCGGCGACATCTCCACCCACATGTACATTGACTACATCCCGATGCTCGACGCCGACGGTAAAGTCCGCTCGTATCTCTTCGACGCAAAAAAGCGCGGCGTCATTTTCGATGTCGGCCACGGTGGCGGGAGTTTCGATTTTCGCCAGGCATATCCCGCCGTCCATCAAGGATTTCTTCCCGACTCCATCTCCACCGACCTCCACGTCGGCAGCATGAACGCAGGCTTGAAAGACATGACCAACGTTATGTCCAAATTTCTCAATCTCGACATGAAACTCGAAGACGTCATCCAACGCTCCACTTCAAATCCTGCGCGCGAAATTCATCACGACGAACTCGGCCAGCTCTCCGCCGGCTCGGATGCAGACATCGCCCTTCTCAGTCTCGAAAAAGGAAATTTCGGTTTTGTGGACAGCCTCGGCGGCAAACTCATGGGCAGTCAAAAACTCGTCTGCCAGATGACCATCCGCAACGGCCTCATCGTCTGGGATCTCAACGGCCTCGCCCGCGAGGACTGGCGCAAAAATTCCGGTTTTCACCCGGACCCGCGCTGGGAAGGTCAGTTGCCCGCAAAGCGCTGACCAATGACACTTTGCAATCTTCCATCGGAGGACTCATGCTGAAGAAAATCGCTCTAGCGTTCACCGCACTCACTCTCACCGCTCTCGCTTCATCGGCTCAATCCAAGCTTTCTCCAAAATGGGAGGAACTCACCGCATCCGACTTCCGCGACGCCATCGCTCAATCCAAAGGCGTTTGCATTCTTCCCTTCGGCATTCTTGAAAAACACGGCCCGCATCTTCCGCTCGGCACCGATCTCCTCAACGTCCGCTACGCCACGCTCCATGCGGTCGAGCAGGAATACGCCGTCGTCTTTCCTGAATACTATTTCGGTCAAATTTTTGAAGCGAAGCACGAACCCGGTACCGTCGCTTACAGCCGCGACCTCCAACTCATGCTCCTCCAGGAAACCACCGACGAAATGGCGCGTAATGGCTGCAAGAAAATCTTCATCGTCAACGGCCACGGCGGCAACGAAAGCCTCATCCCATTCTTCGCCCAATCGCAGCTCGACAAGCCTCACGACTACGTTGTCTACGCCATCATCGGAGAGCGCAGCCGCCCGGGCGGTCCTGCCAAGAAATCTACCGGCATTGACTATCACGCCGGCGAAAACGAAACCGCCAACACTCTGGTCACGCATCCTGATCTCGTTCATCTCGATCGCGCCAAACAGGAATCCGGCGCCGACCAATCCCGCGTCAAGCTTCCTCAGGACGTTTACACTGGCATCTGGTGGTACGCCCGCTTCCCGGATCACTATTCCGGCGATGGCTCCGTCGCCGTGAAAGAACTCGGCCAGTGGAATCTCGACGGCTGGATTAGCTCCATCGTCGAAGCACTCCGCGCCATCAAAGCCGACGACGCCAGCCTCAAACTTCAAAACGAATTCTACGAAAAGTCCAAACACCCGCTCGACACAAAGCAATAGTCGAGCGGCCCTCCATGTCCGCGGACAAAAACCAAATCGGCGACCATGCCCTCGGCATGGATTCCCCCATCACTCGCCGCGATTTTCTTGAGTCAACGCTCCTCGCCTCGGGCGCAGCGCTTCTCGGCGCTGCCTCCCCCGCGCGGCTGCTCGCAGCGCAAACCCAAACCGATTCCTCTTCCGCCTCCGATTGGAATGGTTTCGGCGGCGCCGGTGAATACGCAACTTCGAACGGCAACACTTGGGAGGTCCTCGCCGCCGGCCACAAACTCCGCGACGGCGTCTACGAAAAATCCCTCGCCGACGCCCACGACACCGGTGAACTCTTCGATTGCGTCATCGTTGGCGGCGGCATCAGCGGCCTCGCCGCCGCTCTATTCTTCGCGCGCAACGCTGGGCCAAACGCCACCACCCTCATCCTCGAAAATCACTCCATCTTCGGCGGCGAAGCCAAACAAAACGAATTCGAAGTAGACGGCCAGCGCCTCATCACCCATCAAGGCTCGGCGATCTATTTCGCGCAATATCCGCGCAGCTTCCTCGCGCAGTTCTACGATTCCATCGGCCTCAAGGAGCCTCATCTCGATTATCAAAAATGGGCCGGCCCCGGGCCCGAAATGCCCATCGGCCGCACGCCCTACGACTCCGCCGGAATGAGCACCGGTCAATACGGTTTCTGGTTCGGCGCTCAATTCGGCCACAAGCCCGGCGTCTGGCAAATCGACCCCGTCGGCAAGAAATTCGCCAATGCTCCCGTCTCCGATTCCGCAAAAAAGGAACTCCTTCGCTGGTATTCCGGCGCCGCTTCGAAAGCCTCGCCCTTCGTCCCGCCAAAATACGAAGGCGACGAAATCTCCCGCCGCCTCGACTCCATCACCCTCGAAGACCATTACATTCATCAATTCGGCCTCTCGCGCGAATTCATTCGAACGTTTCTTTCGCCAGATTTAGGCGGCGGCTCCGGCCTCGGCGCAGACGCCCTCTCCGCGTACCGCGATTACGCCGCCGACCTTTTGCATCCGTACGAAGAAAAAGGCGATGCCGTCCAAATGTTTCCCGGTGGGAACACGACCATCGCCCGCCTCATGGTGAGGGCGCTGATTCCCTCTTCAATTTCAGGCGATGCAACTGTGGACGGCGTCTCCCTCGGCCAAATCAATCCCGCGGCGCTCGATTCCCCAAGCTCCCCCGCAAAAATCCGTCTGAACGCAACGGCAATCTCCCTCCGCCACGACGCGGCGCCGGAAAAATCGCAATCCGTCGCTGTCGTCTACACCGTCGGCGACAAATTGTTCCGTGTTCGCGCCCGCTCCGTCGTCATGGCGGGAGGCAGTTGGACCGCAAAACACATCATCCGCGATCTCCCGCAGTCCCATCGCGAAGCCTACTCTCAGTTCTTCCGCTCGCCTTGCATGATGGCCAACATCGCTCTTCGCAATTGGCGTTTTCTCGCCAAACTCGGCATCACCGGCTGCCGCTGGTTCGGCTCCAACCTCGGCAATTATCTCGAACTCCGCCGCCTCGCCACCATCGGTGACGTACCAAAAACCATCGGCCCCGATTCCCCCGTCGTCCTCACGCTAAAAGTTCTTTACTCCTATCCCGGTTTCAGCACCGAAGATCAAGGCCATCGCGGTCGCGGCGAAATGCTCACTACTTCTTTTCGCGAATACGAACGCCGCGTCCGCCAACAATTCACCGATATGTTTTCGTCGGCAGGTTTCGACGCCTCACGCGACATCGCTGGCATCATCCTTAATCGGTGGGGTCACGCTTATCTCAGCCCGCAGCCCGGGTTCTTCTTCGGCGTGAACGGCAAGCCCGCACCGCGCGATATTCTTCGCGCAACTCCGTTCGGCCGCATCGCATTCGCCAACACGGACGTCGCCGGCGCCATGGATCATCGATTTTCTATTTTGGAAGCGCAGCGTGCCGTCCAGCAGCTGCTCGATCAGGTAATTACAGGCTAGCGTCCTCGCCGAACCTGTTCAATCCATCGCTCAAGCGTCGCGTACGACGTTTGCTCCAAATCCAAAAACTCCACGCCCATTCCAACCCGCGGCTTCACCACTCGCACCACACCCAGCGCTTCAACCTTTTGCTCTTTCCTCGTCAGCGTCACTCGCACCCGCGACTTCACTGTCAGCGTTTTGCTCGTGCACACAAAACACCCGCCCAACGAAACGTCGGAAGTCACTCCTTCCGAACGCCCGCCGGTTTCCAGATCAATCAACGACGCATCCGCGGCAAAGGGGAATCGGATCGCGTACCTGCGATCCCGCACTGAGAGACCTTTTGGGCCTCCCTTCGAGAGATGTTCATCCATGGAGATCACGTTCTTCACGGTGCTGGGTCCGTGCGAGTGCGAACTTGTCTTTCAAACTCGTTTCTCGCTATCTCCAATTTTGCCCGATTTCGGCATCACGGTTTGTTAATTCCACTCTCTGCACCGCCAAATAGTTACCGTGCTGTCGCGCAGGGCGACTGCCTTTTAGCCCTTCGGCCTTTGCTCTTCCGCCGCGTTATTAGTGCTAACGACAAACCTGTACCACCTCCACCAAATCCCTCAAATACCCCGTGTTACGCTTAATTTGAGGCACTCTTTCTGACTACCATGACCACCACTCGCACAGAAGCCGTGCGCCAGAGCGACCGCATTGCCTTTCGCATGCCCGTCGAAGCCTCCTGGTTTGGCTCCGGCGGCGTTGCCGTCAAGCAAATGGCGCAAACCCTCCTCGTCAGCCGCAACGGCGGCGTCCTCCGCCTCTCGGAAAAACTTCTTCAAAATCAGGAACTTACCCTCAAACGCCAGCTCGAAGGCGACCAAATCAAGACCGCCCGCGCCCGCATCGTCGCCGAAATTGACCGGGAACCTGAAGGCTTCCTCTACGCCATTCATCTCCTCGATCCGCGCTCGGACTTCTGGGACATTGAATTCCCCACTCCGGCAAAAGCCGAAGAAGCCCTCGCCCGCATGCTCATGGAGTGCAGCTTCTGCCAGCGGCGCGAAGTCGTCTATCTCAACGAGTTGGAATTGCGCTCCTTCGAAATCCGCAAATGCATCGCGCGTCTCTGCAAACTCTGCGATGCGCCTTCCATCTGGGTGGAAGTTCTCTCCGAACCCCTCGCCGAAACTCTCACCGGCCCGCGCCAGCCTCTCGAAGAGCGTGTCGTTCCGCGCAGAAACCGCACGCGCATAAAAACCCGTATCCTCGCCTGCATCCGCCGCCGCGGCTTTCAGGAAGAAGTCGCCGTCTGCGAAGACCTCTCCAAAGGCGGCATCGCTTTCCGCAGCCGCAATCAGTATCCCGAAGGCACTCGACTCGAAGTCGCCGTACCTTACACTCCCGGCAGTGGCGCCATCTTCGTCCCTATCCGCATCGTATTCTCGCAACCCATCGCCACCGCTGGACTTTTCCGACACGGCGCCGCCTACCTCCGTCCTCCCGAATAACCTCAGGAACGACAATTTCCTAATCGGCCTCTTCTCATTCAACGCATTTTTGCTAATCGTTTCTGCCCCTTCGGTTATATGATGCCGCCGCGCTCGCCGTCCTTCGCGCGTTCTAAAATTCTCTCGCTCGGTAGGGGGAAACTTGTCGAGTCCTGCCGCCTCTGAATCCCAGGAAAACTGTCCTCCGCCGCCACAAACCACAACGCAGGGTCGCCTTTCTCTTCCCTGGCTTTTGTTTTTCGTCGCCGCTGTGGCCTTGTACGCATTCAAGATTTTTTCTTCGCCGCACATCACCGCTCCCTGGTCGCAAGGCTACGATCCCACGGGCAAATGGTGGCTCTCTACACTCTGCGCTGCCATTCCCGTCCTCGTTTTGTTGTGCTCGCTGGCCTTCTTTCACGTCAAGGCTCACTACGCCGCGTTGCTTGGCCTCGCCGCATCTCTCGGTTGCGCCATCTGGATCTTCGGCATGCCCGCTCGCCTGGCCGCCAAGACCGCCATCTTCGGCGCCGGCTACGGCCTCTTCCCCATCGGCTGGATTATTCTCAACGTCATCTTTCTTTACCAACTCACCTGCGACGCCGGCCTTTTCAAAGTCTTGCAGCAAAGCCTCATGGGCGTGACGCAAGATCGCCGCCTCCAACTCATCCTGATCGCTTTTTGCTTCGGATCCTTCTTCGAAGGCGCCGCCGGCTTCGGCACTCCCGTCGCCATCACTGCCGCAATTCTCATCGGTCTCGGATTTCGCCCACTGGACGCCTCCGCAATGTCCCTCATCGCAAACACTGCGCCCGTCGCGTACGGTTCCTTGGGAACGCCTTTAATCGCTCTGCAAGGTGTCACGGGACTCGACTTACGCGAACTCAGCGCCCAGGCCGGCCGCATTCTTCCTTTCTTCGCCGTGCTTGTCCCATTTTGGATGACCTGGGCCTTCGCCGGCTTCCGCGGAATGTTGGAAGTCTGGCCCGCAGCCCTGGTCGCGGGAATTTTCTTCGCCATCCCGCAATTCCTGATGTCCAACTTCCACGGCCCTTGGCTTGTGGACGTGGTTTCCGCCGTCATCTCCATGGCTGCTTTTGTTTTGTTCCTGCAAATCTGGAAGCCTAAACAGATTCGCGGTCTCAATCACGAACCGGAATCTGAGCGGCAGAAAACCTCCACAGCCAATCCCTCTCTTCTCATTCGCGCCTGGATTCCCTGGCTCATCCTCAGCCTCGTCATCTTCTCTTCCGGCTTGCCATCCATAAAGTCGCGCATAGACAAAATCTCCAGCCCCAAATTCCCTGTCGCTGGCCTGCACCAAATGGTAAACCGCGTGCCTCCCGTCGCCGCCAAACCAACCTCCGAACCCGCCGTCTTCACGTTCAATTGGTTGACGGCAACTGGCTCCGGCATCTTCGTCGCTTCTTGGATCTCGGGAATCGTGATGGGCTTCACGCCCTGGAAAATGCTGAAGACTTACGCCAAGACCTTCTTGCGTGTCCGCTTTTCCCTTCTCACTATCGCGGCCATGATGGCCCTGGGCTTCCTCACTCGCTACTCCGGCCTCGACGCCACCATGGGACTCGCCTTCGCCAAAACCGGTGTCCTCTATCCCTTCTTCGGCACTCTTCTCGGCTGGCTCGGCGTCGCTCTCACTGGTTCCGACACTGCCTCAAACGTTCTCTTCGGCAGCCTGCAAAAAATCTCCGCCCAGCAAATCGGCATCTCTCCCACCCTCATGGCAGCAGCCAACAGCGCTGGCGGCGTCATGGGCAAAATGATCGACGCGCAAAGCATCGTCGTCGCCAGCACCGCCACCGAGTGGTACGGCCACGAAGGCCACATCCTTCGCTACATTTTCTTTCACAGCCTCGCCCTCGCCGCCCTCGTCGGCCTCTTCGTAACCATGCAAGCCTACCTCCCGCCCTTCACCCATCTCGTCGTCCGTTAGCCCCGGGAATGCCTGCGCGCCGTGGAACGCCGATTTCCCAATCGGCGTCTTTGCTTTCTCTTCTGAGAACGTCTTCCTTCACTCTACGACTCTTCAGGCGCTGGGTGCGCTTGGGTGCCGCACCCTTTGGCTTGTAAGGGTGCGGTTTTGACTTTGGTTTCGGTTTTGTCGCGCAGACGCGCTACCATCTTTCCATCTCACACGCTGAATTCGGAGGAACCATCATGCCCTTCTCGCCCAACTCCAAACTCCTTCGCTTAACGCTCGTCGCCACATGCGCTCTTCTCGCTGCCGCCTTCTTCACCCACATCTCCCTCGCGCAAAACGCAACACCTGTCTCATCCGACGCCCAGCCCTACGTCATCGACTACTACTACAAAATCAAATGGGGTCACGCCGACGAATTCCTCTTCCTCTTCAAGAAGAATCATCTCCCCGTTTTGAAAAAAGAAATGGAGCTCGGCCGCATCCTTCACGTCACCCTCGCCGCTCCCCGTTATCACACGACCGAAGACGGCCGCTGGGATTTCCGGGTCACCATCACTTTCAAAAACGCCGCCATCGCCAACGACAACTTCGACAGCGCCGCTCTCACCAAACAACTCTTCCCTGATCAGGACACCTTCAAAAAAGAAGAGCAACGCCGCTTCGAAATCCTCGACGCCCACTGGGACCTCCCCCTCAAAGACGTACCGCTCGACTCCAAGTAGCCAGAGCCGGGCGGGTGGCAAACCCTTGACAGACTGAAACGCTCTTGGGTGCCGCACCCTTTTGGTGTGCAAGGATGCGGGTTAAGCCGACAAAAGCTTCCAGCCCAAGCCAGCGCTTGCGGTAAGGGCACGGAATGCGCTGCTCTTGCCTACGTGCAAGGCGACCAATTTTTCGAAGATTTGAGGCGCCTCTGCGAATGCGCGGAAGACGCGCTCGCGAACGGTGGGGCGCCGGTCCAGCAGGAGCAACAACGCGCTCATTCTTCCCGGCCGTTGCGCGATTTTCTTGTGCCTGCGTTCGTAAGCGCGCAAATCGCCGGAGACAATAGCATCCACGGCAGCGAGCGCATGTTCAAAACCGAGACGCAAGCCTTCACCGGTGATTGCGTCCACGGTCCCGGAGGCATCACCGATCAGGAGAACATTGCTTTTCGAAACGCGGCGTAATCTATGTGTGCCCGTAACCGCGCCGCGTTGCGCCGTCGAAGCAGCGATACCTTGGAGTTTCGATGCGAGGCTCGGGTGTTCCGCGAGGAGCGCATCCATTCGCACGTGTGGGTAGCGGCTCAACATCGCCACGCAAATTTCGGTTTCTGCGACAGGAGTTACGTAGGCTTGGGATTGCGCGCCCCAGTAAATCTCCACGTGTTCGGACCACGGAGCAATACGGAAATGCTGCTGCGTTGCGAACCTGCGCTTCGGGGCGAAGGAGGATGCTAGTCCACTCCACTTGGCAATTCGCGATTGAGAACCGTCCGCTCCGATAATCCAGCGCGCTCCATAAAATCTTCCTCCGGCGTGCACGCCGTGGACTTGGATTCCGGTCACTGGAGCATTCCATAGCAGCGTTGCGCCCGCCTTCTCCGCAGCCTGCGCCATTCTCTCGTGCAGTTTCCTACGGCGCATTCCGATGGCAGGCGCTCCCGGAAATTCAGCCTGCACGCGCCTCTTTTCATCTACGAACTGGATCCCATGAAATTCGTGGCCATCTTCTTTTCTGATTTCCACGCCAAGTTCTCTCAACGCCTGTGCCGTTCCTGGCATCAATCCTTCGCCACATGCTTTTTCGATTGGATAGTGCGCTCCATCCGCAACGATCACATCCAAGCCCTTCCTGCGCGCGGCGATGGCCGCAGCAAGGCCTGCCGGGCCGCCCCCAGCGATGAATACGTCAGTCGTCGTCATCCACGTGTCCTTTAATTCTTTTTTGTTCCCTGGCCTCGGCGAATGCGCCCGCCCCACTCGCAGCTAACTGCTCTTCACGCCAGGCACCTATCGAGGGGTTTACAGATCAGGAACCAAGAAGAACAACTGCTTTCGCAGCTGCCGGTGTATTCCTAATAGATGCCGGACGTCACATCTAAGATGCATCTGCGGACGGCCTCGGCACACCGTCGTGGAGTCGCGAAATCTCGCGATTTGAAAAGCAGAACGCCCGCCCCGGTTTCCCGAGACGGGCCTTGTTCCAAGTACTTAGATTTTTTCTTAGCTAACTACGGGGGCGGCATCGCGTTCGGCGCGGCGACGCGCCAAATGCCTCATTGCAATGTTCAGAAAAATTTCGCCACACGGAGTTTCGATTGAAATGACCATTGCTTCGGTGTCATGGCTTCCGCCAAGGCCTTCCTCGTTCATGTGAATTTCCGGCGGCAAAACTTTGAATTTGTAGCCCTGGTCATTGAGAAGCGTGACGGAATTTCCGATGACCATATTCGCGAGCTCGCAAACGGTTTCGCGAACAACTTGTTCGCTAGCCGCGACTTCGGAGCCGGCAAGAACGCTGGCGACTTTCACCGCGACTTCCGGAGCGAGGTCGAGAATGATGCGGCCTTCGATGTCACCTTTAATCGCGATGAGCGCAGCAACGCCTTTGCGGCGGTAGGTATTCTCTTCCATCGAAAGATCGCCGATTTTCGTCGGGGCGTTCAACGATTCAGCGAAGACGGCGTCGGCTGCATTGATGAACGGCTGGATGAGTTCCATTCTCATGAGCGGTGTTCTCCTGCAAGAGCGACCGGCGAGCCCGCAGCGGCGGGATCGTCAGCCAGGACGTAGCGCAGAATTTCGTAGAGAACTTCCGGCTTCACCGGCTTCTGCACGAAATGCTTCGCGCCCTTTTGTAGAGCCGCGAGGATGTTCTCCTGGTATCCGACCGAGGAGACCATCACGATGCGCGCGTCCGGATGCTGACGCACGATGCGCTCGACGGCCTCGATGCCCTCCATCTGCGGCATGGTGATGTCCATGAGCACGATGTCCGGCGAAGTGCGCTTGAACTCGGCAATGGCGGTGAGTCCGTCGCCGGCCTCGCCCGCTACTTCGCCGCCGAAGAGCTCGATCATCTTGATGATGTTCTTGCGCGCAAAGACGGAATCATCCACGACGAGATAGCGGACGGGCTTGTCGTCTTTGCGAAGTAATGGAGCGAATTGTGCCATGGCCTTCTCCTTGTTCACAGCCAGACTGCGGCCGCCCTCAGTTCACACGGGTCAGGTGCGATTTGAGGAAACAGGTGTCCTTTCGTTTCGGTCGTGCTTTTCGTTCTTGTCTTGCTTATCTTGTCTTTCAATCTTTTCGGTTTTCTCCGAATAAGAACGCTCGGAGTGATAGTGGTTCACCAGGTATGCCGCCAATCCGTCGAGCGGAACCACTTTGTTTGCGTAGCCTTTCACAATCGCAGCGCGGGGCATTCCGCTGACGACGCAGGTGTCTTCGCTTTGCGCGAGCGTCATGCCGCCAGAATTCTTGATTGCGCCGAGGCCTTCCGCGCCGTCTTCGCCCATACCCGTCATGATGATTCCCACGGCGGTCGGGCCAAACTCCTGGGCCACGGAATGAAAAAGAACATCTGCCGAGGGACGATGACCGTTCACGGAAGGCGAATCGGAAAGCACGGCCATATCTCCGCGCGGCATGCGGCGCACCATCATGTGGCGATTGCCCGGGCAAATGAGCACACGGCCCGCGACGAGCAAATCTCCGGAGCGGGCTTCCTGCACGTCGAGAGCGCAGCATTCATCCAGACGCTTCGCGAACATTTCCGTGAAACCTTCAGGCATGTGCTGGACGACAAGAATGCTGCCTGGAAAATCGCCGGGAATCTGGGAGAGCACAAATTGCAGCGCGTTCGGCCCGCCGGTGGAAATCCCAATGGCGATGATGCGGTTTGGCGGGAAGGAAGCGCGTCCGGATTTTTTCGAAACAGGCTTTTCCTCAATTTGCGGGACCTGGATGCGCTTGCCGCCGGCGCGTTTCGCCACTTTTACTTTGTCAATCAGTTGTCCGGCAATCGCGTCGAGATTTCCCGCGGCCGCATCTTTCGGCTTTGCGACGAAATCGATTGCGCCGAGGGCGAGGGCTTTGAAAGTGGAATACGCGCCCTCTTTCGAATGAGTGCTGAATAGAATCACCGGCAGCGGGGCGCGCCGCATGATCAAACGGAGCGTCTCCATACCGTCCATGCGCGGCATTTCGAGGTCGAGCGTGACTACGTCCGGCTGCAGCTCCTCGATTTTTTTCAACGCAAATGCGCCGTCCATCGCGGTCCCGACAACTTCAATGCCCGGGTCGCGCGAAAGAATGATGGGAATCAGCTTCCGCATCAGCGCGGAATCATCCACAACGAGAACGCGGACGCGTTCGCTCATGCGATGGCTCCGAGTGGAGTAGCGCGAGAGAGGCGCGAGAGAACGGCAGGTACGTTCAAAATCAGGACGACGGTTCCGTCACCGAGGATGGAAGCGCCGCTGACAAGATCGCTTTTGACGAGGTCGTTGGGCAGAGCTTTGATAACGAGTTCTTCTTCGCCCACCATCTGGTCAACGAGCAAACCGAAGCGCCGTTCGGCGGCCCCGATGACAATGACGAAATTCTTTTTCTTATTTTCCGCCTGGCCCACGGCGTGAATGCGGCCGAGATTGTTGAGGCGAACGAGCGTGAGAATCTGGTCACGCAAACGCAGCACTTCGCGCTGGTCCACGCGATGGATTTCCTGGCCGGTAATGCGCGTGATTTCGATGACGGAAGAAAGAGGGACGGCGAACAAACGCCCGCCAACGCGGAAAAGAAGGGTTTGGATGCTGGCTAATGTCAACGGAGCGCGCAACTGGATGGTGGTGCCTTTTCCGGGCTGCGAAAAGACGTGGACGGTCCCTTTCAGACGATCGAGCACGGTTCGAACGACATCCATGCCAACGCCGCGGCCGGAAACTTCCGTGACCTCGCTTGCGGTGCTAAAGCCAGGCTCGAAAATGAGATTGAGAACTTCAGACTCGGGCATGCGCTCGACTTCGGATTGTTTGAGAAGCCCCTTTGCGACCGCGTGCTTTCGAATGTGATCAAGATTGATGCCGCGGCCATCGTCGCGCACTTCGAGAACGAATTGCGTTCCCTGATGATAGGCGCGAAGCGAAATCGTTCCGCGGACGGACTTTTGCGCGGCGAGACGTTCGTCGGCGGCCTCGATACCGTGATCCACGGCGTTGCGCACGATGTGCGTGAGCGGCTCGGCGAGCGCGTCCAGAATACCCTTGTCAAGATCGGTATTTTGACCACTCAGCTCCAGCGCCACATCCTTGCCGCAATGTTTGGCGACGTCGCGAACGACACGCGGGAAGCGGCGGAAAAGCTGCTCTACGGGAACCATGCGGATTTTCAGCACGGATTTATGAAGTTCATCGAGAACGCGCGATTGAAATGAAAGCGCGTCGGCCATTTTTGCGCGGACTGGATCGCGCGAATGGCGCTGATCAAATTCAGATAGCGCGCGGTGCAGCATGGATTTTCCGATGATGAGTTCGCCGACAAGATTCATCACGGCGTCGATGCGAGCTGCATCAACGCGCAAAATACTTTCAGCAACGGCAGCCACGGCGGAGGCCTGGCCTGACTTCGGGGGGGCGCCGTGCTCGTCATCCTCGGTTGCGGCGGAGATTTTCGCGGCTTGTGCTTCGAGCAATTCACCGAGCAATTCGTGGTCGGCCGAGTTGGCAGCGGCTGCGCGTTCCACCCACACTTCCGAAACGATGGAAGGAATTTTGCAGCGCTGCGTCAGCTGCGCTTCCGGCGCGGTGCTCGCCAAAGCGGCCTCGACGATCTCCACGGTGGCGGCTGCAGCGTTGTCTTCCGGACGAAGCACGATGACGGTTCCGCAGCCGTGCAAAACGTTGCGGATTAATTGGAAGGCCGCGGCGCGCATCAGACTGTTGGGATCGATGCGCAGGGCGATGTTATAGACGGTTTCGCCACGATGAAGCGCTTCGGAAATCATTAAGCTTTCGTATTCGCCCCACGCGAAACGCCCTTCCGCGGGAGTTTGTGGGGCATTTTCCCGGGAATCCTTTTCGGCAGGACCGGACAAAAGGCCGAGAATCATCGCACGGAGGCCGTCCACAGGAGGAGGCTCGACTTGCCGCTGGTAAGCGCCGAGCATTGCTTCGAAGGTGTCCGCCGCGGCGAGAACGATTTCCGCGAGTCCTGCGCCTTTTGCTTTTCCGACTTGGGGAGAGAGCACGTCTTCGAGTTCGTGAGCAATTTCGCTGAGTTTGTGAAAACCGCATGCGGCCGAATCGCCTTTGAGCGTGTGAACCGCGCGGCGAATGCTGCGAATGACTTGCTCATCGGTAGGACGAGCTTCGAGCTCCAGGCCAGCTTCATTCAGCGCCTGCAACAATTCGTTCGCGCTCTCAAAGAAGAGAGCGCGAAGCTCGGAGCCACGATCCTCGGGCGGTCGCTTCAACCGGTCACCTCAATACGTTGATAGGCGGTGCCATTGTTTTCGTGCACCATGCGGAATTTCTGCGTCAGGCCGAAAAGGCTTTCGGCGTGGCCGACGAAAAGATACCCGCCGAGATTCAAGCAATTATAAAACTTGTCGATGAGGCGCTTTTGTTCGGCTTCGTCGAAATAGATCATCACGTTGCGGCAAAGAATGATGTCATTGCGGCGCGGCAAGAATTCGGTCTTGAGATTGTGGAAGTCGAACTGAACGAGTTCCTTAAGCTGCGGCTTGACCCCGTATTTGTCGTTCGCTTTTTCGAAGTAGCGAAGGCGGCAGGTGTAATCCACCGGTTCCATTTGCTGTTCCGAGTAAAGGCCTTCCTGACCAGCGCGCAAGCTGGCGTAGCTGATGTCGGACGCAAGAATTTCGAGTTTCCAGGGCGGAGGAATCAAAGGCTTCGGCGAAGGCATGTCAAATGGAAGTGGATTGCGCAGGTAGTAGTAAGCAAGCGCGTCGCAGATCAGAATGGCGACGGAGTAAGCTTCCTGGCCGCTGGAACAGCCGGCGCTCCAGACGCGAAGAGTCCAGTCGCGGCGTTCCTGTTTCTTTTTCAGGATTTCTTCCAGAACGGATTTCTGCAAAAGGTCGAGTTGCGGGCGATTACGAAAGAAGCTTGTTTCGTTGACAGTGAGATTTTCAAGTAACAGCGCGAGTTCGGATTTGCCTTCGCGGCTGGTGAGCAAGCGATAGTAACTGTAAAAGGAATCGAGCTGACACGCTTTCAAGCGGCGTTGCAGGCGGTCCTTCAAGAAATGCGAGCGGCGCTCGTCGAAGAACATGCCGCACTCCTGATAGACGAGCGTCTGCAGAAGTTTTAGTTCCGCCTCGGTGAGTTGTATTGGTGCTGCAGTGAGCGTACCCATATCGTTGCGTGTTTGCGGTGAGGCGCCAAAAAATCAGGATGGTGTGGCGACAATCTCCGCAGCCTCCTCGAGTCGTTTGAACTCCGGGCGATGCAGCAGCTTGGAAATATCGAGCAAAATGATAAGGCGGCCGTTGAGTTTTCCAACGCCGGTCACGTAAGAAGATTCGCCGTCGGCAAAAACGGTTCCGGGAGGTTCAATTTCAGACGGCGGAATTTTCAAGACTTCCGAAGCGGAATTGACGATGAGGCCGAGGAGCTTGGTGTCGAGCTCCACGACAAGAATGCGATTTTTCTTGTCGGGCGCAATTTCCGCCTGACCGAAACGTTTGCGCAGGTCCATCACCGGAATGATTTTGCCGCGCAGGTTGATGACGCCCTCGATGGTGTCCGGAGCATTGGGAACTGTGGTGATTTCCGTAACGCGAACGATTTCGCGAACGGAGCCGATGCGTACTCCGAACGTTTCGTTCCCGATGCGAAAACCCACAACCTGGAGATCTTTTTCCATGAAAGGATCCTCGCAGCCCTATGACCGAGTCATCTCTGCGTATTCATATTCCTGATCGCGAGCCGATTCACGGCCGCGGCGAGAAGATTCGCGCTGCGGGCGGGAGTTGTTGGCGCGCTCCAGAACGAAGCGATCCATGCTGTCGAGCAAGTTGCGCGAGAGCTTGAGCATTTGCTCGGCGGCGGCTGAGAGTTCGGTTGAGCTGGACGCGGATTGCTGAACGAGTTCGCGCATTTTGTCCATGGCGCGAACGACGGCTTGCGCGCCGGACGCCTGCTCTTCGACCGCGGAATTGATTTCCTGCGTGATTTCGGTGAGCCGGCTGGTGGCTTTCGCGATTTGCGCGGAGCCCACGGACTGCTCGTTGGTGGCGGCGCCGATTTCCTGGGAGAATTTGTAAACTTCGGTGACGACGTTGGAAATTTTGTGCAGCGCGCTGCCGAGTTCGTTGCCGAGGCTCAAGCCTTCTTCAACGATGCGCGTGCTGCGCTCCATGTTTTCGACGGCCTGGCGTGCTTCGCGCTGAATGCTTTGGATGAGTTCCGCGATTTCCTTGGTGGATTGGGTGGATTTTTCCGCGAGCTTGCGGACTTCGTCGGCGACGACAGCGAAGCCGAGACCGTGTTCGCCGGCGCGCGCGGCTTCGATGGCGGCGTTGAGCGCGAGCAAGTTGGTCTGTTCCGCGAGGTCGTCGATGACCTCGATGATCTTGCCGATGTCGTCGGCGCGGTGGCCGAGGACGTTGATGATTTCCGCGGAGGACTGAATGGCCTTGTTAGTGCGATTCAAGCCGTCGGTGGCCTTTTCCATGGTCTGGATGCCGGTGACGACTTCTTCGCGCGAACGGTTGGCGATGTCGAGAAGAACCTTTGCCGTATCAGCGACGCGCTGAATCGAAGTGACCATCTGATCGATGGAGGCGGAAGTTTCCGCGACGCTGGAAGCCTGGACTTGCGTGTTTTTCACAACGTTCTGCACGTTGATGCTCATTTCGTGCATGGTGCTGGTGACTTCTTCAATTGCGGAGGAAGCTTGCACGCTGACTTTGGCGGATTCGTCGGCTGCACCGGCCACCTGATTCGAACCGGCGGAAACTTGTCCGGCGGAATCGCGTGTGGTGCGAACGAGATCCTGCAAACCGTGAGACATGCGCACGAAAGCGTTGCCGAGTGTATCGCGCTTCGAACGCGGAACAACTTCAACGGTCAGATCGCCTTCAGCCACGGCCATGGAGACGCCGGCCATTTCCTTGAGGTAAGCGACCATATTGTTGAAGGTCGTAGCTAGTGCGCCAATCTCGTCGTTGCGATGAATATCAATGTTCTGGTCGAGGTCGCCGGAATCACCAATTTCCCGTGCGACGGTAATCAGGTGCGTCAAAGGCTCGGTGATAGCGCGCGCGGTGCGAATGGCCACGAGGACGCCACCAATCAAGGCAGAAATGGTGAGCAGGACATTAAAGAGGAAGCTAAAAAAGCCCCAGTTTTTCGCCGATGCAGTCGTATCGTCCAAAGACTTGGTGATTTCCTGCTTGGTCTGGTCCAAAACCGCGGAAGACTTCGTGAGCCAGGAAGCGGGATCTTTCTGAAGGTAGAAAATTTGCAAATCCGAGACGGTGGCATCACCAGAATCCACCTGATGGCGCTTGGCGAGAAGCGGCTTCGAGAAATTGTCGCCCCAGCTTGCTTCGGTGCTTTCCACTTGAATCAGGGCCATGCGCAAGGCGTCGTTGCCCGTCTGCGCTTGGGAACGCTTCAGGGTATCGACGATATCAACCATGCCCTTATTGACTTTGTCTTCGTCACGAGGATCGCCGCTCAATAGAAAATTGTTGAGGTTGAGGCGATTCAGCATGATCTTGGTGCGCACGTCCTCAATGGTTTTGAAGCTTTCCAGCGCGGCTGATGCGTCGGATTGAGCGGAGCGCTGTTTCAAGCCAACCACGGCGTTGACCAATAGCAGGACCAAGAGCGTGGCCAAAATGGATGAAAAGCCGTACAAGAGCCTCTTACTGATCGTCATTGAAAACTCCTCCGCTTCCCTCAAACACGGCGCGTTCCCCCAACAGAGCAGAAAGCGCGAACGACACTTTAGTTGGCGCTGTGAAAATCAAATTCGATGACCTGTGTGGTCTCTTCCGCAGCAGGGAAGAATTTCCATTCCTTGACGGCGTCCTGGCAGGCTTGCACAAGCAACGGATGGCCGCCGATGACGCGGGTGCTGCGGACTTTGCCGTCCGGCGTAATGATGACTTCGATTTTGACCTTGCCGGCGACGTTCATACGGCGGGCAAGCTCGGGATAAGCAGGCGCGGTCTTGCTCTTAACCTTGCGCTTGCTTTCATCCGTCGCAGCTTGCTGCGCAAGGACAAAACCCGTGGTAAACAACGCGGCAGCCGCAGCCGCGACACAAACTCGAATCCATCGAGAACTCATTGACACCACTCCTCCTCAGAATGGAGTAACCCCAGCAAAAGAAAGGCACGTCTGATGCCAGGGGGCGCAAATCGAAACGGAATGGAGCGGGGCCAGGAATTCTCTTTGTAAGTAGCACAAACAGAAAGGCTTGGAGTGGAAGTGAAATTCATTTGCCTGGCACAACAGAAGAGCGGGTCTGTCTCATGCAGCCGTGGGAACAGGCGAGAGTTCTCACGCTGAGACGTGACGGGGCGAGAAATCAAAGGGGCAGTACCTTGATACGCAACATAGGACTGAGGTGGGATTGACTCAGAATGAGATTCTTCGGAAGCTGAGACCTGCACGGGCGCGTTCCATCTTGAGACGCGCCTGCCTTATTGATGCCCGCGCGCAGAACAAAGTCGAGCCGCAGTACAGCTGTCGCCTTGCCGAAGACGACGAAAACGGCAATACCGGCGCGTTCGAAACAAGCAGAAGAATTGATGGATTTGGCCGTGGATGCGGCGAGGTCGCGGCACTTGCCTGATTTTCTGAAACGATTTTCGGAGCGAGCAGCGGCAATGGCGGAAGCAGATTGGGGCGGCGTGGTTGTGTTCGAGGAAAATGGGGCGAGACTCTACAGCGCAACGGAACTTGAGACGTTGCGTAACGCACCGAGCCGCAAATGGCTGATGAATAAAGCGCTAGAGATCAGCCGAGACGCGCAAGTCTGCATTTTGCCGCAGGAAAAAAGTTCGACTGGCGTTTTTGTTCCGATTCTGTCGAGTTTGAATGAGCGGCTGGGAGCAGTTTGTTTGCTGCGCCCGCCGAGGGCGCTAAACGCACATGAACGACGGCTTTTGGAGGCGCTGGCGAGCCACGCCGCGCTTGCTCTGGAAAATTTCCGACGATTCTCGCAACTGGAGCGCTCGAAACGCAACTGGGTTGAAGATATTGATGCGATCACGGATTACATCGTGGTGCACGACAAGCGATGGAGAATTTTGCGGACAAACCGGTCGCTGGCCACGCATTTGGGAGTGCCGCCGGTAGCGCTGGTGGGCGAGGCGGTGGGAACGCTGCGACAGATGGCGGAAACGGAAGGAACACTTCCCTGCCCGTTTTGCGTGGATACGGAGCAACCAAAGGAAGAGCACGTTGTAACGGCGCGCGACCGGGTATTTTTGGTTTCGACTTCACGGACGTTGCGGGTTCCCGACGACGACGCGCGGACGATTCACGTCTTGAAGGATATTACGGACCGGCGCGAGGCTGAGCGGCGATACCGCGAATTGTTTGACAGCATTCAAGAAGGATTGTTTTTTGCTACGCCGGACGGACGATTCTTGGATGTAAACGACGCGATGGTGCGCATGCTGGGGTACGAATCACGCGACGAGCTGCTGCGAAACGACGTCGGATCGTATTTATATCCGGCGCCTGAAGCGCGCGAACGGATTTTGCGCGAACTGCATTCGAAAGGCGTGCTACGGAATTATGAGGAGACGCTGCGGCGAAAAGACGGGACGCTGCTTTATACGCTGCAAAATATTACGGGGGTGCGCGATGCGAGCGGGCGAATCGCGCAGATGCGCGGGCTGATGCTGGACGTGACGGAACAAAAGATGTTCCAGGCGCAGCTGCAACGGGAGCGCGACTTCAACCAAAAGATTTTGAACACTACGCAAAGCATGATTTTGGTGTTGGATACGGCCGGACTGATCAGCTATGCAAACCGGCGCTGCTACGAAGCGGGCTATCGCGAAGAAGAGATGATTGGGCGGCACCTGGTGGATCTGGTGGATGGCGCGCAGCGAGGTGAGTTCGAAGCGGCGCTGGAAACTACAGCGCACGGACAGCAGGTGGAAAATCTGGAGGCGCGGGCAAAACGCGGCGATGGAACGCTGGGATATTTTTCGATTAGCTTGAGCCCGATGCGGGACGAACAGGATGCGGTGAACAGCGTGGTCGTGGTGATGACTGACATCACGGACGCAGCGCTGCTGCAGGCGAAATTGGCGCATGCGGAGCGCATGGCAACGATCGGGCGACTGGTTTCCGGCGTGGCGCATGAAGTGAACAATCCTCTTGCGGCGATTCTCGGATTCACGGATTTGCTAATTGAGGATCCGGAGATTCCGGCGTCGGCGCATGAATCGCTGGAAATTATTTTGCAGGAGACGCAGCGGACGAAGAATATTGTGCAGGATTTGCTGAGTTTTGCGCGACAGCGGCCGGTGCAACGCGAGGCGGTACAACTTGGCGCGATTCTGCGTCAGACGATCAAGCTCCGGAGCTACGACTTTACGAGTCATGGCGTGGAAGTTGTAGAAGAGTTTGACGAAGAATTGCCGGCAACGATTGGAGATTCGCAGCAGCTGCAGCAGGTTTTTTTGAACATTGTGAACAATGCGTACGACGCAATTCAGGAAGCGGGGCGCCGCGGCGTGGTCCGGCTGCGCACGAAGCGCGCGGGAGACTCGATCGAAGTGGCGATCTCCGACAACGGAACTGGAATCACGGATGCCGCAAGAATATTCGACCCGTTTTTCACGACGAAACCCACGGGCAAAGGCACAGGATTGGGATTGAGCATTTGTTACGGGATTGTGCGCGCACACGGCGGCGAAATTCAGTGCTGGAACAATGAGAATGGGGAAGGCAGCACGTTTCTTGTGAAGCTGCCCGTAGCGACGGAAGCGGCGATGGAGGCGGCGGGATGAGCATCCGCGCCGTGCAACGGCAATTGCCGATCCTTTTGATCGAGGATGAGCCCTCGGTGACCGCGTTTTTGCGCGCAGCGCTCGAGCGCAATGGATATTCGGTGGTGCAGGCAAATTCCGGAGCGGATGGACTACAACAGTTGGCGCAGGGCTCGTTCGCTGGAGTGATTAGCGACATTCGGATGCCGGGGGCGGTGAACGGGGCCGAGATTCATGCGTGGATTCAGACGAACCGGCCCGCGCTGCGATCGCGGATTATTCTGATTAGCGGCGACACCGCAAATAGCGAGACGCAGGCGCTGCTGGCGAACAGCGGAACACCTTGCATAGAAAAGCCTTTTCGAGTTCATCAGTTGATTTCTGTGGTGGAGAAAACATTCGGAAAACCATGAGCGACGATCTAAAAACACGACTTTTAGTGGTAGATGACGAGCAAAGCATCCGGCGGCTCTGTATGACGATCGGAAGCTCGCTCGGCTACGAGTGCGCCGAAGCGGAGAGCGCGGAGACGGCAGCGACGCGGATTGAAGCGGAAGCGCCCGATTTGATCCTGACGGATTTGAAGCTGCCGAATCAATCCGGCGTGGATTTGCTGAAGCAGACAAAAGCGATGCTTCCGCGCACGGAAATCGCCATTATGACAGGACACGGCTCGATTGAGTCCGCCGTGGATGCGATGAAGCTGGGCGCGTACGACTACATCGAAAAGCCGTTTCGCGTGGAAAAGATGAGGCTGCTGTTGCAGCGGATGGCAGAGAAAGTCCGGCTTGTCACGGAAAATGAGTTTTTGCGCGAACGCGTAAGCACGGAAAACAGTCTTGATGGGATTGTGGGGGCCTCGGCAAATATTCAGGACGTGCTGCGGATGATTTCGCGACTGAAAGATACGCGGACACCAGTGCTCGTCAGCGGCGAAAGCGGAACGGGAAAGGAGCTGGTGGCGCGGGCGATTCATTTTCGCGGGGCTCTCGCTCAGACTCCGTTCGTCGCGGTGGATTGTGGCTCGCTGGTGCCGACGCTGATGGAGAGCGAGCTTTTTGGCTATGAAAAGGGCGCATTCACGGGCGCGACCAAATCCAAAGCGGGACTTTTTCAGGCTGCAAATGGTGGAACGATTTTCCTGGACGAGATCGGCGAACTGCCGCTGGAAATGCAGGCGAAGCTTTTGCGCGTGCTTCAAGAGAAGGAAGTGCGGCCAGTGGGAAGTAATGATCGCGTGAACGTGGATGTGCGCGTGATTGCCGCAACGAATCGGGATTTGGAAGCGGCGTATCGCGCAGGAACATTTCGAAAGGACTTGTATTTCCGGCTGAACGTGGTGACGGTGCATTTGCCTTCGCTGCGTGAGCGGCGATCGGACATTCCGATGCTGGTGCATCACTTTCTGGATCGGTATGCACCGGGAAAAAGCATTCAGGTGACGCCTGCGGCCATGAAGAGCCTGCTGCACTACGACTGGCCGGGAAACGTGCGGGAACTCGAGAATTGCGTGGCGCGCGCGGTTACGCTGGGCGATCACAAAACAATTGACGTGGACGATTTGCCGCCTGCAATTCGAAGCGAACAAGGCGGTTCGGGTTCGCTGGCGCCGCAAGAATCGGCTTCCCTTTCGACAACAGCGCTGGCCGAAATGGAAAAGATGACCATTCTGCGTGTCTTCGAGCAGGCGAATGGCGACAAGGCGCTTGCGGGAAAGATGCTCGGGATCAGCCGGGCGACGCTTTACCGCAAGTTAAAGAGATACAACATCGCGCTGAAGGGTGACCAAGAGCAAGCGTCCGCCGCGACGCACTCGTGAGAACGAGAAGTTGAGACGGTTGCGGCGTGTGTCGCAGTGAAATCGTGAGACGCCATGTTTCACGGTGAGACGCTGGGCGGTCCACGAATTCACAGAAAACCCTAAGCCCAATCAATTCAATACCTTCACAGGGCGGAACACGCTATAACTTTTGGCGTTTGGCGTGCAGTTATTGCCTCGGGACTTTGTGTCCACGTTTGCGTCCGTGCGTCTGCCAGAGCAGAACCACGGAATCTGACGGGCACTGGTCAACGAACGGCGTGAAAACGATTAGCGAAGAAGCGGCCACCCGGAACGGCGAGAGCTGTGCAGAACAGCTCGCGCGGTTCTTTCGCGCGATTAAGCCGGTGCAAATTCCGGCGAACGTCAGCACAAAGCGCGCCGGGAATACGCAACTCCAGGAATCAGTGGTTGTGGAGTATTGCGGACGGGAGCACGCGATTTTTCGTTCTGCATTGCCGCTCGAGTACAACGATGATGTTTGGTTGACCGCGCGAGGTAACGCGGGACAACTGAATGCGCGAGTCGTCGCGGTGCAATATCACGAAGGTCTCAAGGCTGTGGCCGTGCGGTTCGAGAGCGGGCCATGCCAGTGGGTGACAACGACGTGAACAAAACACTTACCAGTCCCAAGATCCCCGCGTCGCCGAGGGCGAACGCAGCGCGCCAAGCAGAATGGGATGAACTGCGAGCGGTATTCCCGATCTACCTAGCGCTGGCGAAGCAGCTCGAAACCGAAATCCCATTCAGTCAGGGCAAGAGAATTCTGCCGGAAGCGGCGGAACCCCCACTGTTTACGAAAGTGCAGACCTGGCTTGATTCGCTGGATTTGCAGGTGCAAGTACACCAATTGCGGCACCTGCTCCAGATGACGACGCTGAATGCGAGCGAGAGCGGCTTACGCGCGCTCATCCTGCGGCACTTGAGGAAGTCATCCAAAACTACAACGGACCGCGACAAGATCGACTTTTTGCTGGTGCAATATTTTGCGCTTTGCGCGCCCGCGAAGATTTATCACAAACAGATTGAATTGCCGGACGCAGCGGTGGTCATGAAGAACGTGCTCGGCGAAGTGGACACATCGCCTCTGGAATGGTGCGAGCCGCTTGAAAAAATGATTGACGCACTGCGCGGGTTTCGGAGCCTGCGGGACCTTTTGAAGACAAATTTTATTGAGCAAGGCCGCAAGGTGAAAGAATCGGCGGGAGGGATGTTCTACGATCCGTCGGCGCTTCTGGCATTTATCCGATTCAACTTTTTGTTGAGGCGGACGTTAATTGAATTGATGCACGCAGACTTGATCGCAATCCGAGCGGGACTTGGCCAGCTGGAATCCGCAGGCGTGCGGATTATTGACTGCCATCACCTTGGGCTTTCCGCAACCGAAGCGCTGGACAAGATTCGAACGATGGCGGATGAATGGAAACAGCCGTTCCAAAAGGCGTACACGGAGAGAACGGTTAACCAGGCATTCGACAAGCTGCTGGGCTTGCGGACGGACGTCGAACGCGCACTGGATAAACTGAATGCCAAAAATGCGGAAGCGCTGCCTGCGGCGCCCGTTGCTCCCGCATTGAAAAATCCGCCGGCGCCAAAACACGCGGAGCCGGCTGCGTCGAAGACAAAAAGCCAACCTGTCGCAAAGGAAACCAAGGAGAAGAAGGAAGCCGTTTCGACCGATGTCCCGGTAGTGCTCGATTTCGAATCGTGCATGGAAGCGATTTGGGAGCAATTGATTGCGGCTCCGCCAACGCGTGGACGATCGATGACGACGATCCGGTTGGGCGCGGCACGCATCCTGATGTCGTCGTGGGAAGTTTCCGCGTTTGTGAGCGAGGATGGATTTGCGGCGGAAGACCTGCGGCGGGCCGTGGTTGCGCGGGCGCTGGTCACAACCGCCATGGAAACTGCAAAAGAAACCGGCAATGCGACCACGCTGGAAAAATCCTTGATGATTGCGCGAGTGGAAGTGTCGCGTTTGCAGGAACGCGTGGACGCGGCAAAGCAAGCGAAAGATACGGAAGCCGCTGTGAATCTTGGCATTAGCACGAAGCGCCTGCTGTCGGCGCTGGACGAAGCGGAAAAGCTGTAAGCGCGAAAAATCTTCTCCGTCGTTGACGGGAGCCCTGGGAGCCTTACACCTTTGCGACACGCGAGCCTCTTAATTCTGACCGATGATGCAGAGTTCGCCCGCTTGCTTTCTGCGTGCTGGCAAGCGGAGCGGCAGTCACCGCGGATTACCGTTTTGAACAGCGATTTGTGGGCGGCGAAAGGCCACGGCGCATATGACCTTGTCGTCGTAGGGCCGCTGGAGCAGGGGAAGATTTCTTCTGTGCTGCGCTCGATTGAGCCTGCGTGCGCTGTAATTCTTTGCGTTCCTGCGGATACCGGAGAGCTTGGGCAATTGCGGACGCGCTACCCACGTTTGGTGCATGTGCCGTTTCGCGAGGATTGGGCGCAGACGCTGGTGCTCGTGGCGGGCGAATCGCTGCGGCGTGCAGAGGCAGCGAAGCTGGCGCGGCAAGCGGAGTTACGCGCGGCGCGAAGCGAACAGTATGCAGTCCTAGGGCGTTACATGCTGGAAATGAAGCACAGCATGAACAACGCGCTGACTTCGATTTTGGGGAATGCTGAACTGCTGCTTCTCGAGCCAGGGCAGCTTTCGGCGCAGTCCCTGGCGCAAATTAAGACCATGCACAGCATGACCTTGCGGATTAACGAAGTGATGCAGCGATTCTCATCCCTTGCGAGCGAGATGCGGGAGGCTGAGAATGCTTCTCAAGCTGAGACGGAAGAGGCTCCCGCCACGCTGGGACGCCGGCCTTAGAGCCCCATTAAGCCCGCGTATCTTGTTGATTCTGCATAGTTTTCCCAATTTGGCAATTCGAGGACATTAGAGCCCAAAGGTGGCGGGGGACGTGCATCTCTGTTCTTCGGATTACTGTCTAGGATTGCTGCCTGGAGAACGTTGCCGTGCTGAAAAAAGTTCTGATTGTTGACGACTCGCCAGCCCAAGTGAAGCTTATGCAAGGGCTGCTGGAGCCGGAAGGTTATCAGCCTATCGGCGTGAACGACCCGAAGCGGGTTGAAGAGGCGATCGCCAATGAACGGCCGAGCGTGATTTTGCTCGATGTGGTGATGCCGGACCGGAATGGTTTTCAGGTTTGTCGCGAGTTGAAGAGCAACAGCGAGTTCAACACGATTCCCGTGATTTTGGTGACGAGCAAAGATTCGGCGAGCGACAAGTATTGGGGCGAACAGCAAGGCGCGGACGGATATGTGACAAAGCCATTTACACGCGAAGAATTGCTGAGGGCTGTGAGGCGATTCGCATGAGCGATTCGATGAACAACGAAGAATTCCAACTCACACCGCTTTCGCCGGATGCCGATACGGCGGAATTGCTCGAAGCGCTTGGGCCGCTGGATGATCGCACGCCCGAATCGCAGTACTGCGTGTTTCGAAGCGGACGCGAACGGTTTTGCTTGCCGGTGCTGGACGTGGAAGAGGTTCTGGAGTGGCCGAATACGACAAGGTTGCCGCTGGCGCCAGCGTATGTGGTTGGCGTGTTCAATTTGCGGGGCTCGATTGTGCCGTTGATTGATATCGCGATGACGGAAGGGCGTCGGCCGGGATTGTTGCCGAAGCATGTCGTTGTCGCGGCACTGCGCGGCGTCGGACAGCATCACGATGATTTGCGGCTGGGAATCGCGGCGGACGAAGTGATTGGAACGTACTCGGTGGGTTCAGAAAACATTCTGGACCGTTCGCCGGAAAGCGTGCCGCATTGCGTTGGCATGCTACGCCACGACGACCGTTTGGCTTTGATTTTGGATTTGACCCGGGTTTTGGAAGTTTATCCAGGTCCGGCAATTTGAAATTGAACGAGATGGAACGCTGGAACGATTCAGCAGAATTGGGTTGGAGGAAGGCATGAAATCGCGACTGAGTTCGACTATCTGGACGCTGGTCTTCGTAAATGGACTGGCGCTCTTCATCGTGCTGGGGCTGGCGTATCACGCCGGCCGGGAGTCGGGCGGCGCATCGCTGTTCGACTTCGGCTCGCTGCCGAGCGGTGCGAGCGGGGCCGTGATGGGTGCAGCGCTGCTGAGCCTCGGCGTGGCTGCGTTCATGGCATGGCGCCTCGGAAGCGTCGTGGTGACGCCGGTGCAGAGCCTCACGGAGTTTTCGGAGCGGCTCGCGGCGGGCGATCCACGCGCGCGTGCGGAAGTTCTCTCCAACGATGAACTTGGGCTCATCGCGGAGAACTTGAATCGCGCCGTGGCTAAAGTGTCCAAGGCGACGAGCAATCAGGAGGCGAACGAATCGCTGCAGCGCAGCATCACGGAATTGCTGGCGGTCATCAACCAGGTGGCGCGCGGAGATTTGGCGCAGCGCGGCAAAGTGACGAACGACGCGCTCGGCAACGTCACGGATTCCATCAACTACATGCTCGACAACTTCACGAAAGTTCTGGAGCGCGTTCGCAAGGCCGCGATGGAAGTCACGGCGTGCTCGAACAACATTCTTGTGGCCGCCGATGAAATGCAGGCCGGCGCAACACAGCAGGACCAGGAAATCACGAACACATCGAGCGCCGTGGAAGAGCTTACGGTTTCGATGAAACAGGTGTCCAACAACGCGGAAGCGAGCGCGGAAGCGGCTCGTCGTGCGCTGGATGCCGCCGAACAAGGTAACCGCGCCGTGCGCGACACGCTCGAAGGCATGCAGCGCATCCGCGCGTCGGTGCAAGCGACGGCAAAGAAAATCAAGTCGCTTGGCGATCGTTCGCTGGAGATTTCGGAAATCATCAACGTGATTAACGACATTACGGAACAGACGAACTTGCTCGCGTTGAACGCGGCAATTGAGGCGGCGCGCGCGGGCGATGCAGGACGCGGCTTCGCGGTCGTCGCAGACGAGGTTCGCAAGTTGGCAGAACACTCCCGCAGCGCGACCAAGGACATTGCGGCGCTCATTAAAGCGATTCAGGCCGAGACGAACGAAGCAGTGGTCGTCATGGAAGAAGGCACCAAGGAAGTGGAAGGCGGCGCTTCGCTGGCGGATCAAGCGGGACGCGCGCTGGACGCCATCTCGAGCGTCGTCCGCCAGTCGGCGGAACTCGTTCAGGAAATTTCGCTCGCTTCCAAGCAGCAGGTGCGCGGAACGGAAGGCGTCGCACACGCGATGCAGATTATTTCCGGCATTACGCGCCAGACCTCGCAAGGTACACGCGGCACGGTGGCCACGGTGAGCCAGCTCGTGAAATTGTCAGACCAATTGAACGAAGCGCTCTCGCAATTCCGCGCGGCTTCGAAGCAAGCGGCCAACGCGGCAACAGAATCCGAGCGGCCCGTCCCAGCAGGCGCTCTGCGGTAAGCGGTGATTCCCTTTTCCGGCGGAGGCCGGCAACGCGAGCCGAAGACGATGAGTGAACGCCTGGGACATGAAATTAGATTGACCGAGCACGAGCTGAGCGAGATCCGCATGCTGATCCACGAACGCACGGGAATCTCTTTCGACGAGTCGCGCGAGCGATTCTTTTCCACGCGTGTGCGCGAGTACATGCTTGCGAAGGGTCACAAGCACGGCACGGAGCTCCTACGCGCAATGCGCAAGGCGACGCCAGACTACCAGGCGTTGCTCGAGCGCTTGTTGACGCAAGAGACGACATTCTTCCGCTATCCGGGCGTATATGAAGCGTTCGAAAAGCGCGTGCTGCCCGAACTGCACATCAAGAAATTCTGGAAGAATCCGAGAACGCTGCGCGTATGGAGCGCGGGGTGCTCGACGGGTGAAGAGCCTTACTCGATTGCGATTACAGTTGCGGACACTTTGGCATTTTCCGATGCGTGGAACGTGGAGATTCTCGCTACGGACATCGGGCGGCAAGCGCTGGACATTGCTGAACGCGCGACTTACTCCGGGAGAACAATTGCAAGCGTGAGCGAGCGCCAATTGGCCGCGCACTTTGCCCCAGCGGGTAACGCTTATCAGGTTCGCCCCCGAATTCGAAAGATGATCAACTTTGTGCAGATGAACCTTTCGAATCCTGTCTATGTCGGACGCATGGACCTGATTTTCTGCATGAACGTGCTGATCTATTTTTCGGAAGAGCGGAAGCGCGAACTGGTGCAGCGTTTTTATGATGCGCTGGAGCCAGGCGGGTATCTGTTCCTTGGACATTCCGAATCGATTTCGAAAATGCCGGTGAAGTTTCAAGCCATCGTGTTGAACGATTGCATCTTGTATCGCAAGCCGACGGCAGAAGAACTGTTGAAGCCGGAACTTGTGGCGGAGGGGCGGGCATGAGCGGACCAGACCGCGAAGCCGTTGAGCTGTTCCTCCAGGAAGCTTCCGAGCACCTGCAGTATTTGCGGGAATACGTTGGTGTACTCCAAGAAATTGAGCCGCGGCGCGAGGACATGGAGCGCCTCTACATCGCGGCGCACACACTGAGCGGCACTTCTGCGAGCTACGGATACGCAAAATTCTCCGAAATTGCGGGAAAGCTCGCGCACGTTTTTCAGTACGCCTTGAACGCGTCCCTAGGCGAGGACTTGCATGGGCCGTTGACGGAATTCTTGTCGGACGGCATTTCGGTGCTGGAGACGGATCTTCTCGAGATCAGCGATACGGGCAAGGAAAACACCGAAGACATCGCGGCGTTCAAAGAGAGGTATCGCTTTGCCTTCCCTGTTGATGTGCCGCCCCTGAATCTTTCTGCTCCGCGAAGCAATTCGGCGACGGCGCTGCTCGGTGAAGAGGAACACGACGAAATTGTTTCTCCCGCGACGGGCTCCTATTTTGACGCACTGCCCATAGATGATGAAGTGCCCGCTGAGATTCTGGAGTTTTTCCAGCCGGAAGCCGAAGAGCATTTACAAATCGTCAGCGATTGTCTGCTTTCGCTTGAGGGCAACAACAATCCCGAAGAGATTAACAAGCTGTTCCGCGCGATTCACACCGTGAAGGGTTCGGCGGCGCAGGTTGGATTAAAGCGGTTGGGCGCGATTGCGCACCGCGTGGAAGATTTGATTGGCCGTATCCGCGACGGCGAACTCGAGCCGACGCCGCAAGTGGTTGACCTCTGCCTCGCATCCACCGACGTCCTGAAGAAAACGCTGCAAAAGCAATGGGCGGACGAAGCGGAGATGCGCACAGGCGTGGATTCCCTTCTTGCGCAAATTGCGGAGTTTGCTCCGCTCGATGTGGATGAATCGGAGCGTGTGCAGGCAGCACAGGACGAGGCGGGTACGGAAGTTGCCGCGAGCGCTCCAGCGGCGCGTGTGCAGACCGGCGACAAACAGCAGCAGGCGGCTGCGGCAGCAAAGTCCGTGCGCATTTCGCTGGCGCGTCTCGACCGCATGATGAACACGGTCGGTGAGCTGGTTATCAACCGTACGCGGATGGTTGGCCGCGTGACGGAGCTCGAACGGCTCGTGGAGACATTGAGTTTTTCGAAAGAGCGCTTACAGGGCAAAGTCGCCGAGTTCCAGGAAAAATACGAATACAACAAGCTCAATTCGGGTTCGTTTAGCGCTCCGAAGCAGCCGCCCACGCGACAAATGCTAACGAGCGCCGCGGCGGGAGACTCTTCCTTCTGGTCCGAATTCAGTGAACTGGAAATGGATCGCTACGACGACGTGAACATTCTTTCGCGCTCGATGACGGAAATTTCCGCGGACGTCAATGAAGTGTTGGCCCAACTCGGTGGATTTATCGGGCGCGTCGAAGGCGACATTGACGAATTCACGAAACTCGCCCACCACTTGCAGGATGAGATTACCGCGGCGCGAATGGTGCCGATCGGTACGCTTTACTCCCGCTTGTCACGCGCCGTACGCGACGCCGCGAAATCGGCGGACAAGCTGGTCGAACTCGACCTTTTCGGCAGCGAAACGGAACTCGACAACAACATTATTCAGCAGATTTCCGACCCGCTCGTGCACCTTTTGCGCAATTCTGTTGCACACGGAATCGAATTCCCCGCCGAGCGCGCGGCCTCAGGCAAAACAGAAACGGGCCGCGTAACGCTTCGCGCGTATCACCGCGGCAATCACATTTACATTGAAGTGGAAGATGACGGGCGCGGCATTGACTACGATCGCGTACGCCACGCGGCGATTGAGCGCGGCCTCGTTTCGATGGAGACCGCGGATCGCCTGACCGAACGTGATCTGCGCGAAATGCTGTTCCATCCCGGATTTACGACGGCGCCCTCGAAAACGGAATTGGCGGGACGCGGAGTGGGCTTGGACGTCGTGCGCGCGAACCTGAACGCGCTAAACGGTGAGATTGAAATCCTTAGCACGACAGGCCAAGGCACGAAATTCACGCTAAAGGTTCCTCTGACGCTGATCATCTCGCCTGCCCTCTTTGTGCGTTGCGGAACGGCAAACTTCGCGCTGCCGCTCGCGGTGGTCGAAGAGATTCGCCGGATTCGTGCCGACGAGATCGAAGACGTTGGCGGCAAACTGCTTACGAAGGTGCGCGACGTGGTCACGGAAGTCGTGCGGCTCGATACGCACCTCGGCTTGCCGACACTGGAGCCTGTAAACGGTTACTTCCGCATGGTTGTGGCGAACGCGGACAATCGTCAAATCGGCTTGATTGTCGAAGAAGTTCTCGGCAAAGACGAAATCGTGATCAAGAGCCTCGGCGAATATTTGCGGCGCGTCAAGCTCTTCCCCGGAACGACGATTGCGCCGGACGGCAGCCTGATTCTGCTCATTGATTTGAATCGTATGGTCGCTTCCGAGCCAAACGAACGGCGCTCGCTGCAAGCAAACGCAAGCGCGGCGCGTATATTCGCGCCGGGTTCCGCGGCGATTGCTAAAGGCACGATTCCGACGGAAGCGATCGACCGCGTGCAGCACGAACGAGTTGTTGTGGTAGCGGACGACTCGATCAGTGTGCGCAAATTTGTGGGCCGCATGCTGGAGAAGAACGGCTATCGCGTCATTTTGGCGTCGGACGGCCTTGAAGCGGCGGAGCTCATCGCACAGCACGGATGCCATTTGGTGATCACGGACCTCGAGATGCCACGCATGACCGGCTATGAGTTGATGGTCCAATTGCGGCAGAGTCCGACGACACGGCGAATTCCGGTGATGGTGGTGACTTCCCGCGCAGGCGCAAAGCACCGCGACCGCGCGATGAAGGAAGGTGCGGCGGCGTTCCTGACCAAGCCGGTGCAGGAGGATCAACTCATTGCAGCAGTGGAACAACTCACGGGAACGGAGGTGACGCGTCCGGTCGTTCCCGTGGCGTAAATGAATATGGCAACCAGCCCAAACAAGAAATTCCGCGTGCTCGTCGTGGATGATTCCGCCTTCATGCGGAAGGTACTGGAAACGATTTTCAACGCGGACGACCAGCTACAGGTCGCAGGTCAGGCAAAAGACGGCCGCGAGGCCGTGGCGCTCGCTGACTCCCTGAAGCCAGATGTCATCACGATGGACATCAACATGCCACACATGGATGGTTTGCAGGCGACCGCGCAAATCATGACCACGAATCCGAAGCCGATCGTGATTGTCAGCTCGGAATCGCGCGAAGGCGCTTCGAGCACACTAAAAGCGCTGGAACTCGGCGCGATCGAATTTGTGGCGAAGCCATCGAGCGGCATCGACCTCGACATGAACAGCGTGAAAGAGGAGTTGCTGCGCAAAGTAAAGATGGCGGCGAAGGTGCGAGTGGTTCGCACGGCGTCACGCCTTGCATCGACGTTGCAGGCGAATGGTGGTGCGCCGCCAGCTCCTGCAAAACCCGCCGCGCCTCGCGTTTCGGTTTCGGTGGGAGCAGACCAACGGTTCCCGGTCGTAGTGCTTGCGGCGTCAACGGGCGGACCGGCAACCGTGATGCGGCTCGCGCCGGGCTTCACGAAAGATTTTCCCGCCGCAGTGATTTTGGTGCAGCACATGCCGGCGGCCTTCACCAGCCAATACGCAGCGCAGCTTGAAGAATTTACCGAGATCCGCGTAAAAGAAGCGGAGGCGAATGATTCTCTGCAGCCGGGAACTCTGTACATTTGCCCGGGCGGCCAGCACCTGCGTGTTTCCCCGACAGGTCGCATTCAGCTCGACAATGTAACCGGACGCCTGAACGGATACCTTCCCAATATTGACGTGACGCTGGAATCCGTTGCGGCATTTGCGGGACCAACGGGAATTGCTGCAATTCTGACGGGCATGGGAAACGACGGCGCGGCGGGATCGAAAGCGATCAAAACCGCTGGCGGAATTGTTTTCGCACAGGACGAAGCAACCTCAGTGATTTTCGGAATGCCTGCGGAAGCGATCAAGACGGGCGCTGTTGATCAAGTTCTGCCAATTGATGACATCTATTCTGCGATTGAAAAGCGCGTACTGAGCCTGAGCCGCGCGCCGGTGGGCGTGCGCTGATGCGTCCGGCCCCTGCCAGCAAGGCGCGCGCGCCACGCGCCGAGCAGATTATTTTGTTTCGTGTTGGCGGGCAGTTGTTCGCGATTTCGTCGGCGTCCGTGCAGGAAGTGCGCAGCGTGGACAGCTTGACCGGCATGACGCAGGAGATTCCGCAGAGCACCGTGCGCAAGGTGCGCCATACAGTACGGCGCGGCGACACCACTCATTATGTTGTAAACGGAACGGTCCATTTCGGCGTTCAGGCTGCCGCAGCTTCGTTGATTTTTTTCCTGCGCCACACGCCGACGGCATTGTTGATTGACGGCATCGAAAAAATGACGACGATGACCTACCTGCAGGCGCTTCCGCAAGCGTTCTGCCATGAGGAACGGAACTGGTATCGCGGACTCACGGCGCTGGACCAGACTGTCGTCCCGGTGGTACGTCCGGAGGGATTTTTGAGCGTTGAGGAACTTACCCTGCTCGACAGCACGCTGCAGGCGGAGCTGAAAAAAGAACAGGAAAGTTCCGAGGGCTCGCGGGATTCCGAATGACCATTGTCGCCGAAATCGCGCTGGAATCGTTCGTCCTGCTGCGGCTGGGCGAACGCAGGTTTGCGCTACGTGCTGCAAACATTGTGGAACTTATCGCGCCGAGCCGCGTATTTCGTTTTCCGAATCACACGGCTGCGCTCGAAGGAGTGATCTTGCGGCGCGGCAAAATCATTCCTATTTGCGACGTTTCCGAGCACCTTGTGGGAACGAAGATGGCCGTGCGGCGATTTTACCTGATCGCGACCCGTCTCTTCGGAACGCAGAAGGAGTCGATCGCGCTGCCTGTCAGCGGCGACTGCGAATTGATCAACGCGGAAATGGCGCCGCGAACGGAATCGGATTCGCCGCACGTTGGCGGATGGATTTCGCACGCTGGCGACGTGATTGAAATCCTAAATCTGGAAGCACTAACGCCCGGGCCAAGCACGGTTCGAACGGTTGCGGCAGCCTACCAACCCGCGGAGGTCCGTGCATGATGCTCCCCGGGCGGCCCGCGAAAATTCTAGTAATAGACAGCAATGTGTATTTCTCCAAGCGGCTCACCGATGCGTTGAAGCGCGAGGGATTTGAAGTGAAGGCGTGTACGCAGGCTTCGTTTGCGTTGACCACGCTGGAATATGATTCGCCTTCGGCGATTCTCTGTTCGACGAACATGCGAGAGATGGGCGCGCTCGAGATGGCGCGGATCATTCACGCGGACCCGATGAACGCCGCGCTCTTGATCATTGCGCTCGGAGACGGAAGCCAGCGCGCACTTATGGAAGCGTTCCAGGCTGGTTGTGATGATTACATCGACCGGCACCTCGCGCCGGCGGTCATCGCAACCCACGTGAAAAATATCATTGTCAGCAAGAATAACGGTTTCCAGCCGACGCAGATGTTGCCCCAGGCAGATACCAGCTTGAGCGGCAGCCTCACGCATCACGATTTGCCCGGCGTCATGCAAATGCTCGGTCATGCTCACCAAACAGGCGCATTGCACATCAACGCGGGCGAAACGGACGGAGTGCTCTTCTTTGACGCAGGAGAAGTCATTCACGCCGAGTGTAGAAGTCTCTTCGGCGACGAAGCCGTGATTCACATTCTGAAGAACTGCGTGGAAAACAATTCTGGCGTTTACAAATTTATGTACGGGATCACTTCGCCGCAGCGCACGGTTTTGCGTTCGGCGACGGATCTCATGCTGGATGCCATGCGCGAGTATGACGAAACTTCTCGCGACACGGCGGATAAGGAAGCGCTATGAGCGACACGATGCCAATGCCTCCGCTTGCGGAAACGCCTGTCAAGCAAGCGCCGACCGTTTATTTTATTGATGACAGCGCGACGATGCGCGAGGTCATTAAGATCGCGTTCCGCCGCGAAAACTTCAACGTGATTACGTGTGCCGATGCTGCGTCCGCGCTCGCGCAATTCGAACAGAATCCGCCGGACGCGGTGATCACGGACGTGATCATGCCGGACCAGGACGGATATTCGGTTTGCAGCCAGATCAAGGAGCACGCGCAATTCAGCGCGACGCCGGTCATTTTAATGTCAGGCGTCGTCAACAAGAGTGTGGCGGACAAAGCGGTCACGGTGAAGGCGGATGAGTTGATTCGCAAACCGTTCCAACCACAGGAATTAATCTCGCGCGTGAAAGCTTTGTTGGAGCCGAAGCGCACGGCAGAAGAAGCGCCCCAGCCAAAGTACGATGCGCCATCCGCACTCTCGGGCTTGTTTGCGCCGCCCGCACCCCTGGCAGCTTCGCCAGGCGCTCCGTCACAGTTCGCGCCACCGTCCCAGGAGAATGCGTGGCCGCGCGCGCTTACCGACGCGTTTACTCCGCGCCCCGCGGCTCCTTCGATTCCCGCGCCCTTCGCGCCCGCACCACAACGTCCCGCTGTAAGCAACGGCGATCTACAAAAATTGCGCGCGGAAATTTCGCGGCTCGAATTGCTCGTGAAAAAACTGCAGACGGAATTGCAGATCGAGCGCCAATACAATCAGGCGCTGGAGCTTCACGTCCGCACACTCACGGCGTTGGAGCAGTCCTAAGCGACGGCTGGCAACTCGACAATTATCCTTGGAATGAATCAACCGGATTTGCGGCAGAGGACTTGATACTGCGCCCCAAGCGGGAGGCGTACCGCATAATCTTCCAGTTTGCGCAGCCCGCGAAGAGCGTGCGGAAAAATGAACCGGAAGTCGGTTCGCACAATTTCAAACCCCGCCCGCTTCAAGAGTGAGCGCGCCTTTAGGGGTGAAAGCAAAATCGCATCTTTGTCGAACGGGCAGCGCGAAATCACGTAACGCGCCGCAGGATTCCACGCATTATTTTCCCAAAAGGCAAACAATCCGCCGGGCTTTAGCGCGTCGTAAACTACCGCAACCGCATCGTGACGCTCAGCCGGTGCGATGTGATGGAACACGCCGTTGCAATACGCCAGGTCCATTTGACCATCAACCCGGACGTCGGCGAGGACCTCGTAGCGAATGTGCTCCGTCGCAAAATGCTTGCGCGCAACTGCGACCGATTTTGAGGAGACATCCACTCCCGTGCACGATTCGGCCCCTAGCACACGACGCAGGAGAGGCGTAGTCGAACCGTCCCCACAGCCAAAATCGAGCACAGTCCGAGGGCGAACTCCGAGCTTGACGAGGCAGCGCTTCAACCACTCCACGCGCCCTTCCGCGAAATATTCACGGCTCTCGCCGGACGGCGCAAGCGCGTTCGACAAGGCGAGTTCGTAGTTTCCCGCGTACCGATCAAATAGCTCTTCGGCAGAATTCAAGCTCTCCACCTCATTTGGCTTTCATCTTCATTTTGGCATTGGAAGCCGGCCTGCACCACAAGAAAGTTTTTCTGTGCCTGTTGACGCTCCTGTGCGGATTCAGTAGCCTCGCTAGGCACCTCGTTGCGTCGTTTTTGGGGAGAGTCATGTCCAAAAAGGAAAAGCAGTATTCGCGGCGGGACTTCGCGCGGAAGGCGGCCCTATTGTCAGTGGCAGCACCGCTTGCTGCAGCTCCCACGATTGCAGCCGCCGAGAACTTGGGCATCCCGGACGACCAACAACCCAAGCTGCCGCCAGACTTCCCCAAGTTATCAGATCAAAGCCGCGCGGAAGTGGAAGAACGCCATCAGACCATCCTCAAACTGTACGGCGGACGCCTGAGCAAAGAACAAAAAAATGACTTGCGTCGCCTGTGTTTCCTGGCGCAGCCGCCTTTGGATCATCTTCGGGAATATTCCATCAAGAACGGGGATGGCCCGGCGCTTTATCTGAAGCCGTTCGTTGATCGCGAAAAGAAGCCGGCGAAACCTACAGCAGCACCCGCCCCCGCGGGGAAGAAACCCTGAGAGGACCCGCGATGATCGGCGAAGAGATTCTCTACCTGCCCCTAAGCGAACTCGCCAAACGAATTGAAGCAAAGAAGCTTTCGCCGGTTGACTTGACGAAAGCCTACCTCGACCGCAGCGAAAAACTCGGCTCGCGCCTGAACGCCTACGCGAAGTTGACGCCGGAAATTGCCATGCAGCAAGCCGAAGCCGCGGAAAAGGAGATTCGTCGCGGGCACTATCGCGGCCCGCTGCACGGGATTCCCTACGCGGCAAAGGACTTGCTCGCCGTGAAAGGCGTTCCTTGCACATGGGGCGCGAAGCCGTTTGCCAACCAGGTATTCGACTATGACGCGACGGTGATCGCACACCTCCGCAGCACAGGCGCCATCCTGCTCGGCAAAGCAGCAATGATCGAACTCGCTGGCGGCATGGGCTATCGTTTCGGCAGTGCCTCACTGCAAGGCGCGGCGAAAAATCCGTGGGATACGAAATGTTGGACGTGTGGTTCCTCATCGGGCTCCGGTGCGATTGTTGCGGGAGCTCTGGCTGCATTTGCGATTGGTACGGAGACCTGGGGCTCGATTGTATGCCCCGCAGCATATTGCGGCGTGAGCGGGCTGCGCCCAACCTACGGCCGCGTCAGCCGCTACGGTGCGATGGCGCTCTCCTATTCCATGGACAAGATTGGCCCTCTGGCGCGCTCTGCGGAGGATTGTGCGCGTGTTTTCTCCGCGATTGCAGGGCACGATTTTAGCGACCGTAGCACCTTACCCATCGACAAGGCCGCGTTCACCTATTCCGCATCCCTCGATTTTGGCGCAAGACCTCTACGCATTGGACTTCTTAACAATGCCTGGAAAAAACTTGATGCCACAGTGGAGAAACCTTACGTTGCAGCGGAGAAGGTTCTACGCAGGTATTTCTCCGGCACAAAAACGGCGGCTTTGCCGGAAGGCCCATGGGAGGACGCCGCCGGCGTCATCATCGGCGTGGAAGGGACGGCCGCGTTTCGCGAACTGATTCGTTCCGGAAAAGTCGCAGAGTTGACGGACCCACTTGGCCAAATCGCCGGATACGTCAACGAGCAGATCTCCGGCGCGGATTACGTTCGCGCATTGCAAGTGCGGGATATGCTGCAACGCAAAATGACGGAGCTTTTCGACACGTTCGATGTGATCGTCGCGGCATCACAACCCATTGCTGCGACTCCGCTCGAAGCGAATCTCGAAACGGATCTCGCTTTTCCGGACCCGCTGGGCGCCATTGGTAATCTTTGCGGATTACCCGCCCTCTCCGTGCCGTGCGGATTCACGGACAAAAATCTTCCCGTCGGGATGCAATTCCTCGCGCGCGCCGGGAATGACATCGCTGTTATTCAAGCAGCCCGGGCCTTTCAACAGCACACAGAGTGGCATCGCAGGCGCCCTAAACTCGTCTGACCTTTTTTGCTGAGACGGGGAGAAACTACTTCTTCGGCATTCTCTGGAGAATCTCGCGGACAGCCCTCAGAATCGCCGTGCGGCTGAACGGTTTCGTCAATACCATCGCTCTAGGATCGGATTTCGTCGCTTCGGCCGCCGCTTGCTCGCTGTACCCGGACATGTATATCACGCCAAACTCGGGCCTCTGCTGTCGCAAGCGACGGACAAGTTCGTGTCCCGTCATTCGCGGCATCACCATGTCCGTGACCAGGAGTTCCACGGATCCCGAAAATTCTCCTGCACGGTCGAGCGCCTCCGCTCCATTTGCCGCAAGCAATACCGTGTATCCCGCCGACTCCAAAAATTCTCGCGCAACCTCACGTACATCTTGCTCATCTTCCGCGAGCAGGATTGTCTCGGTTCCGCGCATGACGTGGGCAGACGGCTGAACGTGCGCGACTTCTTCGGGCGTTTCCTCGACGCGCGGCAAGTAAATCTTGAACGTAGCGCCGTTCCCGACTTCGCTGTAAACCCAAATGAAGCCGCCGCTCTGTTTCACTACGCCATAAACAGTCGAAAGGCCGAGCCCTGTCCCTTTGCCTTGTTCTTTGGTGGTGAAAAACGGCTCGAAAATGTGGGCCTGCGTCTCTGCGTCCATGCCAATGCCCGTGTCCGAGACTGCCAGCAAGACGTAACGTCCAGGCTTCACCACTGGATGCGAGTTTTTATATGTGCCATCCAACTCCGCGTTGGACGTTTCGATAATCAGCTTTCCGCCTTTCGGCATTGCGTCACGCGCGTTCACCGCAAGATTCATGATGATCTGTTCCATCTGGCTGGCGTCGGCGCGGATCGTTCCCACACCCGGTGCGGTGTGGATCGCCAGTTCGATGTCTTCGCCAATCAAGCGCGGAATCAGTTTGCCCATCTCCTCGACAATGGAATTCAGATTGATGGAGCGCGGCTGCAGCACCTGCATGCGGCTGAAGGCGAGCAGTTGCCGCGTCAGAGCCGTCGCGCGGTCGGCGGAACGTTCAATCTGTTCGATTTTGCGCCGCGTGGGGTCTGTCTGGAACAACGAGCCCAGCAGGAGTTCTGTGTGCCCTTTGATGACCATCAGCAAGTTGTTAAAGTCGTGCGCGACTCCGCCGGCGAGTCTGCCCACCGCTTCCATTTTTTGCGCCTGGCGAAATTGTTCTTCCAACTGCTGGCGCTCGCTGATGTCCTGCGCCACGACAAGCCGCACACGGCTACCGGCATATTCCAATTCGTGCGCGACCAATTCCACCTTGAAAACCCGGCCGTCTTTGGTCTGGTGACGCCACTGGCCACGGTGGAATGCACCCAGCGAAGGATGGCGCCAAATGTCATCAATGGCAGCCCTATCGCCCGCAGGCTGAATATCGAACACCGTCATGCGCTTGAATTCTTCTTCGCTGAAGCCGTATTGCTTTACGGCCGCTTCATTTACCTCAAGAAATCTTCCCGTTTCTGTATCGAAGACCCACGTTGGCAGCGGGGTGTGCGAAAAAAGCAGCCGGAACATGGACTCGCTCTTGCGCAGCGCATCTTCGCTACGTCGGCGATCAATCGCGAGTGCAATGTGCCCACCGACTGACTCCAGAAATTCCAGGTCGCGTTGGTCATATGCATTTTCATTCTGGTAGTGCTGTACGACGAGGACGCCGATTGTCTCGGTCGGGGTCTTCAGCGGAACGCCGAGCCACGCCGGCGACGCGGAGCCCACAAGTTCCACTTCGCCTTCCGCCGCAAGCCTGTCAAATTCTTTTTGCGGGATGAGCTGTGCTTCCCCCGTTCGAAAAACATACGCCATGCACGTGCGCGCAATCTTTTGTGGAGGAGGAGGCGGGTCAAACTGATCCACGAAAAAGGCAAAGTGGAACATGTCCGTCGCCGGTTCCCGCAGGGCGACGAAACAGTTCTCCGCATAAACGACTTTCTTCAGGGCCTGGTGTATTCGAAAGATCAATTGGTCCAGGTTGGAGGTCTGGTTGAGCGCGTGGACTACATCCGAAATAACCTGGCGCTCCGCCTCCAACCGGCGAAGTTCGGTCACGTTGCGGTAGGAGACGAGCCAGCCTTCAATTCCTGGTGAGTGCAGATGATTGGATATTTCGAAATCGAACCAGAGCCAGCAGCCTTCTTTTGAACGGAGCCGGCAGAGGCCGCCGCATTTTTTCTCTGACTCCGACTGAGCCTCGCCAAACTTATCGAGAACTCCGCGCAGTTCCGAAGGATGGTGCAATGAGTCAAGGGTATTGCTGAGAAGTTCATTCGTGGAACAGCCCAGAACGCGGGCGAAACCATCATTCGCGTGGGAAACAGTGCGGTCTGGCTGAAGCACCGCCACCAAATCGCTGGAAGACGCGATGAGTGCTTTCAGTGCCGTCGAGCTTGCCAGAAGCACTTCTTCGGGCCGGGTGTCCAAGGACATGAATTCGCAATCCACTCTCGCTCCGGAATGTCTGCCAATTCATCCCGGGAGGCAGGTGGCGCCTCCGCGCAGTTTTTCGATCTGGTCTTGCTCGAACAGGAAAGCGTTACCAACGTATAGTACAGACACTCCTGTCCAATTTCTCCTGGCCCGGCGTACTACTGACGCGAATGAATGACTGTCCGTCGGGCCAGTAACCTGCTTTCTCAGGCCTCCATCGCCGTGTTACGCTGCCTGCGTTTGGCCTGCAAATTGATTCCAGCGGGGAAACCGGTCGTCCCCGGGAAGGAAACGCGCGCATGCACGAAGTGTGGAAGGACATGTTTGTTCTTGCAGTGCCAATTCTGGAGAAGATTCTGCGGCCAATCGCGGTCTATGCCTTCTTGATCATAAGTTTGCGCCTGTCAGGAAAACGCGAACTGGTGCAATTAAATCCCTTCGACCTCGTCGTTCTGCTGACGCTTTCGAATACCGTGCAGAACGCCATCATCGGCGACGACAACACGGTTACAGGTGGAGTCATCGGCGCTACTTCCCTGCTCGTCGTCAACTATTTGGTCGTGCGCTTTTTGTACAAGCATAGGAAGCTCGACCAGTTCGTCGAAGGCCGTGCGGACGTGCTTATCGAGAATGGTAAAGTGAAAACCGGAAACCTGAAGCGTGAGCTGATTACCATGGCGCAACTCGAAGCGGCGGCACGCAAGCAGGGCTTCGAAACGATCAGTGAGGTGCAGCAGTGCGTGCTCGAGCCGGGCGGAACGATCACCTTCATTGGCAAAAAGCCGGGCACGGAAGAATCACGTCATCGCGAGCTCCTCGATCGCATGGAACAGATGATGGCCGAATTGGCGAAGCTACGCGGCGCTCAACCACCCGCGAAGGCTTGATAAGCAGCTGAGCAGGAATAGATCGGGGCTAATGCAACAGCAGCCCTGTGACGGCCAGTATGACTCCTGTCGCTCCAACCGCCATGCCCCCGAACCAGAAGCCGCGATTTTTGGCGAGCAGCGTAATCGAGCAAATGACCAATCCGATTTCAAGCAACGCTTCGCCGCCGTCAAAACGATCGGCTCGGCGGGCGGACAGATCGCGCTCCGCTTCCAACTCCTTGGCTTGCTCGCTGACATCTTCTTTGTCACTCGTGTAGTGCTCAAGCTGCTTTTCGTATTTCTTCCGAAGTGCTTCACCCTTCTCTTTATCCAGCGCAGCCACGAGGTTCACAATGTCTGAAGTGTTTTCCGCTTCGTGCTGGCGGATGCTCTTGGCTTGATATTGCGTCCAGCGGCTGGCCGCCTGGGTCTCGCGAGAAAGCTCTTCCGTGTGGGCCCGATGGCCAAGAAGTGTGACGATTGCAACAAGAACGGCAAGAATCGAGATCGTGAGCGAAACAGGCAGTACGAGAGGGTCGTCGCTATGAGCGTCGTGGTGTTCTGGAAGTTCGATGCCTTCAGACATGGCGCTGGATTCTCCTGTTGAACTAGACCGCAGAGTCCGCGGCGATAAGTTGCAAAGATTCACGGGCTGCGGCAATGGTCCGCTCGATGTCTTTTTCCGTATGCGCAGCGGAAACAAAAGCTGCTTCGAACTGCGAAGGCGCTAGAAAAATTCCCCGCTCGAGCATTTCGCGAAAATATCTGGCGTAGCGTTTCGTGTTGGAAGTTTTTGCGTCCTGATAATTTCGGACTGACTTGTCCGTGAAAAACACGGTCGCAAGCGAGCCGTGCGAGTTCACTTGCGCGGAGATATTCGTTTCGGCCAGCACCGTTCTAAGGCCACCTGCCAATTTCGCCGCCAGCGTATTCACCTGCTCATACAATCCCGGTTGCCTCAACTCTTTCAACGTCGCAATTCCCGCGGCCATCGCTAGCGGATTTCCCGCCAGCGTTCCCGCCTGATAGACAGCCCCGAGCGGGGCCACATGATTCATGATTTCCGCGCGCCCGCCATACGCCGCAGCCGGTAAACCACCGCCGATAATTTTGCCCATCGTGGTCAGGTCCGCTTCAATTCCCAAAAGCTGCTGCGCCGCTCCGTTGTGCAACCGAAATCCGGTGATGACCTCGTCCACAATCAAGAGTGCGCTGTGTCTGCGCGTGATCTCCCGCAGCCCCTGCAAAAATTCGTTTTCTGGAGCGACAACACCCATGTTCGCAGCAATAGGCTCCACGATGACCGCAGCTATGTTTCGCCCATGCACATCAAAGAGTTTCTCGACGGCAGCCAAATCGTTGTATGGGGCATTCAGCGTCAATTTAGCAAGTGCGTCCGGCACGCCGGGACATTCGGCAATGCCCAGTGTCGCCAAACCGGAACCCGCTTGTGAAAGAAAACTGTCTGCGTGCCCGTGATAGCAGCCTTCGAATTTCAGCAATAAATCGCGTTTAGTGAATCCGCGCGCCAGGCGCAGCGCACTCATGGTGGCTTCTGTGCCGCTCGAAACAAATCGAATTTTCTCAAGGAACGGAATCGCTTGGCGAATCAACGTCGCGAGTTCCACTTCGAGTTCGGTTGTTACGCCGAAACTTGTTCCCTTTTTTGCTTGTTGCGTAATCGCGGCCGTCACTGCGGGATGCCCGTGGCCAAGCAGCATTGCTCCCCACGAGCACACAAAATCAATCAGCTCATTGCCGTCCGCGTCGTAGACATACGCGCCTTCGCCGCGTTCCATAATGAGCGCATCGCCGCCAACCGAGCGAAACGCGCGCACCGGGCTGTTCACACCGCCAACTAAAACTTGCTCCGCGCGGCTGAAAATCTCGGCCGATCGCACCCTCTTTTTCACAGGCGATGCTTTTGCTGTACTCATGAGAAGAATTCCAGTAACTTCAACACTTCAGCCATTTCGCGGCGTCCTTCGCGTGATACGTCAAGATAATGTCCGCGCCCGCCCGCTGAATGCCTGTCAACAGCTCCAGCACAGTGCGCTTTTCATCCAGCCAGCCTCGTTGCGCCGCCGCTTTGACCATCGCGTATTCGCCGCTGACGTTGTACGCGCCGACAGGAACATCGAACCGTTCCCGCACCGCACCAATCACGTCCAAATAAGGCAGTGCCGGCTTCACCATCACTATGTCCGCGCCTTCTTCCAAATCCATCGCCACTTCCTTCAAAGCCTCGCGCACATTCGCTGGATCCATTTGATAGCTTCTCCGGTCGCCAAATTGTGGAGCCGATTGCGCGGCCTCACGAAACGGCCCATAAAATGCCGAACAATATTTCGCGGCGTAGGAAAGAATCGGCACGTCAGAAAATGAATTTGCATCCAGCTTTTGACGAATCGCAGCAACGCGCCCGTCCATCATGTCCGAGGGTGCAACGATGTCTACCCCCGCGCGCGCGTGGGAAATAGCCTGCTCCGCAAGGACTTCCAGCGTCGCGTCGTTGGCAACTTCCCCGTTCTCAATCACCCCGCAATGACCATGATCCGTGTACTCGCAGAGGCAGACGTCCGTGATTACCAGCAAATTCAACTTTGCTTTCTTGATCGCCTCAACGGCGCGCTGCACAACTCCGCTCGCCGACAAGGAGCTGCTGCCTTTCGCGTCCTTCGTTTCCGGTAATCCGAACAAAATCACAGCCGAAAGGCCCAACCCGGCAACTTCCCGACACTCTTCGACAATTTGATCCACGGATTGCTGACGCACGCCCGGCATGGAGCTCACTTCCTGTCGAACGTTGTTTCCCGGGCAGACAAACATCGGATATACCAAGCCGGCTGTGCTCAAGCGCGTTTCGCGCACAAGCGCTCGCATCAGTTCTGTTCGCCGGAGCCGCCTTGGCCGATGAATTGGAAACGCCATTCTCAGTTTGCCCTGTCTGAAACGCGCGGATCGCGCATAGCAAATGAGTTTGCCAGAGCCTCAATAATTCTCGCAACCGACGGCTCTTTTGCCGCGGCTGCCGTTGTGATCCCCGCAGCATGCAACGCCGCAAGCGTCACCGGCCCGCTCGCGACCACTACTCCACGCGTTGCAAATTCCGCAAGCTTTCCCGCCCCGCACACGCGGTCAAATCCTTCAACCGCCGACGGACTGAAAAACAGCACTGCGTCTGCGTTCATCGCTTTCAAGACCACGTCGCCGTCATTTGCGCTTTCGGAAACCGTTCGGTACGCAACGATTTCTGTAACACGCGCACCTAGCTTCTCCAACGCCACCGTCACGTCGGGATTTGCCCGATCGCTTCGGGGTAACAAAACGCGTTTGCCGTACAGTCGGGTGCCCAATTCTTCTGCCAACACTGTGCCCAGAGGCTTCGACGCAACGTGCACTACCTCGAACCCAACGCCTGTCGCTTCCGACGCCGTTGTATCACCGACGGCCCCTGCAACTGGTCTGCGAATCTTCTGGCCTCCAAAAAGTCCAAGAGCCTCCAATCGCTCCTGCACGATCCGCACGGCATTCTGACTCGTAAATAAGACCAAATCAAACTCGTCGAGCTTTTGAAGCGTTTCATCCAGATGGGAAAAACTCTCAGGCGGAAGAATTCGAATTACCGGCAGTAAAATCGGAATCGAGCCGGCATATTGGAGCGCCTTGAGCAGCTCCACCGCCTGCGCCATGGCGCGTGTCACAACAACGCGCTTTCCGGCAAGCGCTGAATGACTCAAGCTATCCACGCTGCCGGCTCACTTGCTCTAGTATTTCGCTGCCTCCTGCGTTCCAAAGCAATTCCGCAACCTGACGCCCGAGATCCCTTGCTTGTTCCGGCGGAGCAGAACCCTTCTGACGAATACGCCTCTGTCCATCCGGTGAGCAAATCACTGCATCGAGCACCAATTCGCCGCGTTCCACGCGTGCCCACGCGCCCAACGGAACCTGGCACCCGCCTTGCAGCGCACCCAGCAAAGCACGCTCCGCAACAATCGAATGGCGCGTTTCGAAATCGTCCAGCTTCGATATCGCTTCGCCCATCTGTTCATCTTTCAACCGCGCTTGCACTCCGATCGCGCCTTGCCCAACGGCAGGCATCAGGATTTCCGAGTCGAGAATCTCCGCGATTCGTCCACTCAACCCCAGGCGGTCGAGCCCTGCTTTTGCTAACAGAATCGCGTCGTATTCGCCGCTTTCCACTTTGCGCAGCCGCGTGTCTACGTTTCCTCGCAGCCCCCGCACATCCAAATCCGGCCGCACATGGCGAATTTGCGCTTCGCGTCGCAGGCTGCTCGTACCCAGACGCGCGCCCTTTCGCAGAGTCTTCAGAGTTTGACCAGGTTTTGCGGCAACCAAGCAATCGCGCACGTCGCCGCGTCGGCAAATCACTGGAAAACAGAGCCGCGACGGAACGTCAGTCGGCACATCCTTCACGCTGTGCACGGCGAGATCAATTTCTTCGTTCAATAGCGCCTCTTCGAGTTCCTTGATGAAAACGCCTTGCCCGCCAATCTCTGCAAAACTCGCGTGCGTCAGTTTGTCTCCCGAGGTTTTGATGATGACGATTTCAGCGTCAACTCCCGTAACGCGCAAAATCTCCTTACGCACAAAGTCCGCCTGCCAACGCGCAAGAATGCTTCCTCGAGTCCCGATCCTTGGGGCTCTCACGATCTCTCCCGGTCATCGAGAAAGAGGTCGCGCAAGGCGTCCACATTCTGAATTTTCTTTTGAAGCTTCTTCTCGTTGCGCAGTTTTTCCGCCGGCCGCATCAGCATCTTTTCCAAAAGCTCATCCATCAAGAGTTCCATCTTTTCGCGCTCTTCCGGCCGGAAATGTGTGAGCATCTCCATCCGTTCCCGCAGAAACGCTGCCCGCTCTTCCTTTACGCGTGTGCGCAACACGTCAAGCAAACTGACCAGCTCCACGCTCGCCTGCCACGAGAGAAACTTCATTACGTGCTCGTCCACGATGTGCTCGGCACGCGGAATCTCTTCCTCCCGGGCGGCACGGTTTTGCCGCACAACTTCGGTCAAGTCGTCCAGATTGTAGAGATAGACGTTGTACAAATCCGCGAGCGAGGCATCAATGTTCCGCGGGACCCCCAAGTCCATCAACAATAGCGCGCGATTCTTCCGCGCCACCATCGCGTGCTTAACGGTTTCTCGCAGCAGCACTGGCTCATCCGACGATACGGAAGAAACCACCAGATCCGGCAGCGCCAACGCATGCTCCCAATCTCCCCATGGAACCACCTCGCCCCCAAACTCACGGGCGAGATGCCCTGCTTTTTCCTGTGAGCGATTCATGACGTAGAGGTGCGCCACTTCACGATCCCGCAACTGCGAAATTACCTGCTCGCCAATCGTTCCCGCACCCAGCACGAGCGCCGTCCGCTGATTCAGTTTCCCAAAAATGCGCTCCGCCAATTTCACGCCCGCCGACGCCACAGACATTGGCCGTTTGCCAAGCTCGGTTTCCGAGCGAACCCGTTTACCAACCTCCAGTGCGCCCTGAAAAAGTCGGTTCAACAGGGGGCCAGTCCCGCCCTGTCCGTGCGCCACCCGGTACGCTTCGCGAACCTGCCCAAGAATTTCAGCCTCGCCGAGCAACATGGAATCGAGTCCGGACGATACCCGAAACAAATGCCGCACCGCCTCGCGGTCGTAATGATGATAGAGCGACGGGCTCAACGCTTCCGGCGCCACGGCATGAAATGAACTCAAATAAGACGCCAGCGCCGCAGCGCTTTTACGCGCATCTTCCGGTGGTACCCCGTAAATTTCGCTCCGGTTGCAAGTGGAAAGAACCAGCGTCTCTTCCAGAATTCTGTGCGAACGCAATTCGTAAGCAGCCTGCTGCACCTGCTCGCCGGTAAACGACACCCGCTCCCGCACCTCTACTGGTGCTGTCCGGTGATTCAAGCCTACGAGCACGATTTCCATTCGAACCGCCAATGCCTCTTCAAAAGTACCGGTGCATATGCGAGAAAAATAAATTCACTGCGGTAAAACTGAAAATCACCAGAACGAAATTGAAAATACACAATTTCGATGCGCGGGCTCCCCGCCATGTCGCAGATCTCGCAAGCCACAAATACGCCGCGTACAGCACCAGTAAGAGCAGCGTAACGATGTACTTTGGATCGAAATACCACACAGTCCCGAGCAACCGATCCACCCAGACAAACCCAAGCGTCGTCCCAATGACGATGCTCACCAACCCCACAATCACCCCGCTTTGGCTCATCCGCTCCAAAAGCTCCAAAGGTGGCAGCCGCCAAACAACCGCTCCCATATGCCGGCTGCGCAGCAGCCATTGTTCTCCAAGAAATATCAGACTTAGTACAAATGAGAGCGCAAACGCGGCGTAAGCCAAAATGCTCAATGTAACGTGAAAGGCGAACGCGACGCCGTGCGCCGGCGTTGCTACGACACGGCCCGTCGGCGCAAGATGCGAAACCAGGAAGAAAAGCAAAATAAACGGCAGGACAAACGCCCCCACCGACCGTTGCCTGTGATAAATCTCCAAACCCAAATATGTCAGTGCGAGAAGCCAACCGAATAACGACATCGATCCATACAAATCGTGATAAGGAACCGTGTGCAAACCCCGCGACCGTTCCAGCAGCGCGAAATAATGCGCGATCAAACCCGCCGCGAGCAGGATCGTTCCCACTCGTCCTGAAATCTCCCTGCCCGTCGTCACGTAGTGCAGGTACGAGCCCAGGCTCAGCCCGTAAGCCACTACCGTTAGAATGAGATAGAGATGTTCCACGTTTCCACAAGCCAGTATAGCCCAGCGGCTTGCCCGCCACACGAACACAAGCCTTCTGCAAGCCGCGTCCCGATTTGCTATTCTCGATGAGCAAACTTTCGATGAATTCGTCCATGCAGCCAGCAAACCGTAAAGAGCTCTTTCTCCGCGCCTGCCGTGGAGAAGCGTTACCGCGCGGGCCCGTCTGGATGATGCGCCAGGCCGGCCGCTATCTTCCGGAGTACCGCGAGCTCCGCGCCAAACACGCGTTCCTCGAAGTCTGCAAAACGCCGGAATTGGCAGTTGAAGTGTCGTTGCAACCGTTTCGGCGCCTCGGCGTGGACGCCATCATTGTTTTTTCGGACATTTTGATCGTCGCCGAAGCCATGGGCCTTCCGCTCGAACTCGGCGACGCGGGGCCAAATCTTCCAAGCCCCGTGCGCTCCTCGGCTGACGTCGCCAAACTAAAGCAGTTCGATCCCGAAACCGAAACGCGCTTCCTCATGGACGCACTTCGCATCCTCTCGCGCGAAGCGGGGCCCACTGTCCCCGTACTTGGATTTGCCGCCGCTCCTTGGACACTTGCCTGCTACATGGTCGAAGGCCGCACCAGAGAAGGCTTCGCAACCGTGAAGAGTTTCTTGCAACAGGACCCACGCGCATTCCGCGATCTACTCCATCGCATCGCACAAGCCACCATTGGCTACCTCAAAGCGCAAATCGCTGCTGGCGCCGCTGCCGTGCAGCTCTTTGATACCTGGTGCGGCGAGCTCGCGTTATCTGACTATGAGGAGTTCGCCTTGCCTGCGGTCCAGGAAATTATTCGCGGCGTTACCGGCGCAGCCCCCGTCATCTATTACACGAAAGCCTCGCATCATCTCCTGCCTGCCGTCGTCCAATCCGGCGCAAATGTCCTGGGCGTCGACTGGCGCGTTGATCTCGCCGCATTGCGCAGGCTTGCCGGCCCGCGCGTAGCGATCCAAGGGAATCTCGATCCCGCGCTTCTCTATGCGCCACAAGACGCTCTGCGCGCCAAGACTTCCGAAATTCTTGCGCAACTCGGCGGCGTCGGTCACATTCTCAATCTCGGCCACGGGATTCTCCCAACAACTCCGATTGAGAACGCCCAGCTCTTCATTCAAACGGGCCAGCAGACAGCCTTCGCGACGAACGCAGCCGCCTCCGTTGTGCGCTAAAATGGTCTTGTGAGCATGACCGACCCAACCCTCTCGCAAATGCGCGAAGAGCTTCGCGTCAGCGAAGACTTTCTCGCCCGCTACAATCGTCCCGGTCCGCGCTACACCAGCTACCCCACCGCTCCCGTCTGGAACGATTCTTTCGGAATAGACGACCTCGAAAAAATTCACGCCGAAGCTGAACGCGCTCAAACTCCCGTTTCGCTCTACATGCACATCCCGTTTTGCGAAAGCTTGTGCCTCTTCTGCGCCTGCAACGTCATCATCCAAAAAGACAAGAATGTCGCCCCGCCTTATCTCGACGTTCTAAAAAAGGAAATCGATCGCGTCAGCCTCGCCGTCTCTCGTTCCCGTCCGGTCGTGCAATTTCACTGGGGCGGTGGCACTCCGACTTATCTCACGCCCGAACAAATCGAAGACCTCTTCTCCTTCACGCGCGAACGCTTCTCTTTCGCACCCGATGCCGAACTCGGCATCGAAGTCGACCCCCGCGTCACGAACCGCGCGCATCTCGAAGTTCTCCGCAAACTCGGTTTCAATCGCCTCAGCATGGGTGTCCAGGATTTTCATCCCGAAGTTCAAAAGACCATTCATCGCATTCAGCCTTACGAACTTACCCGCGATCTCATAATCGGCGCGCGCGAACTCGGCTTCGACAGCATCAACGTGGACCTAATCTACGGCCTACCGCATCAAGACCCCGCTCGTTTTTCCGCCACGGTCCAGCAAATCATTTCGCTTAACCCCGATCGCATTGCCCTTTTCAGCTACGCACACGTTCCGTGGCTCAAAAAGCAACAAGGCGCATTCGCTATGTTTTTGCCGGAAGGCATGAAAAAGTTCGAAATCTTTCGCACCGGCCTCCTGCAATTCGTCGAAGCCGGCTACCGCTACATCGGCATGGATCATTTCGCCAAACCCGGCGACGAACTCGCCATCTCGCAAGAAAAGCGCACGCTCCATCGCAATTTTCAGGGTTACACCACCAAATCCGGTGCCGACCTTTACGGCATGGGCGTCACGGCCATCAGCGGCTTTCGCAACGCCTACGCGCAAAATCAGCGCGACCTCGCAAGCTGGCAATCGGCAATTCACGACCGCGGCCTCGCGACCATGCGCGGTTATCATCTCTCGGCGGACGATCACATTCGCCGCGCGGTCATCGGCCGCCTGCTCTGCCACACCGTCATCCCCAAAAAAGCAATCAACGCCGAATTTGGAATCGACTTCGATTCATACTTCGCCGCCGAACTTCAGCGCTTCGAAATCCCGCGCGAAGACGGCCTTTTGCTCCTTTCCGACGACGAAATCCGCGCGACCTGGCTCGGCCGCATCTTCATCCGCAATCTCGCCATGATTTTCGATCCCTACCTCGAAAAACAGCATCTCGACGCAAAACCGCTTTTCTCGAAAACGCTCTGATCGTGGCCACAACTCACTCAGTCATCGTCATCGGCGCGGGAATCTCCGGTCTCGTTTGCGCTTATGCCCTCAAAAAATCCGGCGCAGATGTTCTTCTCCTCGAATCCTTTCCTTCGCCCGGTGGAATGATTCATTCCGTTAAGGAGCAAGGCTTTCTCTTCGAAACCGGCCCGCAAAGTTTCAGCACAACTCCTGCTTTGGACGCTCTGATCCAAGAGCTTGCACTCTCAGGCGACCTCGTCGTTGCTCCCTCTCGCGCCCCTCGCTACATCCTCCTAAACGGCCACCTACGCAACGTTCCTCTTTCTCCTCCGGCGCTTCTTACTTCTTCTCTTTTGAGCTGGTCCACAAAGCTTTCTCTCGTGCGCGAACCGTTTCGCAAAACGATCCCCCCTCCTGGTGACGAATCCATCGCCGATTTCGTCCGCAGAAAATTCTCCGGCGAACTCCTCGATCTCCTTGTCGGCCCATTCGTCTCCGGCATTTACGCCGGGGATCCCGAAAAACTCAGTCTGCGCGCCGCCTTCCCGCAAGTCTACGAAGCCGAACAAACATCCGGCAGCGTCATGCGCGGCCTGAAAACCGCCACAAAATCAAAAGACGCTCCTCGCCAAAAGCCGACACTTGCCAGTTTTCGCAATGGAAACGAAACTCTTACCCTGGCCCTTTCGCGTTCCCTTGGAACGTCACTCCTCACCAGCGCGCAAGTCACGCAAACCTCGCTTGATTCCTCTCGCGAATTTGAAATCGCCGCGACGATTCATTCCTCTTCCACTCAATTTCGATGCTCGCATCTTGTGCTCGCTACCCCGACGCACACTGCGGCCTCACTGTTGCGACAACTCGCGCCCGCCACCGCCCAGGCTCTCTCTCAAATCGAATATGTTCCCGTCGCTATCGTTTCTGTCGCCTACCGCCGTGCGGACATCGCACATTCTCTCAACGGCTTCGGTTTTCTCGTCCCTCGCACGGCCGGTCTCCGCATCCTCGGCACGGTTTGGAACTCTTCTCTTTTCCCGAATCGCGCGCCGCAAGAGCATGTCCTGCTCACCAGCTTCCTCGGCGGCGCCACCGATGCGCGTACCGCTTCCCTCTCCGATTCTTCTCTCGTTGACCTCGCCCACCGCGAACTTACGCCCATCCTCGGCCTCAAAACCCAGCCCGTGGCCTCGCGCGTCACCGCTTATCGGCATGCCATTCCTCAATACAATCTCGGCCATCTCGACCGCCTCTCCGCCATACAATCCGACCTCCCCAAAATCCCAGGCCTTCATCTCACTGGAAATTACTTCCGCGGCCCCGCTATCGGCGCTTGCGTCGAACGCGGCCTCTCGGTTGCTGAATCTATTTTGAGTGGGCTGAAAAGAGGCGCTAATGACTAACGCCGAAGACCACGCCACAAAAACGCCGAAAGTCTCCTCTGCAATTCCCTTCTGGATGTGGAGCGCCATCGCCGCGTTGTTGATTTTCACTCTATACACTTCGTGGGAAACGATTCAGTTGAACAAGCAGATTGCGGAGACAAGCGCGCAAGCGAACGCAGAAATTGCGAAGAGAAATCAGCTGAACGAAAACTTTGCTCTGGCTCAACGCGAAGCCATTGTTCTCAACGACCCTCATTCGGTCAAAATTCCGATGGCCGCGGAGAGCAAAAGTCTCCCGAAACTCGAAGTCACGTGGCACGCCAAACTCGGCATCGTTGTCGCCGGCCAAAGCGTCCCCATGCCGCAGGGCAACCGCACATTCCAATTGTGGTTAATTCTCAAAGCCCCTGGCGCCAAACCAATCCCTTCATTCACCTGGCGTCCCGACGCGGACGGAAACTTCAAGCTCCTCGTCGCCGATCCTCCCAGCGCCATGGAAGTCACCAAGGCCCTCATCATCACGGAAGAGCCCGTCGGCGGCAGTCCGCAGCCCACTACCAAGCACATCTGGGTCGGTGTCATCAACTAGCTAACTTTCACCACTGCCTAAGTTTGAATTTGTAAGAGCGCGACTCCACACGACCCGTCCAGACTTTGTATTCCGCTGCCTCAGGCGTTGGAGGGACTTCGTAGATCGCTTTTAGAGTGATCGCCATTTCGTCACTCTTGGCAAGAGTCGGTTGAGCTTTCCATTCTTCATCGAGCCGGATGTCATAGACTTGGTTCTCTCGGGGCTCGATTAGGAATGTTGACGGAAAGTTTGTCGTGAACTCCGCTTGCCGCTTGGAAAGCAAAACCTTTTTTCCGTTCTCAGTCACGAGTTCGAAAGAGACGTTCTGGTAGCCCCAGCTGTTCCAGTCTTCCCATACTGCTTGTGTTTCCGGCGAAACATTGCTTATCACGACATGGAAGGTACGCGCTTTTTCACGGGCCATAGCGATGCTGCCGCCGAAAGGTTGAACGTGATTGGTTTCAGGAACGATGGAAATCGAAAAAGGAGGATTTTGGGCGTCGGCCTTTGAAACAGTGGCCATTCTCTGCACATCACAGCCACCAAACAAAACAAGGACAGTGTATAAACTAAGTGCCAGTCTATTCATCTCAATGCCTCAATCCATTTAGAGTGAAGTCGTGTTCGCCAGTAAAACTATTCTTCCCTCTTCCTCTTCTTAAACTTCATCGCCAGCCTATACTTCCTTCGCTCCCCCGCTTCTCTCCATCTCCGCTTTTCTTCCCCCGTCTTCACAATCAGCGGCGGCACAATCTTCGGCTGCTTCGTAAATTCATCCAGCGCCACAAACGTCACATACGCCGTCGTCGTATGCTTTCTCTCTCCCGTCAACGGATTCTCCGAGTACACCTTCACTCCAACTTCCATCGAAGTGTTAAACACGCGGTTCACTTGCGACATCAGAATCACAATTTCTCCCAGATTCACCGGATTGCGGAAATCGATGTAGTCCACCGACGCCGTTACGACGTAACTGTTCGAATGTCTGCTCGCCGCCATCGCCGCCACCACGTCCACTAGATGCATCACATGCCCGCCGAGCAATTTCCCCAGCAGATTCGTCTCAGCCGGCAACACGACTTCCGCCATCTCCGAGCGCGACGCGGCCACCAGCTTCCCTTTCAGCGTTTCGCCTTCCGCGCTCACAATCTTTCGCTCTTTTTTCCGCTTCATTCGGAAACCTCGCTCTCATAGCGGTTCAGTTTGAACTTCAAAGATCGTGACACAATAAGTCAAAATTCAAACCAGTCCACTGCGGCCCATCCACAAATCCTGGCGCCAGCAATTCCCCGCTATAATACGTACCCTGCCATGACCGAACAAAAGAAAACCCGCCGCCAGATGCTCGAAGAGTACGTCGCCAAAGAACCCAACGACGCTTTCACGCGTTACGGCCTCGCCCTCGAGTGCGCCAATTCCGGCGATGCCCCGGGCGCCGACCTCCACTTCCGCGAACTCCTCCAGCGCAACATCGAGTACGTCCCCGGCTATCTTATGTACGCCCAATTCCTCGCCAAACAATCTCGCACCGAAGAAGCCCGCGCCGTCCTGAACACGGGCATCACCGTCGCCGCTCGCAAGGGCGACGCCCACGCCCGCTCCGAAATGGAATCCCTCTTTGCGGAACTCTCCTGACGCAGCCGAGTGGCATAGGCTTCAGCCTGTGCTCAGACGAACTAGTTATTGCGTTACGCTTCGATCGTTCTCGTACCGCCATCACAAAAACACGTCTTCCTGCGTTCCAGCTTCCGAGCCGGAACGTACGCCTCAACGTAAACCTCAATCCCTCCCTGCCTTAACTGAAGACTGATGACTCCTCATCCACGTCTGCTACTATCTTCTTGTACGAACCCATGCGGCCTGATCGCATTCCGTTGTTTCCTCTGAACGTCGTTCTTCTTCCCGGCGCTGACCTTCCTCTGCACATTTTCGAGCCGCGCTACCGCAAAATGGTCCGCGATTGCCTCGACAACAAGTCCGAATTCGGCATGCTTCTCGCCCTCTCTGACGGAATTGCCGGCACCGGCTGCACCGCCGAAGTTCTGGAAGTCGTTAAACGTTACGACGACGGCCGCATGGACATCCTCACGGTCGGCCGCGCTCCCTTCCGTGTCGTCGAACTCTTCACGGTAGACCCGCTCCTCGAAGGCAGCGTTGACTACCTCGATGATCGCTACTCCACTCCATCCCAGCAAACACGCGAATCCCTCACCGAACTCTATGAGGCTTGCCATACGCTGGTCTTCGGCGACTACCCGCGCGACATTGCTACTCCCGACGCGGACGAGCAACTCTCCTACATCATCGCCTCCAAACTCCCCATGGATTTGCTCTGGAAACAGCGCATTCTTGAGCTGCGCACCGAAGCCGAACGCCAGGAGCGCCTCCTCGCGTACCTTCGCGACTGGGCGCCGCATCTACAGAAGGTAGAGTCCCAGCAACATCGCGCAGCAGGAAATGGAAGTGGTTTGAACTGATTTCGTGCAGGTTCGCCTGCACTGGGGGCTAAATGACCACCGGACCTTCTCTGCATTCGTCTTCTTCGCATCCGCGCCCAAAGACGCTCGGCGAACTGCGCCGCGTGCCCGATTTTGACGCGCGCTCGCTGCAGCGCTCCGTGAAAGACGAACTTCGCACGAATCTCCTTCGCGCCATCGAACGCAGCGAAACGCTTTTCCCAGGCCTCCACGGTTACGACGACACGGTCATTCCGCAAATCGTCAACGCACTTCTCTCGCGCCACAATTTCATTTTGCTCGGCCTCCGCGGTCAGGCAAAAAGCCGCATCCTTCGCGGTCTGGTCAATCTTCTTGATGCGGAAATCCCCGTCATCGCCGGCTGCGAAATCAACGACGATCCGTTTCATCCTATCTGCCGCTCCTGCAAAGACCGCCTCGCCTCCGAAGGCGCCAACACTCCCATCGCCTGGATGCCTCGTGACCTCCGCTACGTCGAAAAACTTGCCACGCCCGACGTCACTATCGCCGACATTATCGGTGACGTTGACCCCATTCGCGCCGCACGTGGCGGCCGCGATCTTTCCGACGAACTCACCATTCACTACGGCCTTTTGCCCCGCGCCAATCGCGGTATCTTCGCCATCAACGAACTCCCCGACCTCGCCGGAAAAATCCAGGTCGGCCTCTTCAACATCATGCAAGAAGGCGACGTGCAGATTAAGGGCTACCCCGTTCGCCTTCCGCTCGACGTCCTTCTTGTCTTCTCAGCAAATCCCGAGGACTACACCGCGCGCGGAAAAATCATTACTCCTCTCAAAGACCGCATCGGCGCCGAAATTCGCACTCACTACCCCGCTTCCATCGAAGAAGGTATGGCCATCACTAATCAGGAAGCCTGGACGCGCCGCAACTCCGCTATCCAAGTCGAAGTTCCGGACTATTTGCGCCAACTCGTCGAAGAAATAGCGTTTCAGGCTCGCGACGACAAGCGCGTGGACAAGCGCTCCGGCGTCAGCCAGCGCCTTCCCATCACCGTTCTCGAAAGCATCGTCAGCAGTGCCGAGCAGCGCGCCACCCGCACTCGCGAGAAATGCGTTGTAGCTCGCATTGCCGATCTTTACGCCGCGCTTCCCGCCATCACCGGCAAACTCGAGCTCGAATACGAGGGCGAGCTCAAAGGCGCGGAAACCATCGCGCGCGAACTAATTCGCACCGCTATCGGCCGTGTCTTCACCAAGCACTTCAGCGAAGTCAATTTCCAGCCGGTCATCCAATGGTTCGAACTCGGCGGTGAACTCAAAATCGCTGATCTCTCTAGCACCGATGACCGCTACCGCCAACTTTCCAACATCAAGGACCTGCTCGCTCACGTAAACCGCCTCGGCGTTCTTGAATTGAAGAGTCGCGCAGCGGTGGCCGCCGCCGCGGAAATGATTCTCGAAGGTCTCTGGGCCCATCGCCGCATCGGCCGCAGCGAAGAGCGCGGCTTCTACGCCGACAAGCCCAAACAACCCGACCCGCGCGAAACCCCACCCCGCACCCCACGCCGCGGCTACAATTAGGCGCCCCATGAAATTCACCAAATTCTCCAAATACACCGGCGAGCCCGCCGACTCCATCGACCTCGAGGAGCTCATCAAGCGCCTCGGCGACTTCTTCCTGCAATCCGGTTTCGAATCGCAATATTACGGCGTCAACGAATTCGATCCCGAGCGTTCCATGGAAGCCCTGCGCGAAGCCATCCTCCGCGCGCTCCAGGATGGCGACCTCTTCGACGAAAACTCCCTCCCAGAAGAAATTCGCCAAATGCTCAACCGCTCCGACGCGATGAACAACGAAGAAATCCGCGACCTTCTCGACAAACTCATCGAACGCATGGCGCAGGAGGGCTTCATCAATCCGCAACAACCTCCGCAAATCACGCCGCCCAATCAGGCCACGGCCCGCGGCTCCGTCGGTGAGCCGCTCGACCGCAATCAATCTCAGGTCCGTTTCGAAATCACCGACAAAACCATCGACTTCCTCGGCTTCAAAACTCTTCAGGATCTTCTCGGCTCGCTCGGCCGCAGCAGCTTTGGCCGCCACGACACGCGAGACCTCGCCACCGGCATCGAATCCGGCGGCGTCTCCCGCCCTTATGAATTTGGCGACACGCTCAATCTCGACGTCAGCGAAACTCTTTTCAACGCTGTCCGCCGCGACGGCGCCAAAGTCCCCGTCGAAATTCAGTACAAGGACCTCATGGTCCACCAGTGCGAATATCACTCTTCCTGCGCCACCGTCGTTCTCCTCGACTGCAGCCACAGCATGATTCTCTACGGCGAAGATCGCTTCACTCCCGCCAAGCGCGTCGCCATGGCGCTCTCGCATCTCATTCGAACCCAATATCCCGGCGACACTCTCAATCTCGTTCTCTTCCACGATTCCGCCGAAGAAGTCCCCTTGAGCGAACTCGCCCGCGTTCAGGTCGGCCCGTTTTACACGAACACGCGCGAAGGCCTTCGCATCGCTCAGCGCATTCTCCTCCGCCAACGCAAAGACATGCGCCAAATCGTCATGATTACCGACGGAAAACCTTCCGCCCTCACGCTCGAAGACGGCCGCATCTACAAAAACGCCTTCGGTCTCGATCCTTTCGTCGTCAGCGAAACGCTCGAAGAAGTCAACAAATGCAAGCGCGCCGGTATCATGATTAACACCTTCATGCTCGCCAGCGACTATTCTCTCGTCAATTTCGTCCAGAGAATCACGCAGATGTGCAAAGGCAAAGCCTACTTCACGACTCCCTACAACCTCGGCCAGTATCTCCTCATGGATTACATGTCCCGCAAAACCCGCACCATTCATTAATCGCCGCAAACTGCTCGTAGTCCCATTCGTTCCACCTTATAATCCCGCGCTATGAAAACCTTTTCGCTCGCATTTCCTCTGTCCGTCGTCGCTTTTCTTTGCTCTTTCGCTGCCATTCCGACTAAGGCTCAGCAACCAATTCCGCCCAAAGAACTCCTTCTCTGGCAAAAACTCGAAACCACCATCCACGAAACCGACAAGAATCTCGACGGCATCCTCGGCGTCCACATCCTCGATCTCACCACGAGCCATTCTCTTTCTCTCAACGCCGACGAAACCTTCCCCACCGCCAGCACCATCAAAATCGCCATCCTCGCCGAACTTTTCCGCCAAGCCCAGCAAGGCAAACTAAATCTCTCCGACTCGCACACCCTCCAATCCTCCGACCTCGTCGGCGGCAGCGGCATCGCGGGCGCTCTCACTCCCGGCGTCACCAAACTTACTCTCCGCGACGTCGCCGCCCTCATGATCTCCGTCTCCGACAATTCCATGACCAACGTCATCATCGACCGCGTCGGCATGCAAAACGTCAACGCCCTCCTCGATTCCCTCGGCCTCACACACACTCGCATCCGCCGCAAAATGATGGACATCAAAGCCGCCTCCGACGGCCGCGAAAATGTCTCCACTCCCCGCGAAATCTCCCAGCTCCTCGAAGCCCTCTACCGCGGAAAAATTCTCAACAAACAATTCACCGACGACTTCTTCAATCTCCTCTCTATTCACAAGGAAAGTTACATCCCGCGCAATCTTCCCGAAGATCTCCGCATCGCCAATAAGCCCGGCGAACTCGAAGGTGTCCGCAACGACTGCGGCATCGTCTTCACCGGCAAGCGTCCTTACACCATCTGCGTGATGTCAACGTACGTCCACCGCGAACGCGAAGCCGGCGATGCCATCGTCCGCATTTCCGCCGCCGCATACGCCATGTTCGACCGTCTCGATCGCAGCTCCGAATTCGGCCGCGTCGTTTCCGCCCACGACTCCAGCCCGCCCTGAACTCGAAGAGCCCTCCTTGAGCCACAAACTGTCCTACCGAACAGTTGCCGTTTCGACGATTCGTACTCTCGACATTTCCTCGTTTTTTGCGGTATTTATGGTGTGTCCCTTCCAGCCCTCGGAAAGGTGACCATGAGCAGAGGTGTGAAGTCTCTCTTCATCGCGGTGTTGTGTCTTTTCATTTTCCCGGTCGCAGGCCTCGCGCAAACTTCACAGGAAGACAAGCAGCCTGCTCCCTCATCTTCGCCGCGCTGGTATAACCCCACGAGGTACAACCCGGCAAAACTTTTTCATCGCGGCCCAACCGCCACCGAACAGCTCGCTTCGAACGACGAACTCGAGCACAGGCTCACCACTCAGCTTCAAGCTCACGGAGTTTTGACGAAGGACGCCAATCTCCAGGCTATCTGTTCCAACTTTAAGACACTTTCGGAATGCATCGCCGCCGTCCGCGCCAGCCACGCTCTCAAGATTAATTTCTCTTGTTTGAAATGGGATGTAACCGGCATCAAACCTTCATCCGTCCCTGACTCCTGCGCCGGTCCCTCCGACGCCAAAGCCATGTCTCTGAAAAGTGCCATCGAACTTCTCAAGCCCGATGCCGATGCGAAAACGGAAGCCACAAACGCATTGAACACCGCCCAGAACGACATCAAAGACGCAACTGGCTAGTCTGCAAAATCTCAATCGTTACATCTCACTCCACACGACATCCAATACCATGTCGTCGTTCGCGAGCTTTACGTTAAAATGTTTGTGTGACTTTCTGGAGTCGCATCTTTCGTCGCTTCGGAGCTAAGCAACAATGACCCACATCGTTCCCGGTAATTTCGCTCCAAATTTCTCTCTCAAATCTCTCGACGGCAAAGATTTTTCGCTCTCCGCGGCGCTCCAAAAAGGCCGCGTTCTCCTCGCCTTCTTCAAAATCGGCTGCCCCGTCTGCCAATTCACCTTTCCTTTTCTTGAGCGTCTTTATCAGCGCTACAAAAATCCCAATCTTTCGATTGTCGGAATCTCCCAAAACGGCCTGGAGAAAACAGCGGCATTCAATAAGGAATACGGCGTCACATTTCCTGTTCTGCTCGACCCCGAAAACAAAGGCTACGTCGTCTCCAACGCCTATGGCCTAACCATGGTTCCCACAATCATCCTTGTTGACACCGACGGTGCCGTCCTCGTCAGCTCCATGGGCTTCGTCAAAGCCGACCTCGAATCCATCGCCAATCAGCTTGTCGAACGAGCCAAAGCCTCTCAATCTCCACTCTTCCTCCCCACCGAATCCATTCCCGCCAACAAACCCGGTTGAGGCTCCAAAAACTAGGCCCGGTCCGGACCTGCCCTTCAGTCCAGTTTCTTCTTTGCACAATTCTCCCGGGTGTGCCTAACCGCCTATATGCATGCCCCCGCCCGCCTCCTAAAATCTCTTTATTAGGAATGGATCCATCCGTTCCCAGGGAGATCCTCGTGACTCCGAACGAAGCCCAATTCGTAGTGCAATCTGAGTTGCAGTCCGGCGAGAGCTTGCAATGGACGGGGACCGCCGATCCTGCCCGCGCCGCCATTTCGGCCCTTCCGGCCTCCCTCTTCGGCCTGCCCTTCGCCGGTTTCGCGCTCTTCTGGATGACCGCCGCCTATCGCGGCAGTCACGCCATCTCCAAATCCTCCACCAACCCAATCGGTGGAGTTTTTTCGTTTTTTCCCTTGTTCGGACTTCCGTTTTTGCTTATCGGCCTGGGTGTTGTTTTCTCTCCGCTCTTGGCCTATCTCAAAGCGCAGAAAACGGCCTACGCTGTCACCGATAAACGCGTCCTCGTCATCACCGGCGGGCGCACCCGCACCGTCAGATCCTGCACTCCCGCCGACATCGTCTCCGTGGATCATCGCGAACGGGAAGGCGGCACCGGCGACGTCATCATCCGCACCAGTGGCGTCATCCAGAATCGCAATTCACTGTCTCAAGTCACCGTTGGCCTGCTTGGCGTCAGCAATGTCAAGGAAGTCGCCCGCCTGGTCCTGAATCTTCATTCTCAGCGCGCGCAAGCCTGACCGTCGCCGGGATCCACCGCAGAAGGAACAACGCATGAGTACTGTCGCCACTCCCAATCAAGAAATGCTTGTCGGTGTTCCTCCCACCAGCTCCGAGCGCGTCCTCGTCAATCACCCCACGCAGAGCGCCACTGCGATTGACGGTTGGAAATCCTTTTTCTTCGGCCTCCCCTTCCTCGCCGCAGGCATTTTCATTGAAGCCGTCGCCCTCGACCTCATTGACGGGAAAAAGGATGCCCCTAACTGGTTGATAGGAATGATCGGCTTTTTCTTCTTCGCTGCCGGTGCGTTCTTGATGATCCACGGCCTCCGGGGCGTTATCCGCAAATCCGCCTACGACCGCGACGTGAAACAAGCGCCCAACCAGACCTGGTTGTATGACTTTCACTGGCGCCGCGAGGGCTTCACTTTTTCCGCTTTCAATTCCATGCTGCAGCGCTTGCTCGCCGCCCTCTTCTGGAACGCTTTCCTGGTTCCCTTTTTCTGGATCGGCATCTCCAATCGCGGTGCTTGGATCTTTGCCGTGTTCGCAGGCCTCTTTGCCTTGATCGGCTTGGTCTTTTGGTATCGCTGGGCGCAAATGCTCGCCGAACTCCTCTGTTACGGGAACAGCTTCCTCGCGTACAACAACTTTCCTTATTTTCTCGGCAGCACTTTTGGCGCGCGTTTCCGTGCCCCAAATCATCTTTCCGATTTCGACGAACTGACCCTCACCCTTCGCTGCGTCCAGGAGAGATACATCACCAGCGGCTCCGGCGATAACCGCAAGACCGAAGTCGTCTGCTTTGAGCTTTACAGCGATTCCAAAACATTCTCCCGTGGGCAGCTCGCCGCTTTTTCCGGCCAGGACATCCCCATCGAATTCAGCTTGCCGGCAAATCAGCCCACGACCGCCCTCGCTTCTCCTCCACCCATCTACTGGGAAATCGAAGCCAATGGCAAATCCACCCGCGCCTCTTTCGAAGCCTTCTTCCTCGTCCCCGTCTACAAATCCTCCTAGCCCCCGGGAGCCCCGATCTTCCGATCGGCCTCTTGCTCTCTTCGCTCCCCGATCAACTGAACTTGGCTTCCTCGACCCACTCGGCTCGATTGCTCCTCCCGCGCCGCCATCTCTTGCAGCGATTCTTCCGACGCCTCACAGCTTTCCCGGGCACTATCCCTCCTCTGCGCCTCCTCCGTGCCCTCGGCGTCTCTGCGTTATCTTTTCTCTTGATTTACGCTAACTACTGTGTTACATTACACTTGTATGATATCGGAGGGGGCGGAAAGGTTAGCCTTGTCCTCCGTAAAGCCAGTCGCAGTCGCTGCACTTTTTGCCCAAGACCGCCTCTCTCTTTCGCTCTTTCGCACAATTTCGCAAGTTTTAACTTCTGCTTTTTCAATTGCGCAAACCGCTGCACTTTATCTCGGCCTAAGACATTTCTTTTCAATGGCTTCCGCACTCTTGCACAAAACAACCGGCGTGAGTGTCACTCTTCCCTTCCAACATGAAACTCAATCCCCCTCTACCTCCGCCACCCAATCTTTTTTGTGCTTCTCCGGCTTCCTGCGCTTATCAGGAATCACTCGTGTCCCGGACGGCGAAAGTCCCGCCTTTCTTGCTCTACGCCGGGCCTCCGTCCCCGCATTCAGTTTTTTCTTCTTCTTCCGCATGCTCCCTCTCCTCGCTCTTCCCGTTTACATTCCATCCATAAAACGCAACTATATTGCTCTCATGACACGACTTGCTCACATTTCGCGCTGCTTCCTGGTTCTGATTCTGTTTGCCGCCGCCTTCCCACTAGAAGCTCAACAAGCCCCAGTCAACCTACCGAACGGACGAATCCTCGCCGAAGTTCCCGGCCATTCCCGCCCCATCAACAACCTTCCAACCGCCGCCGCTCTTTCTCCGGATCAGAAATTCGCCGTTTTCCTCCACAGCGGCTACGGCGCCTATTCCTCAGGCGAAAAACAGTCCCTTACCGTCCTCAACCTCGAAACCAACGAGCTCACCGACTTCCCTGACGATCGCCTCGGGCACGATGCTCATCAATCCTATTTTCTCGGTCTTGCCTTCAGCCTCGATGGCCATCGCCTCTATGCCTCGATGGCCTCCTTCACCGACCCTCTCGGCAAAATGCCGGGCGACACCGGCAACGGCATCGCCGTCTATACCTTCGAGAACGGCCGCGTCTCTCCGGAAAGGTTCCTGCCGCTCTCTCCGCGCACAAATCTTCCAAAGGGCAAGCTGCGCCGCGAGGAATTCAACGACGTGACTTATCCCGCCGGCCTCAGCGTCGCAAACGTTGCTGGCAGCGAAAGCATCCTCGTCGCCTGCAACAATTCTGACGAAGCCATTCTCCGCAACGCTTCCGACGGAAAACTTCTCCATCGCTTCGATCTCTCGACTTTCAAACGCATTCCGGCTTCGCTCCCTTACACCACCGTCATGACCCGCGACGGCAAGCGCGGCTTCGTTTCTCTCTGGAATGCATCCTCCATCGCCGAACTCGATCTCGTCAAAGGCCGTGTGTCACAAATCATTCCGCTCGAGAAACCTTCCGCCAAGCTCGCCGGTGGCTCTCATCCCACCGCGCTCCTCCTAAATCACGACGATTCCACACTCTACGTCGCTCTCACTAATCGCGACAAAATCGTAGCTCTCGACGCTCACACCCTGAAAATCTCCCGCCAATTCTCCACAAAACTGGCCGGTCAATCTTACGGCGGCAGCGATCCGCAATCTCTCTCGCTTTCCTCCGACGAAAAACTTCTCTTTTCCGCCAACGCCATCTCCGATTCCATTTCCGTTTTCGACCTGACAGGAAAATCAGAAGCAGGCTTCATTCCTACCGAATGGTACCCGACTGTCGTTCTCGCAGCACCGAACCAGCTCCTCATCGCCTCAGCAAAAGGCCGCAGTTCTGGCCCTAATCCGAACCCCATCAAGAAAAATCCCGATGGTTCTCCCGATTATCGTTACACGCCTGCCGTCATTCGCGGCTCGCTCGCGCAAATTCTCTTCGCCGATCTTCCCGCTCATCTCGCCGAATATACGAAACACACTCTCGACGCCAATTTCCTGCGCGGCAATTCCGACAAAATCGTTTTCGCTTCCGGCGAAAACAAAATCAGGCATGTCATTTACATCATCAAGGAAAACCGCACCTACGATCAGGTCTTCGGCGATCTCGGCTCCGGTGACGGCGATCCCTCGCTCACCATGTACGGCGAGGACATCACGCCCAATCAGCACAAACTCGCCAAGCAGTTCGGCATTCTCGACAATTTCTACGACAGCGGCGACGTTTCCGGCGACGGCCACGTATGGTCCAACTCCGCCTCCATCTCCGATTATGTCGCGAAGACCTGGCCTATCGCCTATCGCAGCGCCGAGCACACTTACGATTCCGAAGGCACGTTTCTCAACGGCGTCTCCGCCGACGACGACCTTCCCGACGCAGGCGAGCCTACAGGCGGCTATCTCTGGAAGAATTTCGCGACCCATGGCGTCACGTACCGCCACTACGGCGAATTCATCGTCACAAAATGGTGCAACGAAAAACCAAAGAACAAGAAACCCACCTGGGGTCCACCCAAAATCGAGGGAGTCACTTGCACCCGCACCGTCATCAAAAAAGGTGAGCCCCTCGAAAAAAATGTCGGGGATCCTCGCGGCGGGCCAAGCCCCTATCCCTGGGATATTCCCGTCATCGCCAAAAATATCGCTTCCGAAGTGGAACTTCGCGGCCACTTCGATCCTGTGTTCCCCGATTTTGAAGTTGCTTATCCCGATCAGCTTCGCACCGACGAATTTCTGAATGAATTCAACAATTTCGTATCCTCGCGCAACTCCGGCAAAGACGTAATGCCGCAATTCATTCTTCTCCGTCTTCCTAACGATCACACCGCCGGCCTCACCAAAAATCAGCCGGGTCCCGCCGCCAGCGTCGCGGATAACGACCTCGGCATCGGCCGCGTCATTGATGCGCTCTCACACAGCTCCTATTGGGACGACACCGCCGTCCTCATTCTCGAAGACGACGCTCAAGATGGTCCCGACCACGTCGACTCGCATCGCAGCACCGCGCTTGTCATCAGCAAATATTCTCCGCTGCCCGAAACGCGAGAAGGCGCCTCCATTCCCTTCGTCGATCATACTTTCTACACCACCATCAACATGGTGCGCACGATTGAATCCCTTCTCGGCGTTCCGCCGATGAACAGCAACGACGCGCGCGCCGCAGCCATGGCGCCGCTTTTCGCTGGCCCTGGCACGCAACCGCCATTCACCGCCGACTATCGCAACCGCGACAACGGCTTGATTTATGAAATGAACACAAAGGACTGGAAAGAAGGAGCGAACCTCGACTTCATTCACGCCGACGCTGTGGACACTGCTCTACTCAATAAATTTCTCTGGCAAGACCGCATGGGCGACGCGCCCATGCCCGCTCCACAGCACAACGTTTTTCCGGCCGAGTCGACGCAGCCCGCAACGAAGCGAAACAAGAAACTCAACGACCCGGACTAACGCCGCGGTGATTGTCAGCGTTAAACGCGAATGAAATCTCGGTTGCGATAGAGGTAGTAAAGGAAGATCCAGAGAATGCCGAGCGCTCCGAAGGTGAGCAAGACTTCGCCGAATACTCCAAGATGTTTCGCAAGCCCGCCGAAGAAAATCTTACTGAGTGGAAGCAGCGGAACAACTTCGGCGATCATATACGCAACGATCGCGTTCATTCCGATAACGACAAAGAAAAACGACCAACGACGATAGCCTTTCACATCGATCAGCCAATAAAATAACGCCAAAAGCAGAAGGCACCAGCCTCCAGACCAAAGCACCATGGAACTTGTCCAGATGTGTTTGATGATCGGAAGCACGAAACTCCAAAGCCATCCTGCAAGTAGACACGCCAAACCGGACACTACAAGAAATTGCGCCTTGCGCGGACCCAAAACTGATGAACGCAAAAGATGCCCTGCAAGAACTCCGATGAGCACGGTTGCGCCGAAACCGAGGCTGCTGAGAATCCACGTGTAGGGAGTCCCATCCTGAAAGCGTCCAAGAAGAGTTTTATCGATCCACATCGGCAAGTTTTCCTCGGGTGTAAGAACGGCGTGGCCCGGCACGGGAACGAATGCCAATAATAACCAGTAGATTGTCAGTAGTGCGCCTATAACGATTGCCTGGCCGCGAATCGGCAGCTCCACAAGCGCGATGGAGGAAATTACGTAACCCGCGGCAATGGCCTGAAGCGTGTTGCTGTAAAACTGCAGATTATTCGAATCGAATTGCAGCAAGTGGCCCTGCGCGATCATGCCGAGAATCCAAAGTACGAGTACGCGAAAGAAGACTTTGCGGTAGATTTTTCCGCGTGTTTCGCCGAGCGCCATGCGCTTGCCGAAGGAGAATGGCATCGCGACGCCAACAATAAAGAGAAACAGCGGCATGATCAGATCCCAAGCGACGAAGCCCTGCCATTCGACATGTTCGAATTGACGATCGAGCCAGTGCGGCAGCGGATTCGCAAAAACCTTGCACACGGCCATCACGAGCGGCGCGCCACCTATGATCCAAAACATATCGAAGCCGCGGAGTGCATCAATGCTGGTCAGGCGCTCCGCGGGAGCCGCGGCGCGAGTTTCGAATTGTGCGAAATCTTTTGGCGACGCCATAAGGGCCTTCTTGGGAGCCCTTATATAACGATCTGCCGGGGAGTCCAAGCCCGGACTTGCCGGAGCGGAGATTTCTTAGAAGCTGAAGGTAACTTGCAAATCCACGCGGCGATTGTAGGAACTTGATCCAAACGGTCCGCCCGCGAGCGAATTGCTTTGTCCAAAAATCGGAGAACTGATCACGCCGACGGGATTCCCCAGATTCACATTGTTGAAAATATTTCTGCCGGCAACCGCAAACGTCAGGCTGTATTTTTGACCAGAGTTGTCGCCGCCGAACGGCCCGCCGCCTCTTCCGCCTCCGCCGCCGGGGCCACCGCGACCTCCACCACCTCCGGGACGGCCAAAAGTTCCGCCACCCATTCCGCCACCAGCGCCCGCGTTCGAAGCTGTTTCGTTTTTCTTGCCGAAACCGATGGTTTTGCTCAAACGCAAATTGAAGGAAAATCTTCCCGGGCCAGTCGCGCAATTGATGGGAACGAGCGTGCCTGGATTCGATTCGTTGCAATCGAACCTCACGTTGTGCGCAATCGCTGCGTTTGCGAGAGCGGCCTGAAATTGCGCGAATGTCGGCCGATCGTTGAAAATCGAATCGTTGTTGGCGTCTTGCCCCGTCGTGACGTTGAAGGGCGAACCGGAACTCGCGACGATAAATGGGCTCAGGCGGAACTGATACGGCATGGAAATACTGCCGACGAGAAAAAGCCGGTGCCGAACGTCAAATGCGGCGCGGCCGTAATCCTGCGCAACGTTGAATTGATTTGTGGGAAAGCTATTCGAGCCGCCGGTGTTGCTGTTGGCGTAGCTAAGCGAATAGTAACCAAAGAGAGAAACTCTCGCGCCGACGCGGACGCTGCCATTCACAATGAATTGGTTTTGTTTGAAGATTCCTGCACCTTCGTACTGGTAGATATTGTCCGTACCGCCGAGCGGCCGGCTGGCGTCATCGAAATTCGGAGCTTGCGGAGCGTTGATGTTTCGAATGAGCAATGCGTGTACGCCGCGCGAATTGAGATAGGTCAAGGCGATATTCGCGGATTTCGAGAGCTGGCGTTCGAGCGTGACGCCGCCCTGCATGGTGTACGGAATCTTCAGATTCGGGTCGACCTGATAAATCGTGGGAGAGCTTACAGAGGCCGCTAATTCCGCCGTAGTGGGAAGATTCGGATAGAAATCCGGATTGGTGACAACAAACTTTTGTTGCGTTGTGCCGTTCACGCGCTGCGCCTGCAAAAGCAAATCCTGCGTGAAACGATCGTAGAAAATTCCCCAGCCCGCACGGAGTACGGTTTTTGGCTGCCCTTTTTGGCCTGCATCAATTCCCCAAGCGATGCCGATGCGAGGCGCGAGATCCGCGCTGCCACTAATTTCATTTTGCGTCTCGATGCGAAGTCCGTACGTGAGCGAAACGTTTGGCCGGACTTTCCATTCGTCCTGACCATAGAATCCCAGGTCCAGGAAGGTGTTTTGCGCGACCGGCTGCCCGCTCACAAGAGAAAACTGTGTCGGGCCCAAACCCGTGGATGCGCGGACTTGCGCGGCGGTCATTCCGTTTGCAATTCCCTGCTGGACGGTTTGATAAATCTGCAAGCCCGTATGTTGAACGCAGTTCGGATCTCCCTGCGCTGGGTCGCATGGTGCAAGCGTTTGCGAATCCACTGCTTGCGCTCCGAACGTAAAACCGCCGTTGAACCCTGCATTTTGGGTATTCACTTCCTTCGTTACGCGCAAGCGGGCGCCTAATTTTATGAAATGATTTCCGTGCACGATGGAAGTGTAGTTCTGGAATTCGTAGCGGTCTTGAATGTCGTCGTTGTTGCCGGAATTATTTCCGCCGCCTATGAATGCACCGTTCACGTTGACTGTCGGTGTAAAATCCAGTGCCGTGCCGCGGTTTTCTTCGCGCACAAATCGGAAGCGCATTTCGTTGATCGTTTTCGGATTTACGATCTGCGTATCCGTGATCTGCACTTGATGTTCCGTGCTGAAATTATTCATCGCCTGGGACGGCAGGCTGAACAAACCGATACCGTTGTTGGTCTCGTTTTCCCGCTCGTATTGGTAACGCGCCGCCAGTGTGTTGTTTGCATTCACCTGATAATCCAAACGCGGGCTGAATTGCGTGCGGGTGCGGGGATTCGGCACCGCTTCTGAGAATTGAATTGGATTCAAGTTCGCATCCAATGCAGGAGTGTTGATGACGGAAAGTTCATTGATATTTCTGCGATTGAAATCGAGAAAGAAGGAAGCTTTTTTGCCGAGCGGGCCGCTGAAATTTCCGTTGTACATTTCCGAGTCATAACCCGGTTCCGGCACTCCTTGCAAAAACGGGTTGCGCGCGTTCAGTCCGGCGGTATTGCCGTTCACCATGAACTGGCCGTGAAATTTGTCCGTGCCGGGCTTGGTAAAGACTTCAATGCGACCATAGCCGAGGTGATCGTATTCGGCGGAAAAGGGATTTTGATTGATGCGAACTTCACGAATGGAGGCTTTGGGAGGGAGCTGGCCGCCGGTGAAGCCATCAATATAAATCTGGCCGCCGTTGGGACCGGCTGATGGTCCAGCGAGGGCTTGCAATTCGCTCTGTAGCTCGTCGGGATCGTCTGAAAGCGCATCCAAATCTTTTCCTTTCAAGACGACGGAACTGGCGTTGCTGGAAGCCGTCACATCCAATTGCGTGCCGGAATCCTGCACTTCCACTTTTTCTTCCTGAGCGGCAATTTCGAGCTGGATGTTTATGCTGATGGGCTTGCCAGCTTCAATGACGACTCCAGCCTTTGCGTACTGCTGAAAACCCTTTGCGGCGGCGCGCAGCGTGTAGGTTCCCGGCGGGAGCGTTTTGAATTCGTACATTCCGTTTGCGCCGGTTCGAACGCTGGCCGGCTGATCGCTTGCGGGCACGGCGACGACGCGCGCGTTTCCAATTGCCGCGCCGGAGGGATCGGTGATGAGGCCCGTCAAAGCGCTGGAAGCGTCTTGCGCGCGCGCTCCGCACACGAATGCGCTCAACAACAGCGTCATGCTAAAGAAATACGTCGCCATTTTCCTGGTTGCCAAACTCGTGATCTCCTTTTTGCTTTGACGCTTGCTTTGGATGCCGGTTTTCGAAATCAAGGCGTGGCGCCTTCGCCACCACCACCGCCGCCGAGGCTCCATGGGGAAAGAATCATGTCCTGAGTTGCTTTGGAGGAGGCCTGGAGGATGGGCTCAACGCCGGCGAGCAAGGTGATAATCGTGCTTGGGGATGAGGCCGAACCCTCCGTCGCGACGATCATGAGCGCGTCGCCCTTCACCAAATCCGAATGCGAAGCCGCAGGCATGCGCGCAATCATTTGCTGGAGGTCGCCGGCGCGCGCCTGACCGTTTCCACCGGAGCCTCCCGGGCCCATTCCGGCGCCGTTGGCTCCAGGGCCATTGGCCGGGGACGCCGCGTTACGAGGCGCAGTTCCCTGTTGGGGCCTGGAGGCAGAGGAAGCCGCCGGTCCCGCGGGCTGTCCTGCGTTGGGACCGGGAGCTCCCTCTGCCGGGGCGCCCTTGAGCCGCATCGCAATGCGTTGAGCCACAAAGGGCTGCAACTTGCGCAATTGCGAATCGCTCGTAATCCGCAACGTGACCGGCTGTTTTGTGGCCAAGTCCGTTACGGTGATCGTTCCTGTTGCGTTGTCGCTACTCACTAGAATTCCCGCAATACTGCGAAAAGTTCCCGAAACAATTTCGTCGGCCGCGATTTCACTACCGTCGGCGTTTTTCTGGCCGCGGGCGCGCAATTGGTCGCCTGCCTTGATTTCGGTCAGAGGCGCGGGCTTTGCGTCGTCAAATTTGATGGAGCTTGGGGCGTAGCGGCGCAGAATGGTTTGCTCGGTTGTTTTCACGGCGACGTCTTTTGGCGTGCCGCCGCCGTTGGTCGTGACGGAAATTGTGCCGCTCGAGGTGTCCACACTCTTTACGAGGCCGCCGACGCTATGCTGCTGCCATTCGGCTCGTTCGTGAGCTTGCTTGTCGGCGATGTCTGCTTGCTTCATAGCGATGACGGAAGACGCTTGCAGAGATTTTCCATCGGCGCTGGCGGCTCCGCGAACGAGCACGCGGTCTCCCGCCTTCAAATCTGCAAGCGCGAGGGGCGTGGCGGCTTTCAGGTCCTTTTCACCGGGCTTTAGTTGGAGGAGCCGCGTCGTATCCGAAACTGTGACAGAGAGCTCGGTGCCCGCATCTGTTTTGAGCGTAATTGTTTGTCCGTTGACGCCGGTGACTGTGCCGAGTGCGCGTCCAGCAGTTTGCGCGGGGGCAGTTTGCGAAGGAGCTTCTTGCGCCTGAGTCACCAGGCTCGACGCCAAACTCAGCACCACCAGAAGTCCACACAATACGAGTGCCGCTTTCCTCATCATCCTGAATTTCCTCGATTTGCCCCGCTCTGCGTCCGTCAGCTCCGCCGACGTTATTGAAGCCAATGGGCTGGCTTGCCTTTTAGACGTGCGGGGACGGGATTTTCGGTACAGTTTGACTCGTTTCACTCTGCGAAATAAGGGCTGCATTTCAGGACTGTTACAGTCGAGATTGTGTCGCCCCTACGGGGCTGGTGGTGGAGGGCTAAGCCAACCCAGCGCTGACGCGCTGGGCTAATTTTATGGCGCGCCTCTGGCGCTGGACTGGTCCTGGGTTCGAGTTAGTGTTGCGGAGAGGTCAGCTTTGGAAGTGAAGGTGATACCTCAATTTTCAGGGCGGGCATCGGCGAGAAGTGATTGAACGGCCCGGCGGGTCTGACGAACGCCCAGGCTGTCCGCGCTGTTCGGCTGCATCTTCAGATACGCATCCAGGCCCTGCAATTGCGCGTGATATTCGTGGCGGCGGCCGTAGACATTCGCGAGCACCAGGTACGCCTGAGCGAAATTGGGATTCCGCAGCAACGCTTCCTGCACGGACTTTTCCGCGTCGTCCAGGCGATTCATCTGCAACTGCGCCAGCGCGAGAATTAGATACCCATCGGCTGAATTCTGATCCATTTCCAAGCCTCTTCGAACGGCAGTCACCGCCTCTTCGGACTTTCCTTGCAAATAGTGCAGATAGCCAATGCCAAACTGCGCCGCCGCGAACTTGCCACCACTCAGGTCTATGGCCTTTTGAAACGCGGACATCGCCTCTTCCCGATGGCCCTGCTTGGTCTGCGCGACTCCGATGTGATAAAGAGCCTCGTAAAATTCGGGGAAGTCCTGAGCCGCTTTCGTAAGATGCGCCACGCTTTCGGCAAACTCATTCTTCCGCAGGCACGCCAATCCCTTTTGATACTCGCTGCGAGCCTTGTCGGGCATTCTTAGCTCTCGCACAGAGACGGAATAGTTTGTGCGCGGGGATTGGGCCGCGCTCGGCGTGTTGAGATACAGCACCAGCTCGGAAGAAGAACCCTCGAGCCGCACGGTGCTTTGTGCCGGCTCATAGCCTGGTTCATCAACCACGACGTCGTAGGTGGCCAGTGGAAGGCCTTGCACTTCAAAATGGCCTTCGGTGTCCGTCAGAACGCAGCGAGAGACGCCTGCGGGTTTGGACCTTAGGGTAACAGCGACCTGACTCGCGGGGCGGTTGTTCACCTTCAAAAGCACTGTCCCGGAGATCGTGCCAACCGCGGGAGCGGAGCCCGAATCCTGGGCTCGCGCGCCGGGTGGCCAGCCGCCAATCGTGGCCATACTCAGAAGAATTAGTAGAAAGAATTCAGTTTGGAAAAGTGGACGATTCAAATTCTGTAGTTTGCACAGCATCTCGACCTGCTGCGCACTTTTAAGGGGAGAGTCCTAAGGAAACTTGGCGGTTGTTGGAATCATCCGTTCGTAGGCAAAGAACTACTCTCGACAGTCATTGCTGGCTGCAGTTGTGGTCTTGCCTGCGCGCCTTGCACCGGTCCCAATAGCCAACCGTCACCGTGCGCCGACCAATGCAGAAACAAGTGCACAGCGCGTGCCAAACTACATTCGAATTTAAAGCAGCGGCTGAGAAACACTGGGCTCGTAAATTCTCGCGACTCTGTGTTGACACCATCTCCTTTTTTTTCAATCAACGAGCGCGGACTATTTTCAGCAAGCAGGCCGATTGATAGAAACTCAAGCCCTGCTTGGAGGCTCGCAATCAGCGGTACTAATTGTTGAAAAAAGTCTCAACTAGTAGCGCACTTTGCCCTACTGACTCACTTTGAGACACATGAAGACGATTTGTGGCCGGTCTCAGTTTCTAATGTTCAGTACCAATGTTGTGGTGGGCGTTAGGTTTCCGGAAACACCGGTGATCGTGAGGTTAAACGTGCCTCGCGAAGCCGTGCGGGAGACGGCGATAGTGAGCGTGCTCGACGAGGAAGCCGGATTCGGAGAGAACGCTGCAGTCGCGCCGTTGGGCAGTCCGCTAACCGAGAGACTCACGGCGCCGGCAAAGCCGCTAGAGGGAGCGATGGCAATCGTAGTGTGGCCGGTGTTGCTGCGCCGGATAGTCAGTTTCGAGGGTGAAGCGGAGAGGGAGAAACTGGGAGCAGGAGTGACGGCGAGAGAAATCTGAGTTGTGTGGACGAGGCTCCCGGACGTGCCGGTCAGAGTGACGGTGAACGTTCCCGTGGCCGCAGAAGCGCCGGCTGAGAGCGTGAGCGTGCTGGTAGCCGCGGTTGGATTGGGAATGAACGAGGCGGTGACGCCGCCGGGCAAGCCCGATGCAGTGAGATTCACGTTGGCGCTGAAGCCGTTCACTGGATTGACTGTGATGGCGCTTGTTGCGCCTGTGCCCTGAACGATGCTCAAGCTCGAGGGCGATGCAGAGAGCGAGAAGTTCGCGGACGGAATCACGGTCAACGAAACCGTGGTGGAATTGGAGAGGCTACCGGAGGTGCCCGTAACGGTTACGGAAAAAGTTCCTGAGGCGGCGCCGGAAGAGGCCGCTAGGCTCAACTGAGTTGTGGTTGGCGCCGGATTTGGATTAAACGAGGCTGTAACACCTGCAGGCAAGCCGGAGGCCGTGAACATGACACTCCCGGTGAAACCGTTTTGTGGCGCCACAGCAACCGTGCTCGTGGCAGAGTTTCCTTGAACGACGCTTGCACCGGCCGGAGAAGCAGAGAGCGAAAACGAGGGGTTCTGGGCAGAGGCTGGCCAATTGTTGACTAGATTTGCCGCGTTGACGGTGCCAATGCCGGTGGCGAAGTCCCAACCGATGTTGGTGCCGTACGCCGGGCTGAACGTCGAGTTCGAGGTGGAGAGGACGCCGACGGAGCCGTCGGCGAAATAGCAGTTTGGACCGGTGCAATCCACGTCCATATCGCCGAGGGTCACGTCGTAGAAAATGCAGCTGTTGCCTACCGTGTTGCCATTCGAGGAGTCGCAAGCAGTGCTGCCGCTGGGACCAAATTCCGTAGCAGCTAGTTGGTAGTAGACCGGATTGGGATTGCCCTGCGGGCCGCCAGCCTTTTGGTTGATAAGAGCCTGAACGCCGGCCATGATCGGCGAAGCGAAGGAAGTTCCTCCGGCACCGGACCAGCCGCTAGGATCGCCGGTGCAGGCGGCGCCGCCATTTCTCGTATCGGACCAGCAGAAAATGTAGAAGTGACTCCAGAGGCCGTCCGCGGCGAAGAGAGAGACGTCCGGCGTGTCACGCACGCCATCGCTGGGATTGCCGAGTAAAGATTGCCAGGAGGGCTTCGGCCAACCCTGGCACGTTCCGCCAACCACGCCGGGGGTGGATGGCGCGCCAGTCGCGCAGGCGCTGGGGCCGCCACCGCCTGCGACCGTGGTCGAGAAAAACGCGCCAAACAGCGGATCGTTGCAAAGGCTGGTCGAACCGTAGGTCGGACTGTAGCCCAAATAATTGGAGACAAGGAGACCGGCGCAGGAATCGTTCCAGGGAATTTCCGGAACGTAAGAGAGTGCCGAGCCAAAAGTGGAGGTGTTGGAAGGATTCCAGTACGTGTCATTGGTGCTGGAGTAGGTATCGCTGAAATCGGTTCCGCCAACGGCGACGTTATATGGCGTGGAAGCGAAGGCATTTACCGCGATGCCGTGGGTAGCTTCGGCGGCGCTATTGTCGCAGCCTGCCGCGCCACTATCGCCTGCGGCTACGAAGACCGAGACACCTTCAGTGACTGCCTGTTGGTAGGCGGAATTGTAGGCAGCGTTGGCGGCTTCCCCGTTCACGGTTTCACACTGGCCGTAGCTGATGCTCATGATGGCCGGAGGTGGAGCGCTGCCATTGATTAAATTCTGCATGGCAATCAAGCCGCCGAAGGTGGTTTGCGTGTCCGCGCAGGCTGCCATTTCGATGGCGGCACTCGGCGCGGCTGCGCTGGCCCATTCGGCGTCGAGAATGGCTTCGGCGTCGTTGGGTGCGATCACGCCCGGGGCGCCGCAGTTGTTTGTGCCGCTTGACGGCGCGGGATGGGCTTGCGTGAAGGAAGCGGAGTTGTAGCCGGAAAGGCCGAAGGCCGAGCGGAACGCGGACCAGTCGGACGCGCTGAACACATCCGTATCTTCGATGAGCACGATGGTCTGGCCCTGGCCGGAAATGCCGGAACTGAAGAGCGGATTGAAATTGTAGATTGTGGCGAGATCCGAAGGCGTAACCGCGTAGTTGGCGCCACCGAGAAAATCAGTGAACGTAAATTGGGGACGCGGCTTGCGCATGCGAACCATCGGGTGCGGACGGAAGTCGTGCAGCGACACCACACCCACGATTGCTGGAGCGAGCGCCGCAGGAATCCGCGGATCGTTCATATTGGCGATGTGCTTTTCACCGTTTACGTCGAGGTTGTGCAATTCGGTTTGAAATGCTTTGCGCACCTGACCGGCGGTGCCGGAAAAATCGATGAGCATTCCGCTGGGATAGATTATGTTGACCTTGAAGCCGTGCGAGATGAGCCAGGAGCTGATGGTGTCGAGGTCGGATTGAGCGACGCCAAAGCGTTCGCCGAATTGCTGCGCGGTGATCCATTTGTGAAAGGTCGGCGAACCGGGCGTATGCAGGTCGGTGACGAATTGTTGAAGAGCTTGCTCTTGTTCGGGCGGACGCTTGAGTTGGAGCAGCAAATGTTCCGTAGGGAAATTATCGGCGACGGATCCTCGATCGTGGCGGAAGTTCGCTTCCGGACGCGTATTGCCGCGCAAGGAGACACGCTTACTCTCGTCAATCTGCTGCGTGACGAGAGGCCTCGCGTGAAGGCCGGAACGCCCCTGCGCATGAGCATAATGCGGCGAGATGAGCGCCAGAGAGAGAGCAACGAAGCGGGAAGCGAATCGCACTTTGCGGAACATAGGGCTCCTTTCTGATAGCGAGAGTCAGCCCGAGCAAAGCGTGTCCGGTGAGATGGACAGGAATTGTATCCAGCTTAAATAGCCGATGGGGACGTACCGCACAATGTCCCGCGGGCCAGTTTTGGGACAGGCGGAAATGGACTGGCCGCGCGGTCTACGTCCCTTTTTGACGCTTCTCCAAAGGCAGCCAAGGCAGATGGGAATCGGTTCCTAATGCGCCTGGAATCCGTCAGAATCCAATACCTCGCGCACTTTGGCCGCGAGCGCGGTTCGCGAGAACGGCTTCTGCAGAAACGCAGAAGCCGGATCGAAGCCATGGCGGTGAATCAGTGCATCATCCGTGTAGCCCGACATGTATAGAATTTTGATTCCGGGGCGCAACACACTGGCCCGTTTCGCAATCTCGCGCCCGCTCACTCTTGGCAACACCATATCCGTAAGCAGCAGGTGGATATTTCCCGAGTGCATTTCGCATAGAGACTCCACATCGCTCAACTGCTCGGCGGCAAGAACTGTGTATCCCTGCGAAGCGAGCAAGGCAACCGCAAGTTCACGCACCGCGGGATCGTCCTCGACAAGGAGAATCGTCTCGGAACCACGTTTTAGAGCGGATTGGCCTTTTTTAGGCGCAAGAACTTCTTCAGCGCCCTGCGCTTGAGGCAAGTATATTTTGAAGCTAGTTCCCATCCCCACTTCACTGGACGCCCATATGCTTCCCCCGCTCTGTTTGACTACGCCGTAGACCATTGCCAAGCCCAAACCCGTTCCCTGCCCTGTCTCCTTGGTCGTGAAAAAGGGCTCAAAGATTCGCGACAGAGTCGCGCTGTCCATGCCCGTTCCCGTGTCCGAGACGGTCAGCAGCACGTGCGGTCCGGAAGATGAACCAACATGCCGCCGCACAAATTCCCCGTCGACAATTACGTTCTGGGTCTCGAGCGTTAGCCTTCCCCCTTTGGGCATAGCATCGCGGGCATTCACGCTCAGGTTCATCAGCACTTGCTCGAGCTGCCTGGGATCGGCTTTTACTGGTTTCAAGTCATCCGACAAACTAGCTTTGATCTCGATGTGTTCTCCGATGATACGCCGCAACATCTTGAGCAAGTCCCGGATGATTTCGTTGAGACTTACGACCTGGAGCTGGAAAACCTGGCTCCTGCTGAACGCCAGCATCTGGCGCGTCAAGTCTGCCCCACGCTCCGCCGCCTTATGAATTTGTTCCGCTGCCCGTTGATGCCTCGAGTCCGCAGCCAAATCCTCCGAGAGTGAACTGCTGTAGCTCAAGATAACCGTCAGCAAATTATTGAAATCGTGCGCGATTCCTCCCGCTAATGTTCCGATCGATTCCATTTTTTGCGCTTGCTGAAATTGCCTTTCAAGCTTTCGCCGCTCAGTCAAATCGCGGATCGCTGCAGATCCCCACAAACCTTCCGCGGTTTCCAATAGACTTAACTTGACTTCTACGGGGAACTCAGCGCCATCCCTTTGCAGTCCGTAAATCTCCAGGCCTGTTCCTAAAGCGTGCGTTTGGGGTTCCCGAAAGAACGCCATTCGCAACTGCTTGCACTTTTCCCGCAGCCGCTCAGGAACCAAAATCTCCATCGACTTCCCCAACAAATCCTCTCGCCTATACCCAAACGTCTTTTCCGCCTGCGCATTCACAAGCACTATCCGGCCGCCCGGATCGACCGCGACCATAGGATCGGGAGCGGATTCCAGCAGGCCGCGGAACTTCGCCTCCGCCAACCTCAATGCTTCGGAGCTCTGTTTCTGCCGCCGAAGCAATTCATTCTGCGCGCGCTGGCCGAGGAAAAGCCGAACGCTCGAACAGGCAAACGAGACCACGACGGCCGCTACCGCAAGCTTCAGTTGTTGCGCGATCGCCCGAGCGGCCATTGCTAGCACTAGAAGCGGGAACGCAATATGTGTGAATTGCGCGAGCAACAACGACTCCGACGTCCCTTCCATTAGGGCCGGTTCCGGCTCTGCCGGAGGCATCCAACTCGCTGCCAACCACACCATCAACACTCTTGGAATCGTCCACAGCAACTCGTACCACGTACCGAATGGGACATGCCACCAGACCTGTGCGTAGTCGTAAATCACTTCGCAAATGACAAAGATTGAGAGGAATATGGCCATCCGCCCGCAGAGTGATTTGACCAGCTTCGAATTTGTCAGCGTGGCGCGAAGTACAAACGCCACGGCAATCAGCGCCCCTCGCCACGCCGTCACTTGCACATAGAGCGTGTCGATCGACGCTCGCGAATGTGGCAGCAGGAATGGCAAGTAGAGGAAGAAGAGGTAAGCCGATAAAGAGACTATTCCGATCTGCAGAAAGTCCAGCCATCTCTGCCAGCGGTGTACTTGTGAATCTGCGCCATCGTCGCTTAGGAAGAGTGCCAAGGCCATCGGCCCGACGTGAAACAGAAAGAGGATATCGCTTGGCCAATATTGATCGAGAGAAGCATGAAGAACGCTGTCGTAATACGTGGCCATGGCCTGACCGAGCGCGTAGAGGCCAAAAGCAACTGCCATCAGACGCCAAAATCGGCGTGCGTAACCCGCGGCACGGGCTGCCGCCTGGACGCAGGCAACCACGACCGTTATGACCAGGAAAAATTCAATCAGGCTACTCGCGATCGTAGAATGAAACAGAAGGGCAACGAAGTGACAAACTAAAAGGGCGGCAGACAAGAGAAAGATCTTCGGAGAGGCTGGCATGCTTTCCAATGACCCCATCAGGAAGCAACGCTAGGGATTCAAAAGCAAACGTGGCCGAAGGGACGTATCTTTATTATTTTAGCGAGGGAGAAGCCGCCATGGAGGAATTTTAGGTGGGACTTTCCTTTCATATACTCATCTAACTGTGAAAACGAAGCATTGCAATTCTAGAGGGTGGCGGAAGCGTGTGAGAGTCGAACTCACCTTTCGACCCGCGAAGGGCCGAAACGCCGGCTTTGAAGGCCGGGAAGGTCACCGGACCAATTTCGCCTCCGGGGTAATTATAGGGTCAGGCGCGGGCGGTTTCCAACGCGGCATGCCTGGTGCGGAGAAGGGCCGCGACGAGACCGTACAGCGCGGGGGCGGTGCAGACTTCGTAGTAGACGTGAGTGGAGGGCGGGCCGATTTTCCCGTCGGAGGAAAGTTCGCGCGCGAGGCCCTTGCGCAGAACGAGCAATTCGACCGATTCGCCCATGGGGACTTCGCCGTAATACAATGTGACGGTTTCCTTGCCCCAGGGAAGATCGAGTTTCGTCTCGATGCATTCGAGAGAAATTTCGTCGTACAGTTTCAGGAAACCTTCTTCATTCAATTCGATGCCGTTGCGGTTGTAGCGCACAAGAAATTCGTCGAGTTCTTCCGCGGAAGCACCGGCCATCGTTTGCAAAAACTGGAACAACCCGAAATGTGATTTTTGTTTTTCCAGCATGCGGCGCGCGAGTTTGGCGCAGCCGGAAAGACGGTCGGAAAGATTCAGCGCTTTCGAGATCATTACGCGCGATTCGCCGTCGGTCCAATACGTCGGGGCATCGCCCTGGTGCGCGACGCCGAGGCCGAGTTCCAGCGCGGGCAAATCCGAAGAAGCGGCGCTGTCATTATAAGAATTGCAGACGGTCAAAATTTGGCGCGCCAGCACACAGGCTTTTGCGACGGAACGCGCGTAGGTTCGGCTCGATTCCGTTTCGAAGATGGCGAGAATAATCGCGTCGCCTTCAATGAAGACTTTCTTCGCGCCGTACTTTTCCAGCAATTTTTTGACGGGCTCGTGCAGGTTCAGACTGAAGTGAGACGCGGGACTTAGGCCGCGCGCCAGCAAATCCTGCGTCATTTTCGTGGAGCCGCGCACGTCCGCTTTGATAATCACATGGCTGACAACCGGATCCTGTTGGCCCTTGCCTTCTTCGGGAAGAACGCACTCGTAGAGGCGGTTGTTCATGCGCGAAAGTTCGCGCGCCTGTTCGGTTTCTAGGAGATTGACGCGGTCCATGCACGCCGTCAGGTGTTCGGCGTCACGCAAATCGCGATGCAGCCGCAGAAAATCCACGGCAAAGCGCAGCACGTGATTTTGCAATTCGTCGCGCGAATAACGTCGGATTTTCCGGGAAAGTTCGTCGATTGGTTTCTCGGAAAGCCGCTTGGCGGGAACCTGTTTCAAAACCTGTTCCACGCGTTTCAGTTCGTCCTTCGAAACGAGCGCCTTGCGCAGTTGCTGCAAGTGAACCGGCGGATGATACGTGGATGCAATTGCACGAATTTCATAACTTGCAAGAACGTGATAGAGAACGTCCTGCTGCTCCAAACGCTCGAGCAGTTGCGAGAGAAGTTTTGCGCGCTGCGAGCGCGTCCCTTCCGGCCCGCCCGTGGGATCGAACAAACGCGCGGCATTTTCCGGATCGTTTAGATAATCGCCGAGCTTCCCTTTCTGGTCTTTATGGAAGTAGTCGAGCTTTTGGCGCGCGGCTTCCAGCATCGGGCCATATTCCTCGAGCTTCAGTTGCTGGTGCTTTAAGCGCAGTTCGATGTCATTCAACGAAGCTTTCAAATCGGCGGGGTCGGCGGGGGTGCGAAAACGGTTCAAGAAACTGTCGCTGCGATCGAGACGCTTGCGCAGAAGTTCCTTTTGTTCTTCGAGGCGCGCAATTTCATCTCGCATCACCTGCGCTTCCTGCATGGCGTCCGCGTGGGCTTTGTCTGCTTCCTGAAATGCGGGATCCTGCGGAACGAATATTCCCGCGTGATTCAAAAATTCCTGAAAGAGCGCGTCCATGGCTTCGAAGCGGTCCGCGTCGCGCGCGTAATTTCCGAGCAGAATGTAGTGTTCGAGGAAATAGGAATCGTCTTTTCCGCCGTCGAGATAAATCAGCCGGTTTTTCAGCAAGTCGTAGAGCGGGGTGAACTCCTCGCCGAACAAAGCCTTGCGCGCCTTCGCGATGACGTTTTCCTCGACGTCGATCCAGCTCTGCGCCACCTGCTGGCCCACGGCACGAATTACGCTGCGGCGGGCGGATTGCAATTCCGAGAGGCGCGCTTTGATGGCGTGCGCCTGCTGGCTGCGTTCGAAATGCTCGCCGCGCTGGCGAATCCATTCCTTGCCTTCCTGAATCAGGTTGGCAAATTGGTTCGGAAGCTCCGTGGTGAAGAATTTCAGGATGGCAATCCGGAAGAGAAGGTCGATCTCGATATTTTTGTGATATTTCGCGTTGGTCAGAGCGCTGTGCAAAACCTCGGCGAGCAGTTTGCGAAACGCTGTGCCATCGGGCGCTTTTGCGGTACGCAGCTCGATTCCCGGCAGGTAGGTCTTGCTCGTGTTTTGGCGAATGATGTCGAAGAGATAGTCGCGCGACTGCTGCATGAAACGCGGGGAGAGAAAAACGTCGTGATGAATATTGTCCACGCCGATGAGGAGCGAGCTCATCGGCAGCGTAAGGCTGTAGCTGCCAAGCTCGATGCGAGGCGTCTCCGTCGCGCTGGAAAATAGCGTATCGGTAGGCATTCGAGCGCCCACAGGGCGCTTTGTTCAACCTAGCAGTAGAAGTGGGGTGCGGCAACAGAACCGCGGTTTGTACGTGGCCAGAAAGTAAGCTCCGGTAAATACCTTAGAACTCAGGATGTTACGGTGAGGCGACGGGCGTCGCCGCCCGCGTGCTCGAGGCGAATACGGATTTGCGGCCAAGGTGAGGGAAGTGGAAAGCGCTCCGACCATTCGAGAATGACGATGGCGGGCTTTGCGAAAATGTCTTCCATGCCGAGCGTTTCGAAATCGTGAAATTTCTCGATGCGATAGAGGTCCCCGTGGAAGACTTTTTGTTCGGCATTTTCCGCGCCGTAGACGTGAAGCAACGTGAATGTGGGGCTGGTGACCTCTTCTTCCGGCGCGGCGCCGAGACCGCTGACGATGCCTTTGGTCAGCGTGGTTTTGCCGCTGCCAAGATCGCCGGAAAGCAGAATCATGAGCGGTGCTTTTAGCCGCGCGGCGAATTCCCTGCCCCAGGCGATGGTCTCTTCGGCGGAATGCGTGACGATGACTTCAGCCACCGAATTGAATCTCCCGGAGAAGCCGCTCGCGCGCGGCTGGAATGCCCGCGGCAACCTGGTGAGAGAGCACTCCGCTTGGGTCCGCTCGTCGCGCCATGATGTCCGCAGAAGCCCCGTGCAAGAACACACTGAGCGCGAGAACGCGCAGCCAATCGTCCGTGCCGAATTGTCCGGTCAGCGCGGCAAGTACGCCAGTGAGCACATCGCCGGAACCACCTTTGGCTAACGTCGGGCCGCCTGTTGTGTTCACCCAGACCCGATCATCCGGCGCCGCGAGAATTGTGTGAAAGCCTTTCAGGATGACGTGAGCGTTCGCGCGCTTCGCCGCATCGGTTGCGGCTTTGACGCGATCGGCTTGCACGGCCGGGTTCGAAATTCCCAATAGCCGCGCCATCTCTCCGGGATGCGGTGTGATGGCCAAGAAATCTGACCTACGCTCACGAAGTGCATCGAGATTCCCGGCAAACGCGTTCAGTCCATCGGCGTCGAGAATGACCGGGACCATCGCGCTCTGCACAAGATACCGAATGACTTGCTGCGTTTCTGGGTGGGTGCCAAGTCCGGGTCCGATTGCGAGCACTGTTTTGCCCTGAAGAATTTTCTCAAACCGGCCAGAACTTAAATTCGAGGATGCGATTGAGCCATCTTCTGTCGAGGCAAGCGCTTCCGTCATGTATTCGGGATGAGCCGAGGCAATCACGGGTTGCACACCATCAGGCGATGCGACGGTTGTAAGTCCTGCGCCTGTGCAGAGCGAAGCGTAACCAGCCAAAACTGCCGCACCGGATTTTCCTGACGAACCACCAATCACAAGGACATGGCCGAAGTTACCCTTATGCGAATCCGCCGCACGCACAAGAGGGAGCGAAGCGAATTCTTCTGGCCCGGCCCAGCGCAAAGAACCCTTCCCCGTTTCTTCAATCAGGTTGGGGGGTGAGCCGATCCATTTCACATGAAGCTGTCCGCAGGAAGCCGCATCCGGAGAAACGAGCTGACCAATCTTAGGAGCAGTGAACGTCACCGTGTGATGAGCGCGCACAAAGGAACCGGTGCCCGCTTCGCCATCCGACGGCAAGCCCGAAGGCGTATCCACCGCAACGATGAAAGCAGGCGTGGAAGAAGTCGCGTTACGAGAAATTTCGTTGAGGTCCCGGATTGCTCGTGCCGGCAAACCCCTGACTTGCCCGCTCAGGCCCGTTCCGAAGAGTGCGTCCACAACCAGATCGGCGCCGGCAACTTGCGGCCGTGCTACGTCCCAAGCTGCCTCGGTCGTCAGCTCGGTGAAAAAACCACGCGACTCTTTCCATCTCAGCGCGTTGGTCTGAGCGTCACCGCGCAGCTCTTCAAGAGCTCCAAAGAGAAAAACGTGAACTTCGACTCCAGGAATATCTTTCACAAGGCGGCGTGCAATGACAAATCCATCTCCACCGTTGTTGCCTTTGCCGCAGAGTACGCCAATACGCCGGCGGCGTTCCTGGGGCCACTGGGCAAAGAGACTTTTGATTAGTTCTGTTACCTGGCCTCCGGCGTTCTCCATCAACTGTAGGCTGGAAACACCATTGCGCTCGATGGTGAGCCGGTCTACCTCGCGCATTTCGGCTGCAGTGAGTGCTTTCATGGGAGTCGCAAACTTCGATTAGAGCATCCAGCCGCCGCTGACGTTGACGACCTGTCCGGTCACGTACTCGGCTTCCTCTGATGCGAAAAACGAAACGGCTGCGGCGACGTCTTCGACGGTCGGCGGACGGCCGATGGGAAAACGCGCATCGCGGATGCGGCGGGCTTCATCTAGGCTGAGTTCTTTTTCGTCAATGCTGGACGGATTGACGACGTTCACCGTGATTCCGTTTTTCGCTTCTTCCAGCGCGAGCGAACGGGAAAGCGCTATGACCGCGGCCTTTGCCGACGCGTACGCGGAAATTTTCGCCTGGCCGAAGGCGCGTTCCGCACCGACTGCGCCCAAATTAATGATGCGGCCCCAGCGGCCCTTGCGCATGTGCGGAAGGGCAGCGCGGCTCATATAGACGACACTCATTAGGTTGGAAGAAAAAATATCCTTCCAATCGTCCAGCGAGCCTTCCGCGAGCGTGCCCCAGCGAAAATCGCCGACGTTGTTGACGAGAACGTCGAGACGGCCAAAACGGTCGGTGACGGTGTGCAGGAATTGTTCGGCGCCAGTGGAATTGGTGATATCCGCTTCAATCGCGACACAGTCCGCGCCGGCAGCTTGCAACTGGCGAAGCGCATTTTGGGCGGCGAACTTGTTCGCACGGTAGCCGATGGCGACGCGCGCGCCGTCCTGCGCCAAACGCAGCGCGATGCCGCGGCCGATACCGCGCGTTCCTCCAGTGACCAACGCAACTCGATTGCGCAATGCCATTCAGTTCCTCTAAGCGACTCGGTGGTGAACGAACAGTATAGCCCAGCCGATACTAGCCAACTATTCTATACGCGCCACAATGACCGTCATGTCGTCAGCTTGTTCGGGCGTGCCGGCCCATTCGTCGGCGGCCTGCATCAAGCCGAGAGCGACAGCGCGCGGGGAGCCGGTGTGCAGGCGAATTGCGGCATCTCTTAAGCGGTGAATGCCGAATTCTTCACCGTACACATTTTCGGGTTCGATGAGGCCGTCGCTATAACCGACAAGCGTGGCCTGCTTGGGGACGAGATGTTTCCCCTCTTCATAAATATAGTCTTCGACAACACCGAGAACCATGCCGCCTTCTTCGAGCGCGACGGCGGCGCCATCGCAAATACAGAAGGACGGAAGGTGGCCAGCATTCGTGTAGCGAAGAATGCGCGTCGAGCTGTCGTAGACGGCGATAAAGAACGTAGCGAAACGGTCGTCGCCCGTATTCCGCACCACATGATTATTTAAGCGCGAGACGAGTTCGGCGGTGCTGAGGTGCGCCCCGCCAGGCGCGAGCAATAAACTCCGCAGAGCAGCTTGCAAGCTGGCCATGAGCAATGCTGCGGAAATTCCCTTGCCGGAAATATCCGCAACGGCAATGGCCAGTGTAGTTGGGTTGAGCTGAATGAAATCGTAGTAATCGCCGCTGACCATGCGCGCAGGTTTGCACACAGCTTCGAGATGAACGCCCGGAACGGACGGGAGTTTTTGCGGGAAAAGCTGATTTTGCACTTCGCGCGCGATGGAGATTTCGTTTTCTAGGCGCTGGTGCTGCTTTTGTTCTTCAATCGAGTTGCTGATAGATCCAATCATTTGATTGAAAGACTCGCCGAGGATGCCGAGCTGATCGCGGCTTTCGATTTTGACGCGATGCGAATAGTCGCGGTTCTGGACGAATAGCGTTGCGTTGTAGAGACCGTCCACTGCGGAAGTAATACGGCGCGTGAGAACGACGCCAGTAACAAGCGCGGCAATTTCGAGCAGAAAAAAAACAACGGCAAGAACGCCCAAAGTGTAAACGTAGACGAGTCCGAGGTCGCCAACCGAAGAGAACATGCGAACATTCAAGTGTGACGGTCTCGTCGTAAAAATCGCGACGACGGGTCGCGCTGAGTCCACACGCCCATCGGAATACTCATATTTCGCGTCGAATCGAGTCACTCCAGTGACATCCGTGTCCCAAAATCCCTGCGGCGGCCGCAGTAAACGGCGACGATCGATAATATTCACAGCAACCTGGAAATCTCGGCTGTTTAGCGTGTACGCCAGGACTTTTTGATTTGCAGCCTCCAAAGGCTCTAGCAACTGGAACTCGACAGGTCCCAGGTCGGGCGCCAAGGAAGAAATAAACGAAGCCGAAACCGGAACCCGAAGGTGCACGAATCGTTCGCCATATGGCGTTTTAACTGATCGCACACCGACCAGGAAGAGGCTCTTTTCCTTCTGGATAAACCCCGCGAATTTTTGTCTTGACCCCTCCGCAACTTTCGCCAGGAGCGGCATGCTGTCTTTGATTTCAATGCGCATGCCGGGGAGTTGCGCGTCATACACAGCGTGTTCCTGCGCCATGACCACGCGGTCCACCGCCTCCTCCTGCATGGTGGGAGAAGCGTTTTCGAGGGCCGCGGCAATTTGGTCCGTTCCGGCAGCGACCATTTCCACGCGGCGCTGAAGATCCTGATAGAGAATGTATCCACCGAACTGGCGATACAAGATGGTCGCCGAAACAAATGCGAGCACCGCCGTCAGCACCACAGGAACCAAGGCAATGAAAAGATAGGCGACAATCAGCCGGTTGCGCAGACTCCAAAGCAACCGTGAGCGCCACCAGCCGATAAAACGCACGGTGAGATAGCCGAGGCAAAAGAGCGCGGCAAACTTCACAAAGCTGAAGACGCGGCCCGAGCGGCCAGTGGCAAATAGAATTGCGCCCAGGATGACCACCAAAGCTGCAACGAGGTCAGGGCGCGAAAGCCGTTGCCAAAACTCCTTGAGTTGGACACGAAGAGGAGTCATGAACGAAAGAGAAAGAATACTTTACCCGAACTGAGGAATTGTGACGAGTGCGCCGACTGGCGTCAAAAAGAAGAGAGGCGGGCCACATGTCCCGTCTCTCTCGATGATCATGCGCTGTTACTGAAATCCCGAGACCCGGCTATTTCGATTGCGCGTTTCTCACCTTGCTATGCTTCACGCCATAAGTGAAGTAGATGACCATGCCGATGGCGAGCCATACAACCAAACGTACCCAGGTAACGCGATTGAGACTGGCCATTAGTCCCAAGGAAACGACAATGCCAAGGACCGGAACCAACGGAACCAACGGGGTCTTGAAAGGCCGCGGCAGATCCGGCCGCCGCTTGCGCAAAATCATCACCGCGCCGCAAACAATGACAAACGCCAGAAGCGTCCCGATGCTAACCATCTGGCCCAGACTGCCAATCGGAACGACGGAGCCGAAGAGGGCGGCACCAAAGCCGGTAATGGCCGTAGACTTCCAAGGAGTGCGGAATCGCGGATGAACATCGCCCGCCCATTTCCACAACAAGCCATCGTGGGCCATCGAATAAAAAACACGCGATTGCCCAAGCAACATGACAAGCATCACGGTGCTTAGACCAGCCAACGCTCCCGCGTTCACCACGTAGCTTCCCCACCGCACACCGGTTTCGCGAATGGCCAGCGACACCGGAGCGCCAATGTTTAGACGCGAATAGTGCACCGTCGCCGTAAGTAGCCCGGAAACCGCGATATAAAGAATCGTACAGACGATGAGCGAACCTAGAATCCCGATCGGCATGTCTTTCTGCGGATTCTTCGCCTCCTGAGCGGCCGTGGAAACAGCGTCGAACCCGATATACGCAAAGAAAACCACACTTGCTCCTCGCGCCACGCCCGACCAGCCAAACGCGCCAAATGAACCTGCGTTCGGCGGCAAAAATACTTTCCAATTCTCATGCGCAACCGCGGGATGCTGGAGAACGTACGGCAGAGCTACTGCGATGAAAGTAAGCACCGCCGCCAACTTCACGAAGACGATGCCCGTATTGAAATTTGCAGATTCTTTGATACCGATAATCAGAATGATCGTGACCGCCATAATGGCGAGAAACGCGATCAGATTGAATTTTGCGATCGCGTGCGGAACTAGCGCTAATTGCGCCGCCGATAAACCAAACGAACCGGCTGGCCCCCACCTACCATCGACCAGCGCCCAATCTGCTCCCGGTACATCGCAAATCTGCGGAGGCAAACTGATGCCGTAGTCCTGCAGGAAAGCCACAAGCGTACTGCTCCAACCGCTAGCGACCGTAGCTGCGCCAAACGCGTATTCGAGGATCAAATCCCAACCAATGATCCAGGCGACAATTTCACCGAGCGTCGAATACCCATACGTGTAGGCTGAACCCGCGATTGGAATCATCGAAGCGAATTCTGCATAGCAGAGTCCCGCAAAGACGCATGCCGTTCCCGCGAGCACATACGACAAGATAATTGCAGGACCTGCGTAAAGAGCGGCAGCCGAGCCGGTCAGTACGAAAATCCCTGCTCCAATCACGGCGCCAATCCCCAGCGTCACGAGGTTGATTGGACCGAGCGCACGTTTCAAGCTGTGCTCACTGGTATCTCCTGCTTCCCTCATCAATACGTCGATCGGCTTTGTTGCAAACAAGGGGTTGCCCATGCAACTCCTCCTTCACAGTTGATCTTTTCTGTCTATCCGAAAGCAGCCAAATTGGTTGCCGCCATTGTAGAGGCGGCAGCTCCTGCGCCCTACAAGAAAATTCTCAGGCTGTGGAACTCCTGCGTGACCAGAGCAGGTAAACCGGAACTCCGATTAAGACGATGACCAGGCCCGGCCAAGTTGTCTGCGTTTTGTACAAGAGCAGGACAAACATGATGGCCAGGGCCGAAACAATGTAGAGCGCCGGCAGAACTGGATACCCAAAGGCGCGATAGGGGCGTTCAGCGTCGGGGCGATTCTTGCGTAATACGAAGATACCGGCGATGGTCAACGCATAAAAAATCAGAACGGAAAAGACTACGTAGTCCAGCAGGTCGCTGTAAAGATTGCCGTAAGTGCCGTCCGGTTTGCGTGTGCGGAGCAAAAGCAGAATCACAATCCAGAAACCTTGATAGACGAGAGCAATACCAGGAACGCCGCGCGAGTTCAGCTTTCCCGTAGCGCGGAAGAAGAGACCGTCCTTGGCCATAGCGTATGCCACGCGCGAGCCGGCAAGAATCAAGCCGTTGTTGCATCCGAACGTGGAAATAATGATGGCTACGGCCATAATGACTGCGCCTGCGGGGCCGAAAATGGCATTGAGTGCGGCAGTAGCCACGCGGTCGTCCGGCGCATTTTGAATTTGCGACAGCGGCAGTGCGAAGAGGTACGCGAGATTGGCGAGGCAATAGAGCGTAATGACAATGATGGTACCGAACGCCATGGAAAGCGCGACATCGCGCTTCGGATTTTTCACTTCGGCAGCCGTGAAACCGATATTGTTCCACGCGTCCGCGGAAAACAGCGAGCCCACTTGCGCCACGCCGAATGCTACGAAAAGACCAAAGAATCCGCTTGCTGCCGTGGCCGTAGGAATCAATCCGCGCAGAAAATTTGCGCCGGGTTCAATCGGCTGCGCATTTCGAACGGCCCAAAAGTGTGAAAAATTGTCGGCAATCGCCGCGTGATTTCTTCCGACAAAAATACCGAGAAAAATCAGCCCGACGAGGGAAAGCGTTTTCGCCGAGGTAAAGATGTTTTGGATCCACTTTCCCAATTTCACGCCGAGCGTATTCAAGAACGTAATCAGAACAATCATCAGGATTCCGACAAATTGCTGCACGCTCAAACTGACCGCATATTTCGAACCGAGGTTGATTGGGTGAACGATCCAAGTCTGCGCCGAAATCGCAGGAAAAAGCACCCCGAGATACTTCGCAAAGCCGATCGCAACGGCCGCAATCGTCCCGGTCTGAATAACAAGAAACAGCGTCCAGCCATACAAAAATCCCCAAAGCGGCGAATACGCTTCGCGTAAATAGATGTACTGCCCACCGGCACGAGGGAAAAGCGCGGCAAGTTCACCGTATGAAAGCGCCGCAGAAATCGTCAGCAAGCCAGTAATAATCCACGCGAGCAAAACACCGGCCGCCGAACCTGTTTGCCGCGCAATGTCAGCGGCCACGATAAAAATTCCGGAGCCAATCATCGAGCCGACGACGATCATTGTGCCGTCAAACAATCCAATCGCGCGAACGAAGCCCGGTTCTTCCCTTCCGGTCGCTTGCGCGGATTGCAATTCGAGTTCAGGCATAGACGATTTCCCTCAACTCTTCGCGGAACGGGCTATCGGTTCGAGCAAATTCAAAAATTGCCGCGCCCGTTTCCCCTGATCGTTTGCACGCAAGATATCGCTAATCACCGCCACCGAATCCGCGCCCGCTTCCATCACTTCCTTGGCGCGATCCAGCGTAATTCCGCCAATCGCCACAATCGGTTTTCGCGTGAGTTTGCGCGCTTCTCGAATCATAGCCGTGCCGACGACAGGATCGGGATTTGCTTTGGAGTCTGTATCGAAAACGGGACCTAGGGCGACGTAATCGGCGTCCGTCTCCGCGGCGGCGCGAAACTGCCGGAGATTGTGCGTGGAAATTCCGAGAAATTTTCCCTGGCCCAGCACAGTGCGCGATTCCGCCACCGGCAAATCTTTCTGCCCCACGTGCACGCCGCTCGCGCCGGAAAGGAACGCTACGTCCGGCCGGTCGTTCACAAAAAGGAGCGCGCCACGTTGCGCAAGTTCCGCCGCCAGCGCGGAAGACGCCTGCAACAACTCGCGCGAAGACCCGCGTTTGTTTCTGTATTGAAACAACCGCACGCCCGCGTCGCTCAATTTTCTGGCTACATCAAGTTCCGAGGAGGTGAGCAATGCTGCGTCTAATATCACGTAAAGCGGCGGCAGCACAAGGCTCATAGGCAGCTATTTTCCGTTTGTCCCAAGAAATCGTTCGACAAAACTCGTGTCAATCTTGCCCGCCGCAAAATCCGGATCGGCCAAAATCCGCCGATGCAGCGGAATCGAAGTCTTGATGCCCTCAATAACGAACATTTCCAGCGCGCGCTTCATGCGGCCAATCGCTTCCGCGCGGTCGCGGCCTTTCACAATCAGCTTCGCAATCATCGAATCGTAGTAAGGCGGAATCACCGCATCGGCATACGCCGCGGAATCGACGCGCACGCCAGTTCCACCTGGCGCCTGAAATGTCGTAATGCGTCCTGCCGAAGGCACAAAGGTCTGCGGATCCTCTGCGTTGATGCGGCATTCAATCGCATGTCCGGAGAACATAATCTCCCCGCTCGCGTCTTCCATTTTTTCGCCGGCCGCGATGCGAATCTGCGCCTTAATCAAATCAACACCCGTGATCAATTCCGTCACAGGATGCTCCACCTGAATACGCGTGTTCATTTCAATGAAGTAGAGCTCTCCGCTCTGATCCATCAAGAATTCCACGGTTCCCGCGTTGGTGTAGCCGATTTTCTCGAGCGCTTTTACAACTCTCGCGCCGAGCTCCTTGCGCCGCTTCGCATCAATTCCCGGCGAAGGAGATTCCTCGATCAATTTCTGGTGCCGCCTCTGAATGCTGCACTCGCGCTCGCCCAGATGAATCACTTTCCCGTGCTGATCGCCCAAAACCTGAAATTCAATGTGCCGCGGCTGCTCCAGAAATCGCTCCGCATATACATCCGGTGTGCCAAACGCCTGCTGCGCCTCGCTTCGTGCCGTTTCATACGCCGCAAGCAATTCCTCCTGCTTACGCACCACACGCATGCCGCGCCCGCCGCCGCCCGCCACGGCCTTCAATATCAGCGGATACCCGATCTTCGCGGCTTCCTTTGCAAGCTGCTCTTCTCCCTCAATTGCGCCATCGCTTCCGGGAATTGTCGGCAGTCCCGCGGTTTTCACTTCACGCCGCGCGCGATCTTTCTCTCCCATCATTTCAATTATTTCCGGCCGCGGCCCGATGAAGGTAATCTGACTCGCCTCGCACACCTTGGCAAAGTTCGCGCTTTCGGAAAGGAATCCATATCCAGGATGAATCGCGTCCACGTTGGTAATTTCCGCGGCGCTAATCACCTGCGGAATATTCAAATAACTTTCGCTGCTGCGGGCGGGACCGATGCAGACCGCTTCATCGGCAAAACGAACGTGCAAGGAATTGCGGTCCGCCTCGGAATAAACCGCGACCGTGCCGATTCCCAGTTCCTTGCAGGCACAAATCACGCGCAGGGCGATTTCCCCGCGGTTAGCCACCAAAATTTTCTTAAACATAGAGTTTGGAGACGCCTACTTCTTACGGCTCGGCCGGATGCCGAACAGCGGCTGCCCATATTCCACGGGCTGCCCGTTATCCGCGAATACGCGCAGGACTTCGCCACTGACGTCCGATTCGATTTCGTTCATCAGCTTCATGGCCTCGACGATGCAGAGCGTCTGGCCCGCGTCCACGTGTCCGCCTATTTTCACAAACGGCTCCGCACCCGGGCTGGGAGAGCCGTAAAATGTTCCCACGATGGGCGACTTCACGAGGTGAAGATCTTCCGCGACGCGCGGTTCGACCGGCAGGGCGGCCGGCGAGGGTGAAGCCGGAGCCGCGGCAGGCGCAGCTCCAGCGACAATAATCTCGGGTTCGGCGACCATCCTCGGCGCAGCATAAACCACATTGGCCGAGGGTTTCCTTACGCGGATACGCAAGTCGCCCCGGGAATATTCAAATTCCTCGAGGTTGTGCTCCGACATGGTGCGGAGGATTTGCTCGATCTGCTCCAACTCAGGAGTACTGGACTGCTCGATTGCTGCTGACTTCGAAGGTTTTTTGCGTTTCATGCCTGTTTGGGTTTCAAAGTTCCATGAAATCCCGCGGAGAGCGGGTCAAGATTTCACTTCGATCCTCATGAACTGCAACGTCGTCTTCGATTCGAATTCCTCCAACCCCTGGCACATAAACTCCGGGCTCGATCGTCACGACCGTCCCCGGCCCCAGACGGGCTTTTTGGCCGCGTGCCACGCGGGGGTCTTCGTGAACCTCCAGACCCAGCCCATGCCCCGTACTGTGCACGAAATACTTGTCCAGCTTGTAGCGCGCCAGCGTCGTCCGCGCAGCAGCGTCTACGTCCCCGCAACTAGCGCCCGCCCGAACGGCCGCGATTGCCGCCCCTTGCGCTTCCAGGACGGCTTTATACCAATCCTTGACCCGCTTGGGAGCAGTTCCTACGTAAACCGTCCGAGTTATATCGCTGCAATAGTGGCCGAGTATAGCACCCAGGTCTAGGACGACCAACTCATTTTTCCTCAATTGCTTGGAAGTGGGCCGTGCGTGGGGCAGCGCCGCGCGGTCTCCAAAGGCAACGATAGACTCGAACGCCGGCCCGGAGGCGCCGCGCTTCCGCATCTGATACTCGATCTCCGCAGCGATTTCGATTTCCCTCACTCCAGGCTTCAGCAGACCAATGGCGTGTTCGACCACTTCGCTTGCCAGGATGGCAGCCTTTCGCATTTGCGCGAGTTCCTGTGGCTCTTTTCGTTCGCGGAGTCTCAGGACAAGTCCAGAGGCCGGTTTAAACGCGCAGCGAGCGCCTGCGGCCTTTCGCAACGCTCCAAGCTGCGCTACCGTGACTTGCAAGGGATCGAATCCGGCCGGGCGAACGCCACAATTTCGAAAAAACTCGCCCACTGCCTGAAAAAGGCCGGCCTTGTGCTGAATGATCCGAACGCCGTTTGTCTCGTCCTTGCCTTGCGTGACGAATCTTCCGTCGGTGATCAGCGTGGTCTTGTTGCTGCCGACGACCAATACGCCCGACTCACCCGTAAATCCCGTCAAGTAATACCAGTCCGGCGAATGCGTAATGACCAAGGCTCCCAGCTTTTGCTCGGCAAGCGACTGGCGCAAGGCGCGGCGGCGTTTGGAAAAGTGATCGCTCATAAATAAATCGAGGAGGCTTTCGCCTCCTCGATTGTAGGAAATTTTGGAGAACTTGTCCGGCCGTCAGGCCGCGACAAAATTATCCAGGAATAATCCGTGGCGTCAGGAAGAACAGCAGTTCCTGCGACTGCACGTTGACGTTGGTGCGCCTGAAAAGGTGGCCGATGACCGGCAAACTGCCCACGATCGGTACCAGCGTCACGTCCACTCGTTGTGAGGAGATGATGATGCCGCCGATAACCACGGTGCCGCCATCCTCCACAAGAACCTTGGTTTCCGCGGATTGTGTGTCCAAAGCCGGAGTGCCCTGCACGCGCGGAATACCTTGATCGATCTGCGTGTTTTCCACCAGCACATCCATGAACACCGTGCCGTCCGCGGTGATTTGCGGAGTCACTTCCAGTTTCAGCACTGCATCGATAAACGTGATGGAAATCGTATTGTTGATCGTGGTCTGAATCGGAATCTTTGTACCTTGCTTGACCACGGCCTTTTCGTTGTTTTGCGTCACAACGCGCGGCTTGGAGAGCAACTTGCCGACGCCACGCGCTTCCGCGGCGGTGATGAAGAAGTCCACGGCAAAGTTCGGGGAGCGATGTGAGAAGCCGAGGCCGCTCGTTGGAACGCCGGCGCCCAAGCTAACGGCCAAGGGCAACCCCGTCGGCGCGTTCGAACTTGTGCCAACGGACACCACCGGCCCGGTGGGAACTGCGCCGCCGGTCGTTACACCACTGCTCCCACCCTGCCCACCGAAGAACAGGCTACGACCGTGCGTCGTGGATCCGGAGAAACCGAGTTCCGTTCCGATATCCTGCGCAAAAGACCGCGACGCGGAAACGACGCGTGCTTCAATTTCCACCTGCTGCGATTTGCGATCCAACTGGTGGAGCAGGTTGTCGATGGTCGGAATTACCGAGGGAATGTCTCGAATGATGAGCTGATTCGAGCGCTCGTCGGCAAAAATCTCACCTCGGGATGAGAGGAATTTCTTCAGCGTCGTTGTCATGGAGCTGGCTTTCGTATAGCTCAAGACTCGGGTAAACGTAACGGGAGGCACGGCTTCCGATTGTGCCTTCTGCAGGTCACGCGAGGTTTCCGCTTCCTGACGCAGTGTCGTTTTCGTCGCGATACGCAGCACGTTCCCGTTCAGCTGCTTGTCCAAACCGTTGTTCTGCAAAACGATGTCGAGCGCCTGATCCCACGGCACCTCATCGAGCACAATCGTCAACGAACCTTTCACTGCCGGATCGAGGACCACGTTGAGTCCGCTAATTTCGTGAATTAGGCGGAAGAAGTCGCGCAGATCCACTTCCTTGAGATTCACCGAAATTGGCTCGCCCGTATATTTGGCAGCGGCAGGAGATGCCTGCTGGCCCGTCGAGCTGGCCATGGTGGATGCCGCGGAATTGGCTTGCTGCGCCGCTTGCTGTGCAGCGGAACCTTCTGGACGCGCCGGCTCTGCTTTCTCGTTGAGCGATGCCAGGGCGACTGAGGGCTCGGTCAATTCGCTCGGAAACGCGAAGCGAGGCGCGGAAATTTGCGTGGTGTTCACTTTATGGGAGACCGCGCGGGGAGCAACCGGTGTGTAATGGAAACCGTCCGAGACTTTCGTCGAACTCAGATTCGCGGGCGTTGCCGGCTGCGTGTCAAAGAAAACGACTAGTGCATTGCCGTCGCGGCCAATCTGGTATGGCGTCGTCTCAGAAAGATCAATCACCACGCGAACGACATCCGGCCGGAATTGACCGAGCCGCACACCGCGCACCGGAGCGGACACGCCGGGAATCATCGTCTTTTGCACGGCAAGCCGAGTCCCCGCGAAGTCCAGCACCAGGCGGTCGGGATTCTGCATGCGGGCCGCGCGGGCGTCGAGGCGGCCTTCGCCTTCAACGCGCACGCTCGCACGCTGCGCTCCCTGCGTGATCGCGACGCTGGAGATCACCGAAGCGGTCGCCGTGGGACCGGCGGGCTCCCGCGTCTGGGCTAGCGATGGCAACGAACCGAACGCCACGCTTGCTAGGATCAGGCAGCCATTCCGAAGGGCCGGCCAGTTCGTAATCATTGCTGTTCTCCTGCAATGGAGTAAATTCTTTTATTCACTTGGCGCTCGACAGGTTTGCCGAACGCGTCTTTGCCTTCTTCATGGAACGTAACGCCATCCATGGAAATCTTTTCTACGGCTCCGTCATACAGACGATCGCCTTCGCGCAGGAAATACGTGCGCGATTGCGGGTTGGTCACCACGGCAATCATTCCGTTCGTCGCTTTCACAATGCCGTCCACGCGAAGAGTGGAAACTTGCAATCCCGCTTTTCCCGGTGGCAGATTCTTTGCTGCATTGGCTGCCGATTGCTGACGGCTCACGAGGGATTCGAATGGATCGCGGCGCGCAATTTTGGCCGGTTCCGTGGCGTCCGCTGGCTTCTTGGCCGAAACAGTGCGCGTTGCCGCTTTCTTGACCGGTTTCGCAGCGGGAGGCTTCGCAGCTGGCGTTTTTGCTGCCGGCTTTGCAGCTTGTTTCGGGGCAGGCTTGGCCGTTTGCGTTGCAGCATTCTTTTGCGGCGCTGCGGCAGGAGGCTTGGCTGTGTTCTGCGCCGCCGGCTTTTGCTGAGCCGGAGCCGCAGCCGCTGGCTTCGCCGGCTGCGTGGCAGGCTTCTGCTGCGGCGTTGCCGCGGGCTTTGTCTGCGCGGACAATCCTGGTGCGATTGCCGCGAGGAGGAACCCAACGATAATGGTCATTGCTGGACGCATAATTCGCTCATTCCCGCTCAGGGTTTACCAGCCGGTTTCTTCGCCGCCGTTGCCGACGCCGCTTCCGCAGGCTTGGTGAAATAAGTCGTTGCCGTGAAAACTCCCACAACCGTCGTGCCAGGCTTCAAGGGATACCTCGAAGCCTTGTTCGTTTCCGGATCCGTAAAGTCGAGATCGCCCACATTAATGATTCTCGAAAGACGGCTCAATCGTCCGAAGAAATCCAGAATGTTGAAGTACGGACCATCCGCCTGCACTTCAAACGGCATTTCGAAATAATTGTTGTCCTTCGCCGCCACGGTCAACGCTTTCAAGCGCCGGATGTCCACATTCGAAGCGGTCGCCGCACCCTGCAACAGGCGGATAAATTCATCTGTTTCTTTTTCTTCAGGAACGATGGTTCGCAGCGTGTCCAGTTGCTTGCTCAACGCGTCCATCTGCTGTTTCAGTTCGCTGTACCGCTGTTTGTATACGGAAAGTTGCTGCACTTCCTGATTTAACTGAGAGCGCTCTTGAACCGCCTTGTCCACCTGATCTTTTTCTTGTGCAACCGGCGAAAACGGTAGGTAAACTCCCACGAGGACCAGAACCACGGCGATGGCCGCCGCCACCAGGCCCTGCATAATCACCGACATGTCTCGAAATGGGTTTGCCATGGCTTCGCTCCCTTATCCTTTCTTCGCCGGTGCAGCGGGCGCTCCCGCTGGGGCGCTCGCTGGTTTGGCCGGTGCCGGCCCTTGCGGAGCGATTTCTGCGTTCAGCTTGAACGTAAACGTCTGCACGACCGTGCTTTTTTCGTCTTGCCTGGACTCTTCAATTTCAACTTTTTGGAAATAGCCCGAGCGTTTCATCGCGGTGATGAAATTGGCCACGGAGTTGATCGAAGCGCTGGCGCCCTGCACGTTCAAAACATTTCCTTTGCGCGCCATATTGGTCAGCCAGAGATTTTCCGTGCGAGACACGGTATTGGCCACCATGTCCAGTAATTCCTGCCCACCTGTGCGGTCGCGCTGTAGTTTCTCGATGGTGTCCACACGCACCTGAAGCAATTTCTTTTGCGCGTCGAACTCTTCCACTTGGGCCTTGATCTGTTGCAGTTCCGCTTTTTGCGCCTTCAGCGACTTGATCTTGTCGTTTTCCAGGCTCAGTGTTTTCTGATAAGAGAGATAGATGTATCCCAAAAACAGTCCGCCGAGCACTAATCCGGCTCCTACAAAAACGATCGGAAGCGCGGCCCCTGTATCAACGGGGCGACGCGCCGCTTTCGGCCTTATTTGTCCAAGAAGATTTATGCGGATCATGGCTAGTCGAAGCTCCTCAAAGCCAGGCCAACCGCAATTGCCAGCCGCGGCGCCATGTCGCGGATCTGGTTCTCACTGTGCTTGCCCGGGTTGATCAGCACTCTGCGAAACGGATTCAACTCTTCCACCGGCATCGCAAATTCTTCGCGCAGCAGGTCCACCAGCCCTGGTACGCGAGCCGTGCCTCCCGCCACCACGATGCGCTGAATGTTTTCCCCGCTCGCGGTTGCGCGGAAGAAGTCGAATGTCTTCTGAATTTCGAGCGTCAATATATCCGAAACGCTCCGTAAAATCTGCTGTCTTTGTTCGTCGGTGACGCTCGGCAGGGTTTCGCCTTTCTTCAGGCGTTCCGCGTCCTCAAAGCTCAGATCCAATTCCTTCTGCAGTGCGTCTGTGTATTGATTCCCGCCCACGCTGACGTCGCGCGTAAACAGCGGGATGCCGCCACGCACGATATTAATGTTCATCACGCTCGCGCCGATGTTCAATAGCGCAATCGTCTGCCCTGCATCCGGCTCGTAGTTGACTTCAAAGCAGTTCTGCAACCCGAACGCGTCAATGTCCACGATTACCGGCGTTTTACCTGCCTGCGCCAGCACGTTCGTGTGATTCAAAATCTTGTCTTTCTTCACCGCCACCAGTAGCACGTCCATCTGCGCGTCCATGGACTCCAGCAACTGATAGCTCAAATTCACGTCCGCGATGTCGAACGGAATATGCTGGCTCGCTTCTGAAGGAATCCGGTCGTACAGCTCTTCTTCGGACATCAGCGGCAACGGCACTCGTTTCACAATCACGGAATGCCCCGAAACCGACGTGGCCACGTTTTTCGTCTTGATGTGTTCGTTGTCAAAGATTCGGCTGATCGCGTTGGCAACTTGCGGCGCATCCATGATGGCGCCGTCCACAACCGTATCCTGGGCCAGCGATTCCATGCCGAAGCTCACCAGTTCGTAGCCGGACTTCGTCGCTTTCAATTCGACCGCTTTAATCGAACTCGATCCGATATCGAGTCCAACCAGCTGCCTGCCTTTGCCACCTAGTAAACCCATATCGCAGCCCCTTTACTGCCGAGTCCTTCCCAACCGCAAACTACCGCCGGCGCCCTTGTACTTGGCTCATTTTGCGTTCCATCCAACGGTCGAGGATCGTCTTCCGAAGTTTCCAACGGTTTCCCAGTTTGAACGCGGGTATTTCGCCTTCCGTGATGTAACGGTACAGGGTATCTGGGGAAATTCCCAGATATTGCGACGCCTGTCGTACGTTCATCACTTCGCGCGATTCACTCACGAGGAACGCCACCCTGGCGCCCGGACAGACGCCAATATTTCTTCAACCACTTCGCACTCCGCTTTGCGCTGCGGACCTCGCAGAGTGCTTCCCGTGCGAAGTTTATGACATCCGCAAACGTATACCGTCAAGCGGTTCTAGCCGGAAGTTGTCCTAAGAACATAGGCAGTTTCCGGTAGTTCTCGGGTTTTGCCAGGACGCGACTCCACTAATAGGCACGGGCTGCCTCCCGACCCACCACTAATTGTGCTTTCGGAAGAAATCTCCCTGCCCGTCCGGCCAGTGATCTTTTGCTCTCACCGACTCGTCGCCAATCCTGCAAAATCTTCTTCTCCTAATCACGAGAAACGCTTTCGCGGGCAGCGTATAATTTCGCCGCTCTCATTGCACCGTCAAGAGGACCTTCATGCCTATTCGCAAAACCTTTGTACTAGCCGCAGCTATTACTTTTGTTTTAGTCCTTGCCATCGCAGCCCGCGCACCAAAACTCGACCCGCCCGGATTCCTCTTTATTGCCAACCAATACGAACACACCGCTTTGCTCCTCGACCTTCGCGCGAAAGCTGTCGTTTCACGCATCGAAGTCGGCGTCAATGGCCACGAAGTCGCCGTCTCTCCCGACGGCCATTTCGGTTATGTCCCTATTTACGGCAATTCTGGTGTCGGCAAACCCGGCACCGACGGCAACCACATTGATGTAATTGATTTGAAGGCCGGCAAGCTCACGGGACACATCGATCTCGGCAAACCCCTTCGTCCGCATTGCGCAAAATTTGGCCCGGATGGGTTGCTCTACGTCAGCGCAGAACTCGATCAAGCCATTTATGCGATCGACGTAAAGGCCGGCAAAATCGTTGGCAAGATTCCGACCGGCGCTATCGAATCCCACATGTTCGTTCTCTCCCCTGACGGCAAGCGCGCTTACACTTCCAATGTCCACGCCGGCAGCGTCAGCGTCCTCGATCTCGAAAAGCGCGCTCTCATCACCGTCATCCCCGTTGCAAAAATCGTCCAGCGCATCTCCATTTCCCCCGACGGCAAGCGCGTCTTCACTCACGACCAGGATCAGCCACGCATCGCCGTCATTGACACGGCCTCAAATAGGGTCTCCGGCTGGATCGCCCTTTCCTCCACGGTTTATTCCTCCACACCTCTCCCCGACGGGCACACGATGATCGCCGCCTCTCCTTCCGGCAAACTCTTCTCAATTGATCTGGATAATTTGAAACAGATTGGCGAATCGGACGCCTGCCTCGCTCTCGGCGAACTTGCACTCACTCCCGACGGCACCCGCGCCTACTTGACCTGCCCCGCCACCGGCCAGCTTCTCGTCTACAACCCGCACAACGGCAAGCCCGACCCTGAAATCACGCTCACCAAAGGCGTTGACGGCATTCAGTGGTTCCGCACCGTCAAGTAGAGAACGAAATCTGAATCAGCGCAACTACGATTGACTACCGGTGCGACAACTCATCTTGCATCTGCGCCTCGGTGATATGGGTCCAATGGACCGCATTCTGACTATCCCTCACACGCTTGAAAGGAAATGTTCTTCGCTCTTGAAACGGCCACCACTCCTGCTTGAAATCGATGCTAATCGCGATGTATGCAGCAAGAACGGAGCCCGCTCCAGCCCCCAAGCCTCCGATCCAAGGCGGACAAGTTATCGTCGATTTCTGTTGGGGGTCCAACGAGGCGATTATTGGCGACGGCCGCGGCGGTAGCCCAAACATGCCGGCGTTGTTCGAGGTTATAACGTGAATTGTGCAACAGAATGGATGTAAATCCGTCGCAGAAGCAATGTAGTTTTGATTCGTAACGCTAAACTGGGGTAGAAAAGGGGTCGCCTGGAGTTAGTAACAAATCTGGATCCACGGAAACATTCGGCCGAAACACTGCATATCCGCCCAAAAGCGTGGCCACGGACAGCGCAACAGTCCAAAGAAACTTTGCACTCGAAATAATACGCGACAAATACCGCCATCTGAGAATTTCTGGTTTCGGCACTTCCCCGCTGTGCTGAGAAGTGCCCTTTCCTTGACGAGGCAATAGCGAGTTTGTTTTACTTTCTTTTTTCTCTTCGCCTCGAGCCTTTTCTGCCTCCGGCATTCCTTTCTATTTATCTCAACTCACTCAAGCGCTCCGGCATCAGCCCGCATCAACATGCTCTACAAAATTCCCAGACTCTTCCACATCCCCGACACGCGCACCTTCGTTTCTTCATCCATCAAAATCTCATCCGGCCACGGACGCGTAAATCCCTCGCTCGCCCATTTCCGTGTTGCGTCAATTCCCATCTTCGATCCGTAATCCTGCATCCGCGCTGCATGATCCAGTGTGTCCATCGGCCCAAACGAAAACTGCACATCCCGCTCCGGGTCCAGAGCGCACAAAGCTTTCCACACCACCTCGCTGTAGTTGTGCACGTCCACGTCGTGGTCCACAACCACAATCACTTTCGTGAACATCGCCTGCCCCAGCGACCAAATCGCATTCAGGATTTTTCGCGCGTGCCCGGGATACGATTTTCGAATCGCCACAATCATCAAATTGTGAAAAATTCCCTCCGCCGGCATCGCCACATCCACAATCTCCGGATACTGCATCTTCATCACCGGCAAAAACACGCGCTCCACTGCATACCCCATGTAAAAATCTTCCTGCGGCGGCGGCCCCACAACCGTCGTCAAATAAATCGGATCCTTCTTGTGCGTCACGCATTCCACGTGAAAAACCGGAAACTCTCCTTCGAGCGAATAAAATCCCGTGTGATCCCCAAACGGCCCCTCCGTCCGCATCTCGCTCAAGTTCACGTACCCTTCCAGCACGATCTCCGCATTCGCAGGAACTTCCAGCTCATTCGTCTCGCACGCCACCATCTCTACCGGTTCTTTCCGCAAAAATCCCGCGAACATCATCTCGTCCAAGTCCGGCGGAATCGGCAGCATTCCCGCCAAAGCCGTCGCCGGATCCGCGCCGATCGCAACACTCACCGGAATTCTTCCCTCAGGATTTTTCTCCCGCGCACGCCGAAAATGCTCCGCTCCATGCTTCTGCGTTTGCCAATGCATTCCCGTCGTCCGCTCGTCGTATATCTGCATGCGGTACATCCCGACATTCCGCTTCCCTGTCTCCGGATTTTTAGTAAACACCAGCGGAAACGTAATGAACCGCCCGCCATCCTGCGGCCAGCATTTCAAAATCGGAAAATCAAAAAGATTTACGTCGCTTCCCTTTCGAATTACCTGTTTGCAGTCGCCGTCCTTCACGCTCTTCGGGAAAAACGATCCCAGCTCCGCCAGCTTCGGCAGCATCTTGATCTTGTCAAAAAGTCCCTGTGGCGATTTCGTATCGAGGAATCCGCGAATCCGTGCCGCCACTTCATCCAGCTCGTTCACTTCGAACGCCATGGCCATCCGCTTCACGCTGCCAAACGTATTCACCAGCAGCGGGTACCGCGACCCCTTCGGCTTCTCAAAAAGCAAAGCCGGACCAACGCTGTCCGGCTTTCGGTTCTTATCTCGCGACACACGTTGCGTAACTTCCGTAATCTCCAGCACCGGATCCACTTCCGGCTTGATCCGCCGCAACTCCCCCGCCTTCTCCAACTCCTTCACAAACTCCCGCAAATCCCGATACGCCACTTTTCCTCCGCGTAGGCTTCTCTATTATTTTCCCCAGGGACAAAGAACGGGCGTCCCCGCTTCTTTGTAGTCCTTTACATTTCTCGTCACGAGAGTCATGCCATGCGCTTCGGCCGTCGCAGCAAGAAACGCGTCAATCAAACCGATCCTTCTACCGCGACCTTCGCTCCGGGCCATCAGCCGCCCCCACCTCTCAGCAATTGTGGGAGTCAAGTCCAGGATTCGCCCTTCAAACCGGGGGAAAAGCTGCTCCGTCACCCATGTCTCCAGCCGGCGCTTTCGCGTTCCAGCTTTCAACCGCTCGATCCCCCGCCACAGCTCGCCAATCGTGACCACGCTGAGATACATACTATCTTCGTCCGCATTAGACACCCAATTCTCCAAACCCGCATCTGGTCGCGGCTTCACCAGTTCAGAAATAGCGTTTGTATCTAGGAGAAAATTCACAATTCAATCTCGCGCGGCTTTTCGTCCAGGCGATCCAATGCAACGCCGGCGCCGCGCAAGGGAGAGTTCCGGAAAAAATCCATAAGACTCCCGCGTCTCTTCTTTTTGCGCTTCCATTCGGTTGCGGAGATCACCACTGCGGCTTCTTTGCCGTGCCGTGTAATCCGCTGAGGCCCTTCCTTCTCGGCTCGCTCCAGCACCTCGCTGAATTTCGACTTCGCTTCCGCCACTGTCCAATTTGCTTTAGCCATTTTGTACACCCGCCGCCTCGTAAATTATAGTCAGAATAGTCATTTTTTCCAAGAGCGGCAACAAGTGTTCTAAAGCCGTCCCAAAGGTCAGTACCGGAAACGCCTGCCCCATCGTTCTATAGCCCCTCCCAACTCCCTTTCGCTATCTTGCCCGGAAGGAGTGATCCATGAACAAATCGAATTGGTTTTGGCCGGATGTCAGCAACCTTGAAGAAGCAAAAAAGGCCTGCAAGGTGGCCATGTGGTGCGCCATCCTGGTCGCCGGCGTTACCTCTTTGTTCGCAGGGCTTGCCGTCGCAGGAACCAAGGTCGGCCCCGTCAACGGCTCCGCTTTCGTGGATGCCGCTCTCTTCGCAGGTATCGCTTTCGGACTCTCTCGCTACTCGCGCTTTGCTGGCGGGGCTGGCTTCGTCCTTTTCCTCATCGAACGCATTTACATGATTGCGCAGACGCACTGGCTGGTTGGTAGCGGATTGCCTCTGGGTATTCTCCTGCTCATCGGCTTCCTGAACGGCATGCGCGGCGCCTTTGCCTATCACAAGCTGAATGCTCCGGCTTCGGCCCCGGCTCAGGCCGTCCCGTTTAGCTGATCTTTCTTCGACGCTTACGGCATTCCCGCTGGCGGTCCGGGCGGCAAGCTCATATCTGGCGCCTCGATCGTCAGCGTTGGATCCCCTTCTCCAAGACATACAACGTAGCCCTGAGTCACCGCGCGCGCATACTGTCTTGTGACGGTCCATTCGCGGCAGCTCCCTCCATCATCATCCTTCAGCTCGCCTTTTGTGATTCGCGCCTCGCGCACGTCCTCATCAATCCATTCCTTCATCTCAGCGGAGCCGCCCGGCGCCTTGGCATTCGGCTCATTCGGATTCGTCAAGCATGGCCTCGGCGATAAGAAATGAGCGAAAAGGTATGGACTCGGCATTCCTTTTTTCCACGGCGCGCTTCCTTGCCGGGAATAAATGTCGTCTCCGATTCGGATATATTCGGAAGTCCATCCGAATTTCTGCTCCACGATATGCTCTTTATCCGGGCAGATCGCAACGTGCACGCGTGTCACGCTTGCCGCTTCGCCTTTCCTGAATTCGGTGCGAATCCGCCAGCTCTGCGCGCTATTCATCGCCGCCACTTCGCCTTCCAGCACGGCTTTTCCCGCCTTTGGCAGCTTGTAATAAACAGCGGCAATCACCAGCAGAATCCCTGCAAATATCCCGATTAGGGCCTTTAGACTCATCTCGCGAGGTTCCCTTCGATTCTTTGATTATTGCCGTTTGTCGCGGCCACAGGGAAGGCAAGCCTCGCGAAATACCGTAACAAACAATAGTTGTTTAGTGCGTTCCTGCATGCCATTTGGGCAGTCGGTAGAAATTTCAAAGTCGGCAGTGCCTTGAAGCGAAGATTTTCCCGCGAATGGTTTATTTTCTTCGCGCTACATCGTTGTAGTTTTCCATTTACCGCAGTTCTGCTCTCGCGGAAGTTTTCTCGAGCGTACTTTTTTCATTCGTTGTAGTTTTTTCCGCTGCCTCTCGGAAAAATTTTCCGCGAGGGATGACTTGCAAGCGCATCCGCAACATCATTTACCCCGCTCTACGGCAATTTCCGGTTGGCCTTCCGATTGCACCGTTCTGCCCATCCCGGCCAATCCTGAATTAATAGAGGTGCAATTTGAAGAGTCCGTGCGCGAATCCTCGTTTCACTCTGTTTCTCGCTTCGCTCATCTTGGCCGCTGTCTTCCCGGTCGCGGCATTCGCCCAGGATTCCAGCCAAAATTCCAGCGCCCAGCAGCAACATCACCCGCCTCGCAAGACCCATGGGCCCGTGAAGTCCGTCATTGGAACCATCTGCAAGGGAGAGGACGGCGAATTACTCCTGCGCGATGACTCCAAAGGACTTTATTGGCTCGACGATCAGCAGCTCGCCCGCAAATTCACGGGCAAGCTCGTCATCGTCACGGGGATCCTTGACGCTGCAGAAAACCTCATTCGCATTCTTAAAATCCAATCCGCCGCCTGATCGGCTCGTCCGGAGTAGGGGAGCGCGTAACCACTTCTATCGCTCTCCCCTGCCTCCCCGAAGCAGTATTTTCCTGGCTCGCATCGCACCAGCGGTTCCGCCGCTGCAACTGATCTAGTAATAGTACTCTATACTTAGCTATTGACTTGGTATTTTATTCGTGCTATTCTTCCGTGTGTGTGTTTAGTCTGGCTCGATTCGAAATTCTCATCCTCACTTTTACCGAATCTCGCCTCGGATTTTCGCCCTCCTCCATCTTCTTTAGAATCAACACTTACAAAAGTGTATGAAAACAAGCCACTTTATCCACCTTTAGAATCAACACTTGTGAAAAACCGGGGGTGGTACTCGTATACCCCTTCTCGACTCCAAAATTCCACCGTTTGACCCCACCACTTCGTCGTTCTACTCTTGAGATGGCCCCATGAATCGCGTCTACCTCGATTACAACGCCACCACCCCCGTCGAACCCGAAGTCCTCGACGTGATGCTTCCCTACTTCTCCGCCGAGTTCGGCAACGCCGCTTCCATCCATACCGTCGGCCAGCGCGCCCGCGCCGCGGTCGAAACCGCGCGCGATCAAGTCGCTGCGCTTCTCGGAGCGCGCCCGCAGGAAATTGTCTTCACCAGCGGCGGCACAGAATCGGACAATCACGCCATCTTCGGCATCGTTCGCTCGGCCCCCGGCGCCACCAAGCACGTCATCACCACCAACATCGAACACGAAGCCGTTCTCAATACCTGCCAGGCCCTCGAAAAAGACGGCGTCGCTGTCACCTATCTCCCCGTAAACTCCGACGGAGTCATCACTATGGATCAGGTCGAAGAAGCGATTCGCCCGCATACAACACTCATCACCGTCATGCATGCGAACAATGAACTCGGCACCGTGCAGCCGCTCGCGCAAATCGGAAAACTCGCCGCGCAGCGCGATATTTATTTCCATACCGACGCCGTGCAATCCGCGGGAAAACTTCCGCTCGACATGAACGCTCTCAGCCTGGATCTCCTCTCCATCTCCGGCCACAAGCTCTACGCTCCGAAAGGAATCGGCGCGCTTTACATTCGCGGCGGCTCGCGCTTGCAGCAATTTCTGTACGGCGGCCATCATCAACGTGGCTTTCGTCCCGGCACGGAAAATGTTCCCGGCATAGTCGGCCTCGGCAAAGCTGCCGAACTTGCGCGCCTCTCGCTCGCATCAAGCGCCGATCGTGTAAGCAAACTTCGCGACGAACTTGAGCATGGCCTTGCTTCACGTGTTTCGGATGCGCACATCAACTCCGTAAACGCGTCGCGCACTCCGAACACCGCCAACCTCACCTTTCCCGGCATCGAAGGCGAAGCCCTCGTCATCGCGCTCGATCTGAAAGGAATCTCCGTCTCCACCGGCGCCGCTTGTTCTTCCGGCGCTGTCGAACCTTCTCACGTCCTCACCGCAATCGGCCTCTCCGCTGACGACGCGCGGGCCAGCATCCGCTTCAGCCTCGGTCGCCACACCACCGAAGCCGAAATCAATTACGCTCTCGAAGCCGTTCCTGCCGCCGTCTCCCAACTCCGCGAACTCTCCCCCGCCTATCGCAAAGTGGCCGAAGCCCGCTAAAATAGAAGCGAAAGAAAATGCAGACCGAAACACAATTCGACACTCTTCCCGTCAGCGCGGAAACGCGGCCCGGACTCGTCGCTATCGCCATGTCCGGCGGCGTGGACTCCTCCGCTGTCGCTGCCGTATTGCAGCAGCAGTCCCGCCCTGTGGTCGGCCTCACCATGCAACTCTGGAATCAGCGCCGCCTGCCTGAACTTCAGGGCGATGGGCCCGCCCAGCATCGTTGCTGCTCCCTCGACGACGTCTACGACGCGAAGCGGGTCGCGCAGCATTTGAATTTTCCGCATTATGTTGTGAATTTCGAGCGCCAGTTTGAAGATCGCGTTGTTCGCCCATTTGTGAATGACTATCTTCGCGGACGCACTCCCATCGCCTGCACGAATTGCAACAACGATGTGAAGTTCGAGCCGCTTCTCCGCATGGCGCGGCAAATCGGCGCCGAACGACTCGCGACAGGTCACTACGCGCGCGTTCGCCGCGACGATTCCACCGCGCGCTGGCAACTTCTTCGCGCGCTCGACGAAACTAAAGACCAGTCCTATTTTCTCTGGGGTCTCACGCAGGAACAGCTCTCGATGAGCGAATTTCCACTTGGCGAACTAACCAAAGAAGAAGTTCGCGAACTTGCCCGCCGCGTAAAACTTCCTGTCGCGGAAAAGCCGGAAAGCATGGAACTTTGTTTCGTCCCAACCGGGAATTACGTGCAATTCATCCAGGCATACACGCGCGAAAGTGGAATTTCGCTAAACGAAGCAGAAGGCGAAATCGTCACTGAGGATGGCGCCGTCATCGGCCGCCACAGCGGCGTGCACAATTTCACTGTCGGCCAGCGCAAGGGACTCGGCTTCGCTGCCGGCAAGCCGCTTTACGTTTTGTCCATTGATTCCAAAAAGAATCGCGTCGTGGTCGGCGACGACGAAATGCTGCGCACCAGCTCTTTTGAAGTAACGGGAACAAACTGGGTTTCGATCGCTCCGCCGGAATCACCGCGCCGGGCCAGCGTAAAAATTCGCCACAAGCATGAACCCGCTCCAGCGACGATCGAATCGCTCGACGAAAATTCCACGCGCATCACCTTCGATGTTCCGCAGCGCGCCGTCACGCCCGGCCAGGCCGCCGTGTTTTACGACGCCGACGTCGTCCTCGGCGGCGGCTGGATTAGATAGGTTGGTTCAAAGTAAAAAGGCGTCCATTTTGCGGACGCCTTATCAGATTTCTTATTTCGAAAACTTCAGATGAAAAGTTCTTCTTCCTGCTCCAATGGTTCGTCGCGGCGCGAATGTGACGAAGATCGCCGCGACCGCAGCAAATCGAGCCCGACTTTGATTCCCTGCACCAGCGCGGAAGCTTTCTGAACCGGCCGCCAGAAACTATGCTTAAACTGCGAGCCTGCCTCTTCCACCGCCTCGAGCGTGCCTGTCAAAATGCGGTCGGCGCGCACGAGCTGCCCCCGCATGCGGTCGGTGGCGTCGGTGAAAACGCGATCCACCTTTTGTGCCTGCCCCCGTGCCAGGTACACGATGTGCGCCGCGTCGCTCACCATCGTGGAGATTTTCGGCTGCGTATCTTCGAGCAGAATTTGCACGCGCGTCAGAATGGGGCTGAATTTATTGTTCAGATCGTTGACGGTGCGTTCGATTTGCTGCATGGTTTTGCGCGTCTGAAAAAAAAGTGCAGCCAGAATCGTGACTTGCACGATCAGCGCGAGCGCCACCATTATTCCGACCCAGCTCTCCATGCACGCCCCACGGGCTCCGGTTCAGAAGCAAGCCCTGCCAGCCAAGAAACTTTTTTACGACTTCGCGGCTTCGCGGCGATACGCTTCGCGCGCGCCTTCGACGGCCGCAGTGATCGATTCTTTCTGGCGCGACGCAACGTCCTTGCCGCGTTCGATCAGCTCGTCCGCACGCTCGCGAAGTTCGCGTGCTTTGCGCTGCGCGTAGTCTTTTCCTTCGTCGGCTTTCTTCGAAAGAAACTCGCGCGTCTCTTCGCCGGATTTCGGCGCAAACAGAATTCCAACCAGGGCCCCGACGCCCAGACCGACGAGAAAAAAGGTTACTTTGGATCCTACATTGTCCGCCATAAATACCTCCAACTTACTGAAGCGCTGCGGCTGATCCAGCAGGGATTCTTCTTGCTTACAAAAACAACGTAGCACAGCAAAAAGCGTGGCGCAACGAGGACTAACCTCTATCTAGCCTGTTGTACGGTTATCCGCAGACTCCGATTTTTCGAGATGCGCCAGGACGCGCTCGGCGCTTTTTCGCGCGACGACTTTGCTCAAGCGTTCGACGCCGGCGCGCCGCACGTTAGCGATACTGCCGAACTCCCGCAAGAGGCGCTGCGTGGTTTTTGGGCCGACGCCTGGAATTTCGAGCAGCGCAGAAGTGGTCTGCCGCTTTCCCCGGCGCTGGCGGTGAAAGGTTACGGCGAAGCGGTGCGTCTCGTCGCGGATTTGTTGAATCAAGTGAAGAACGGGCGAGTGACGATCAAGGATAATCGGTTCGTCTTCCTGGCCGTAGACGTACAGGATTTCTTCTTTTTTGGCGATGCTCGCGAGGGGCTGATTGATGATTTGCAGTGACTCGAGCGCTTGCGCGGCAGCGTGAAGCTGGCCGATGCCGCCGTCAATTAGAATTAGACTCGGCAACGATTTCTTCTCATCCTGTAGGCGGCGGTAGCGGCGCGAAACGGCTTCGCGCATGCTCGCGAAATCGTCGTTTTGCCAGCGCTGATCGACAATTTTCAAAACTTCGGCGCGTTCTTCTCCGCGAATAATAAATTTGCGGTAGTCGGATTTTTTCATGCGGCCTTTTTCCCAAGCGACCATGGACGCGACGGTGTCGGTTCCCTGCATGTGGGAAATGTCGAAGCTTTCGATTCGAATGGGTTCTTCGGGGAGATTCAATGCGTTTTGCAAAGCCTCCGCGATTGCTTTTGAGTTTGGCTTTAGAACGCGGAAACGCTGCGTGAAAGAGTGTTCGGCGTTGTTTTTGACGAGATCGAGAATGGCGCGTTTCGAACCGCGCTGCGGGGTGAAGATTTCCACTTTATGGCCGGAACGCTCGGTGAAAAGTTCTTCGAGCAATTCCCTGTCCTCGATTTCTTCGGGGACGTGAATCGCTTTCGGCAGGTATTCCGCTTCGAGATAGAGCTGCTTCAAGAGAGATGGAACAAATTCGGCGGGATGAAATTCTTCAAGGTCTTCCCAATAAAATTCACGGCGATCCACGACTCGACCCGCGCGTAAGTGAAATAGGTTTGCGGCGACGAGCGGCGGCTCGGCGTAGTAGGCGAGGACATCCGTGTCATCGCCTTGCGCGGCGGCAATGCGCTGGCGTTCTTCGATGTCTTCGAGCGTGCGAAGGAGATCGCGATAGGCCGCGGCTTGTTCGTAAAGCTCTTTTTCAGAGGCAGTCGCCATGCGTTCTTCCAGGCTTTTGACGAGATCGTGGCGACGGCCATCGAGGAACATTCGAACGTCGTGCGCGGCTTCGGCGTAACGTTCTTCCGTGGTGAGGCCGGGGACGCAGGGGCCGAGGCAGCGGTGAATGTAATATTGCAAGCAGGGGCGCGGATGAGGGCGCGTGAGGTCCACGCTGCAGGACGGAACGAGAAAACGCTTATGGACAAAATGAAGGATGCGGCGCGCGAGACTGGCGGGAAAGTACGGGCCGAAATAGAGCGAGCCATCTTTTTTGATATGGCGCGTGAAATAGACGCGAGGATATTTTTCGTAGGCTGTGAATTTGATGTAGGGGTAGGTTTTGTCGTCGCGCAGGACGACGTTGAATTTTGGACGGTACTGCTTGATGAGATTGTGTTCGAGGGCGAGCGCTTCGCGTTCGTTGGCGACGACGATGGTTTCGAGGTCGGCGATTTCGCGGGCGAGCGAGCCGGTTTTGGCGTCGGTCCAACGCGATTCGAGAAAATAGGAACGCACGCGATTGCGGAGAGAATTCGCCTTACCAACGTAAATGACGCGGCCGCCGGCGTCCTTGAACATGTAGACGCCCGGGCTTTCCGGGAGCTGCGCGGCTTGTTCCTTGGGTTCCATGGGGAAAATCAGTTTTCAGTCGTCAGTCATCAGTCCGGCGACAACCCGGAGCTAAGGGCGGGCCGCCTCGGGAGTCGGCACTGCAGCCGGCTTTTCCTGACGCAACATCCATGATACTAGAGTGAATCCGAGAGAGTTGAGGGAGCCCGCGGAAATAGAAGCAGAAGTAAGAATTCTGAAGTGGCAAGCCGAGACCGTTAGGACAGTCGGATTCTTCACTTTCGGGACAGTTTGCCAGCCCGAGGCCGAGAAGACTCTACACAGCTGATTCAAGGAGTGGGCTAGAGCCTTCCCGGTTTCCGGGCGCAGGTTTTAGAAGGGCTTGAGGGCTCGCCAATTACTGCCCGTCGTCGCCTTGGTCGTCACCGAGCGCGCGCAATGCATGTCTTGAAACGTAATCAGCAACAGCTCGGCCCAGCGAATTCCCGCGGGCACAACTGCTTCGCAGGTGAATGCCCCCAAACACGCGCGCATCGGCGATTTCGGCTATCGCGTCGGAAAAACTTGCATAGGAACGAGCACCTGGACGTATCTCGGAGGTGACGCTGAAGGTGGTGTTTTCTCCAAACGCAGCGGCCAGTATGAATGCGGCAGCGCCGCTGTACGTGGAATGTGCAGACGGATATTCGGGATGCGCAGGGGTGCCGGTGAGAGAGTCCAGCAATGGTCTCCAATCGGCGTCGGGACTTCCTGGCGCGGCACCCGCCCGGATCGCGGTGACTGGCCGCCAGAAAATGAAGCGGTACTTGCTATCCCAGCATGCAGTTATGGCGTCGGCGAGAGTTACATTGAGCAAGGCAAATAGATGCGCATTCTCGGTCAGACTGAGTCCGCGCGCCGCCGAAAGCTGCGCGGCGACACGGTTCCAGGCGAGTGGAGTATTCAGCGCCCAAAACAATGCGACTTCCGTCTGTTCACTCGAGCGACTCGAGCTGGAGAGGCTGCCCATCTCTCTGACTTCATTCAGATCGTTGGCATAGTCCGAGCTGTTAAGGGCCAATGGCGGCGGCAAGCGGAACTGCGAGGGTCGTGTCAATACCCACGGCGTTAGTGTGGCAAGTTGCGGCGTTGCACCTGATGCGTTCGCTGGAGGCGTGGGGCGCCAAAAACCCAGGGAATTCGGTGTGCCGGCTATGCTTTGCACTCCAAAGAACGGCGGCGGCGTGGGCAAGAACCCGTCCGTCAGTCTCCAGGCCCAGATGGCGTCCGCCACGCTCTGTCCCCAGGCGACACCTGCTGCAATGGAATTGGCACTTTCACTTGTCGCAAGTGCCGCCAACGATGCATTCCGCTGATTGGTCAGGGTCCCGCCCTGCTGTGCTCCATAGAGGTCCATCAGAATCACATAGGCCGCCTGAATTGCCGCAGCGCGTTTCGACGCATTATGCGGCGCGTTCGGACTCACGTGCAGCGGGCGGTAGCGTGGCTCGATACCGTTCACGGCATCGAAAACTGATGCCGATACCAATGCGACCACGCGACCGGTGACATTCGGAGCAGTCCCCGCTATAAGGACAGTGGTATTCGTCACACTGATCCACTCGAGCACCGGATCGGGGGGCGCGGCAGACACGGGCGAAGGCATGGCTGTCAGGCCAGCGAGCAGTAAAAAGCAAGACACCAAAAGACTGAGGGGCTTTTTCAAATGGATCCTCCTGTGGGAGCCCGGTGAGTTTGAGGCAGGCGAGGCGCAGGGTCAATGAATCGGGGCTGAACTAGTGCTGGATTATTTCTCGACAGATAAGTCAATGAAATGGAATGGGGTTTTGGCGCAATGGTGCCGTGAAACAGAATTGCGATGACCGACACTAGGGCTTATAGTGAAGCACCAATACAGGCTCCGCCGTGGCTACCAGCGCCCAATCCTCCGGCCGGCTCCATTTCGACCACTTTGAGATTGACTTGCGTTCCGGCGACGTGTGGAAGCACGGTAAGAGAATCAGGCTTCAGGGCCAGCCCTTCCAGGTTCTCCGGGTGCTGTTAGAACGCCACAACGAGATCGTCACGCGGGAGGAGCTGAAGAAGACCCTCTGGGCTTCCGATACTTTCGTGGATTTTGACGACGGTCTGAACACTGCTGTCAAGAAAATCCGGGATGTCCTCGGCGATTCGAGCGAACGGCCTCGCTACATCGAAACGATCCCGCGACGTGGGTACCGCTTTATTCACCCGCTCGAGCGATCGCTTTCAGACCGCGCCGCAGAAGAGTTTCCCGAGGCAGATAAGCAACCAGGGTCTGCTTTCAATCTGACAGAAGTTGCAGCCTTAAAGACGGCCCTCCGCCGAGCGGGTTCTATAGCCCTTGGCGTTCTCGCGCTGGTTCTAGTGCTCGTTGGGGTGGACGTTGGCGGCAGGCGCCTGCGCGCACATGGCAATTCGTCAGCGCCGCAGATTCGATCACTGGCAGTATTGCCTCTGAAGAATCTTTCGGGCGATGCGACGCAGGAATACCTTGCCGACGGAATGACGGAGGCGCTCATTGGGCGTCTTGCTGGCATTCACGACCTGCGCGTCATTTCGCGCACGTCGGCAATGCAGTTCAAGAATACGCAGCTTTCCGTGCCAGAAATTGCCAAGACCCTGCACGTGGATGCCGTGGTCGAAGGTTCGGTAATTCGCGACGGCAACAGAATTCGGGTGCACGCTCAACTGATTCGCGCCGCAACGGATGAGCACTTCTGGTCGGAGACATACGACCGTGAGCTTCCTGATGTGCTTGCTTTGCAAAGCGACGTGGCCCAATCCATCGCGCGAAGAGTCGAGGTTACGGTGACCGGAGAGGAAAACGCGAGACTCCGAGCGGCACGCTCTGTTTCGCCGGAAGTGTATGACAGCTATCTCAAGGGGCGATTTGGCAAGAACAACAGTAGAGCCGAGCTGGAACGGAGCATTGGCTACTTCGAAGAGGCCATTAAGAAGGATCCGACATTTGCGCCCGCTTACGTTGGGCTTGCAGCCATGTACGATCAGCTCGGCACGGTATTCGTCGGCGCTCCTCCTTTTGAAGCACGCCTGAGGCAAACTAGCGCTGCGCAAAAGGCACTGGAGCTTGATCCTGGAAACGCCGAAGCCCATGTCTTGCTTGGTCACGTGTTGCAGCGGCGCTGGCAATGGGCCAATGCTGAAGCGGAATACAAGAGGGCACTCGACCTGGCCCCCAACGACCCTGCAGCGGTCCTCGGGCTTGCCCTTTGGTTGCATTGCCAGGGGCGCGAGGAGGAGGCAGTGACGTTGTCGCGCCATGCGAGTGAGCTTGACCCTTTCGGAACACCAAGCACGAGCATCGGGCTCATTCTGTTTGAAGCCCGGCACTACGAGGAAGCCATCCAGAGCATGCGCAGTGTCCTGGCATTACATCCGGACGACGCAGGAGCCCTTTGGTATTTGGGCTTTGCATTGGTCACCGAAGACCGGGCCGAGGAGGCCATCCCTGTACTGGAGAAGGCCGTTGCGCTTACGGACCGCGGTCCGGGAGCAATCGGCGTTCTCATCAGGGCGTATGCCCACGCCGGACGGCGCGACGAAGCGCTCAAGCTGCTGGCCGAATTGAAAGAAAGGAGCGAAACGGGGTACGTTCCGGCTGGAGCATTTGTGAACGCCTATTTGGGACTCGGCGACAAGGAACAAGCATTTGTCTGGCTTGAACGAGGTTATCAAGAACAATCAAACATCATGCAATTCCTTAAAGTACATCCATTCTTCGATCCCATTCGCGATGATCCGCGTTTTAAAGATCTCCTGCGTCGTGCTGGGTTGGACTAAGCGCAGTAGAGCTGCCGGACAAACGCGATTGAAAAAATGGCGAGTCCGGCGAGGACTACGAAGACGCGGCGTCTTTGAACATGTAGACGCCGGGCTTTTCGGGAAGCTGCGCGGCTTGTTCTTTGGGGTCCATGAGGGAGCTTTTCAGCGAAAGCTCATCAACTTGATGTTTGAAAGAGGTATTGATTTTTGTTTGAATACTCCGCGGGAGCCCTCATGAAAATCTACAACGTTTACGGTTATTTGATTATTTTGCTCTACATGCTGGCTTGCGCGTATGCCGCCCCGACTCAGTTGGGACCCTGGACTGGACTTTTACTCGGTGGGGCTTATTTCATCTTTTGCTGGTTTCTTGCCGGGTTGTATTTGGCCGATGTTCTTCACATGGGAATCGCTCATCGCGCGCTCGATTACAAGGAATGGTTCATAGAGAGCGTGACTGTGGTGAATAACGTTTTCGGAATCTATGTAGGCCCGATCGCCTGGGTGAATCGCCACCGGTTGCATCACAAGAATTCCGACCATGAGGGAGATCCCAACAAGCTTTCCGGCGATGGTTTTTGGCGAACGATGTATCGCTGCATGATGCCGTACGAATGCAATGAGAATTTGGCAATTGACCCGATTTTAAAGTCCCGGACTTTCCGGGTTGTGGAGAGCCCCATTTTTGCAATCCTTGCGCAAGCCTTTAGTTTTTATCTCTTATGGAAGCTGGCGAGAAGCCTGAAGTTCGCGCTGGTGATGTGGGTGGGAATGCGGCTTTTTGCGCTGTGGGTAAACATGATTCAAAACTATTGGACCCACACGCGAGACTTTGGATACCGGCGGTATCACGACGAAGAAGACAACGCGATGAACATTGGCGAGTGGCTGCCGGTAACGGCGACCTTCAGCGCCTGCCTGCAAAATAATCATCACCACTATCCGGGCCTTTTGCGGCTAAGCCACGAGGAATCGGAATACGACTTTGGATTTTTGACGGTCAAAGTCATGAAAACTCTTGGCCTGGTGAAGGCGACGCCAAGGGGCGCAGAGTTGCCCAAGGATGTTCCACTAGGTGCACTAGATTTTTAGGGCGTTCTTTTTCCTCGGCATAAATGGCTCAATGGTTTGCCCAAGAAAGTTAGGCGAAATTTCTTCACCGGACAGGCCGTAATCTTTCGGCCATTCCTCGGGAAAGTAATAAGTACCGAAAATCTTATCGATCCACGGAAAGTGGATCGCAAAGTTCTTGTCGATGGACTCTTTTTGCGACGTATGGTGCCAATGATGATATCTGGGCATAACCACGAACTTTTCGAGCCATTTGGCGTTGGGACCGAAATTGCAGTGAGTCCAAGTGGCATGAAGCGTGACAAACACCAGGTACCACAGGATGATCGTTTGAGAGAATCCAAGCATGAGAGGAGCAAGGATAAATCCGCGGACCAGCGTGTCGTCCACAAAGTGGGAGCGTGAGCCCGCGATCCAATCCAGCGCCTTGGAAGAATGGTGAATGGCATGGAAACGCCACAGAAAGGGCACTTTGTGCAAGGCCAGATGGATAAAATATTCGGCAACGTCGGCGACTACGACCGCCAGGAAAAATTGCAGGAGCCAAGGCAATCGAGCGATAAAGTCATGAATCACCGGGACGCTCAAATATTTAGTGGCCTGGGTGGCGGGCAACAAAACGAGAAAAGATAGAATCTGGATTGGGAGATGGGTGGACATGAAATAAACCATGTCCTGGACCCAGTTTTTTCTGAATGTCCCTTGTTCCGGGTATTGAGGCCAGATTCTTTCGAGTGGCACGTAAATAAGTGCCATCAGCAACAAATCGAGCAAAAACCAATCCATGCCGATGGTCACGCCATTCAGCTGGCTTCCATTAACCTTTACGCTCGAGCCGCCCCAAGCTGTTGCGGCGATGGCGAGCAGCATTCCCGTTAGCGCCAAAGTCTTTTTCTTGCGCAGAAGGGACGAGATCAGTCCAAATGCAACCGCCGCCACAATGAGGAATTGGATTAAGAGGCGAATCGCGTGCAACGAATAAAACAGACGGAATTCGGAAGAGGTTAGGAACTGTGGAAAATGGAGGCACAAAACTCCGCCGAAGGAAAGAAATCCAAAAAAGACTGACAGTATTCCACTCCACCAACCTGTTCCGAAGCCAGTAGACTCGGCATCGCCAAAGAATGCATTGATTTTTTGCTCGATCACGATGTCTCCTAGCCTTCGAGCCCGCAGACAACGTCCTGACTACGATTATAGGGATGGCAGGAAAAAGCGAACAAGCCTGCGTTCGCCATGAGGTTACACATGATAAACGGCGCGGTGGTGACCGTGTGAGCTGGGGCAGAGCGCGCAATCTACCTGCGGCGGGCAGGCAAGTTGTGTCACTACAAGGACGGCGGCAGGATGGCGCATTTATCGGCGGCGAAACAGTTTGGTTTTGCTATAAGATTTGAATTGAGTTCCAGCCTCAACGAAGAACAGCAGAGCTTAGTGGAGGTACCGGTGAATCACGCGAAATTTCTTATTTGCAAGGGCAAGGGTTCTGGCGAACAGACGCGGAGGTCAAGTCTCATAGGGCGAACCATTTTCGCAGTAATGCTTGCGACTTTCTTTCTCGCGTCAGGCTTCTTCCTGACGTCGTGCGGGAATCAAGCGGCTTCCGGGCAACATGCAACCATTCTGATGCGCGATGGCACGACGCTGACGGGTACGGTCACGGCAACTTCCGCGTCGGAAATCGCTCTGACAGGCGACGACAACGCGAGGCACACGGTGCCGATGGCGCAAGTGAAATCGATCGAGTATGACGATGCGCCGGCGGCGCAACCTGCTTCTGCTGGGACGGCGGCGCAGCCTTCTCCTACGAGCCGAGCTTCTGGGACTCCTGCCGGCGGCGGCACTTCTTCAAGCGGCGGCACGCCCACGCGACGGTCTTCGGCTTCGCGGGCGGCAGCCAGGGCGAGGGACGAGGCTGCGCACGAAGAGCACTATCATCCGACGCAAGAAGAGATTCAAACGAAGACCTACGTGCTGCCGGTTGGCACAAAGGTTCCCGTGCGAACAGAAGAGACGATAGATTCAGGCAAGGCCGTCGAAGGCCAGACGTTTGCTGCGGAGATCGCGGACGATGTTGTCGATGCGAACGGCGACGTGGTGGTTCCTCGTGGGGCAAACGCGCAGATCGTGATCCGATCCGCTTCCAAGGGAGGCCGCTTTAAGGGCACATCCGATCTTGTGCTGGACCTGGAGTCGATTTCGATCGGAGGCAAGCAATACGTGGTCAGCACGACCGATTTGCAAGAGAAGGGGAAACAAGGGTTTGGCGTGAACAAGCGGACCGGGGTGTTTACAGGCGGCGGAGCGGCGCTCGGAGCGATTGTTGGCGCGATTGCGGGCGGCGGAAAAGGCGCGGCGATCGGAGCCGGAGCCGGCGCGGGAGCCGGCGCGGTGACTCAGATCGCGACCAAAGGCGGAGCGATCAAAGTGCCGGCGGAGACGGTGCTAACGTTCCAGCTCGACAAGGCTGTCAAAATCGTTGAGGCAATGTAAGTACGGGAGTCGGAAACGATAAAGTGTGATGGAAAGAACCGGGACAATTCGGGTCGCGATACTATTTGCACTATTTTTTGGCGGGCCGGCTTTGGTGCACGCGCAGTCGAACCAACCCGATCAGCCAGCCAAGCCGAAGGCGAACAAGCAGACGGACCATGCGACGAAATCCGAGGAAGGGCAACCAATCTGGGATCCGTTGCGGGCGGAAAAAGATTTGGAAGTTGGACGCTACTATATGCGGACGGGAAACATTGATGCAGCGATCGATCGCTTCCAGGATGCGATTTTGGCGAGACCCGGTTATGCAGTTCCCTTCCTCTACTTAGGCGAAGCACAAGAGAAAAAAGGCATGAAGCGCGATGCGGTGAGATCTTATAAGCGGTACCTGGAACTCTACCCCCACGCGGAAGATAGAGAGAGAATTCAGAAGAAGATTGAGAAGATGTCCGCGGAAATCGGCGAGAAAAGGAAGTCGTAGAAGCTGGGAGGTCGACCACGTGCGATGCAATCTCGCCACAATCGCCGCCGTTGTAATGATAGGACTTCTCGCGGCTAGCTGTCACAGCCAGCCCAAGCCGGAGAGCTACGACCCGCCTGGACGGCTCGTCGATATTGGCGGCCGCAAACTGCACCTCTACTGCATAGGCGAAGGAAGCCCAACCATTGTGCTCATGGCCGGAGGCGGCGCATATTCGATTGACTGGGCACTGGTCCAACCGAAAATTTCCGAGCAAACGCGCGTCTGCTCCTACGACCGGGCAGGGCTCGGCTGGAGTGATTCCGGACGAGCGGACGAAACCGTCGAGCAAACGGTGACCGATCTCCACAATTTGCTGCGCGCAGCCGGCGAAAAAAGCCCATATGTCCTGGTCGGCGCTTCCATCGGGGGAATCTACATCCGCGCGTACCAGCACGCCTACTCGGACGAAGTAGGCGGATTGGTTTTTTCGAACAGCAGCAATCGCGTGGGCATGTATGTGAAAGGCAAAACGGGCCTGATTTGGGAACTGACTGAGGATGAGCTGCGCTCCGCGTATCCACTGCCAGCCAATGCGAAAGGACCCGCGCCAACGCGCGAGGATGATCCATTCGATAAGCTCCCGGCTGAGCTGCAGGCGACGCGCCTCTGGCTGGACAAGCGCTCCTGGGAAAGTTGGGATCCGGCGAAGCAGGGGCCCGCATCCATGCTTTCGTGGCGGGCGGAATTCTTGCGAGAGTTTCAAGAAACAGACGACATCGCACAGCGTCCACTTGGGCAGCTTCCGGTGGTCGTGGTATCGAGCGAACCGGCTACCCGCGAAGAGGATCGGCGAAAGCGCGATGGCGCAGCGGCGCGCTTGGACTTTCTCAGCTCAAATACGATGCACGTCACGGCAACAGGAAGCGGACACGAAATTCATTTGTATCAGCCGGACACCGTGGAGAAGGCGCTGGAGCAAGAAATGTTGGCAGTTCGATACAAGAAGGCGTTGCCGCGCTCTTAGATTGTGAATTGCTGCGTTCGGGACTTCGCTAGCAGCCGCCTTGGCCGCCGACGTGTACGCGGACCCAAGCACCGTTTGCGCGTTTTAAGATTCTGAATTGTTCGCTTTCGTAGCCAGTGACTTCCACGACGATTTCATCGGTCCCGTCACCGTCGAGATCCAATTGGTCGACGAAGCGATAGTCCTCACTATCCATCCCGTCTTCGACGTCCTTCGTGAGATGGTATCGCGCAAATTCGGTCGATGCTCCGGCATCCTCGAGTTTGGCAACGAGAAAGACCTCCTGAATTGCGTCGTTTGTCTTTATGAAGATATACGCGATAAGAGTTTTGGTACCTGTTCCATCGAGTTTTGTGACGATCGATTGTTCAAATTGAATGTCTTTTGCTAGTGCTTCTGGCACCGCGTGCTTCCGGAATTCGTTCATCGCAAGTTGTTTGGCAATTGCCATTTCGTTGTCATCGGCAGGCCGCGCGGAATTCGCGTGGCCCGCAACTCCGGACGCATTCGTGGCGAGCCCCATCAAGTTCTTTTCCCAATTGGCCTTCAGGTTCGTCGAGACAACCGCCGCAGAGGAATCGCACTGGAGACCTAACACTTTGTCAATTTTTATTGTTCCTTGCCGCTGGCCGGACAGAAACAAAGAGATTTGTTCACCAATGTTGTAGGCGGCGTCTTGCCCAGCCGGACGAGATTTCGGGTTGTAGATTTCGATGGCGATAAGGTCGCTGAATCTGGCTGTCTCTCCATCAGGACCGAAGCCTTCGGCGTAATGATTTTTTGTAACAACGTAGACCGGCTGATCCGGCCCGTGCCATTCCATTTTGCTTTTATCAGCACCTGCCAGAACCGGGACAAGCAAGAGCAAGGAGAAAAGCGAAATTCGTTTCATGGAATCCCTCCGGTGCCCAGCAGAATTTGGAGACGAAATCTGCATACGCAACATTGAACCATGTGGGATTCGTCTCGCCGCCCGGTCACAGGTACAGGTGTGACGCGGAAGTTAGTCAACAAGGAATTGGCGGATGAGTTGAGCTGTTCCGCTTAGGGTTCCCAAGGTGGCTTGGGAGGCGGGCCTGGTGACTTGCTCATAGATGTAAATGCGGTTTGCATCCATTCGACGGCGCGCGGGAGATCATCGGGATGTTGGATTACGTGTTTGAAGAGGCCGCGTATATCAATCGGTGCGCCACCAAACTCGCGAAAGTCCGAAGGCAGCGGAGGCCCGCCCAGGCTGCCGGGCTCCGGGATGCGCGCGGGCAATTGAACTGCGTACAAGCTGCCGCCCGCCAAGACTTCGTGAGGGTACTGCGTCAGCCACGCACAGTTATGTCCGTCCAGAATATTGTTGGCGGAGAGCGCGACCCACTGTCCCGCGTCCGTTGGCGAAGGCCTTTGGCAATTCCAGGGTTGCGCCTGCGGCACGAAGACGTTGGGATTCGAGAAGCCGTAGTCGTCCAGCCCAATTTTCTGCAGGCGATGTTGCTCCGCAAAACGCTGCACTTCGGGAAGGGACTGGTTCCAATCCACATTCGAATCGTTGACCATCGCATAAGCTGGGCGTCCCTGGCTGAAGGCGTTGATATAAGGAAAATAGAACGGATATGCACGCACGGCGATGAACAGGCAACTGGCCGCAAGCGCGGCAATCGCCGCGGCTCCCAACTTGGCAGCGAGGGGAGTTCGCGCGCGCCATTCCCCGAGCATGCGAGGAAGCGGCGCAATCAGCAGGGTCAACAGCACCAGCGGCACGGAGAAGTGCCGGATGCTGATGTCGAGCGGACTGAGCAGGCACACCCCAGTAAACACGAATAAGCTGACCCAAAGGACGCGCCAATGTGACGTTCTTTGGGCTGGTATAAGCGCGACGGGGGTCTCGCTTCGCAGTTTTCTGATTAAGGAGGCGACGGCTGCGAGAAACAGCGTGATGAGAAAACCGAGGGAAGATTTCAGAGCAAACACAACCGGAAAGTAGAACCAAACACCGTGAGGATACGACTGACCGAGAAGAAAGGTTGGGCGTCTGCTCGAGATCAGTACCCAGAACACTCCACTCAGGTACTGCAAGACAGGCATCAAAAGACGGCGCAGGAAAAGCGCTAACGGGCCATTCCCGATTCTGTAGAGCGCGCCGGTGGGCTGATGCAACGAAAAGAAGAAATAAAAGGCGTACACAAGCGCGGCCGCAAACAAAATGCCTTTGAACGTTGCCCGCCAGCTGGTCCTGCGCCACAGGCGCAGCTCGGCCTTGTCCACAGGCTGCCCCGGAACAGGACGCCAGCGCAGGCTCAATGCAAACGCCACGAACGCAATGAAAAGGACTCCCGCGGTGAACTTTGACAGCAATGCTCCAGCGAGACATGGGCCGAATAACATCACATTTCTTCGATTGGGCGCCTGCCAGAGGCCGGCGAATGTCCAGAGGGCAAGCAGAGAGAACAGCGTCACTGCAACGTCGGTGTGAACAAGCGGGCCGAAAGCGAGAAACGCAGGTGTACTCACGTAGAGGCTAAGGCACAGCAGGCCGCCCCACGGTCCTCCTAGCCGCTTCGCGTATGCATAAACCGCCCATCCCAACGCAAGTGTTAGCAAGAGCATGGGAAACCGCGCCCACGCGAGCACCATCTTCGGTTCGTTCCACTTCTCCAGCAGCCATTCTCCAAAAACCCACTGGCCCAAGAATGATGGAAAGAACTTTTCGCTGAAGGTCCACGAGATGTGGGTGTAGTCGGCACGAACGCCGCGCAAGACCAAAGGAAGGGCTGCCAGAACTTTTGGCAAGGGCGGGTGCTCCGGATTCATCCGCAGATCGAGCTTCTGCACGTAGCTTACGCCCGCGCCGATGTGCGAGACTTCATCCACCGTTACGGATTCGCGCAGCGCAGCGCCGCCCGCCAGCACGGCCATCAAGATCAACAGCAAGCCTGCAAATAACGAGTGGGGAATGCCACGCGGCTTTTCGTCTGCTTCCATTCCGGCTCAACCCCTATGACTCGAGCTTCGATATTGGACGGTCCGTAATCATAAACCTGTACGGAAGAAGTCCGCGATTAATTTCAGAGATGGAGGGAAGCTGAGATGAACGAGTGAAGCAGGACGGGTTTGATGGCAACTGGCAAATGGACGCCAAAGATGCGGCGCTGGCTACAATGAAAGCATGGAACCGAAGATCTCGAGCGAGCTAGCAGCTGCCTGCCGCAAAACTCCTAAGCGCGCGGCATGGCTCAACCAGATGCCTGATACGCTGCGAAAGCTGGAGCAACTTTGGTCGTTGACGCCGGAAGGCCCGCTCGAAGGTGAGGAGCCATCTTGCTCATACGTGACGGCGGTGCGGTGCGCAGATGGAACTCCCGCAGTATTGAAGATTGCGATGCCGCACATGGAGGGAGAGCACGAAATTGAAGGTCTGCGCTTCTGGGACGGAGACCCGACCGTGCGGCTACTTAAGGCGGATGATGATCTTGGCGCCATGCTTTTGGAGCGTTGTAAGCCGGGGGCGACGCTTCGGTCCCTGCCGGAGTGCGATCAGGATGTGGTGATCTCAAGTTTGTTGCGTCGCCTGTGGCGCTCACCATCGACACCACACCCGTTTCGTTCGTTGTCGAGTCTGACAGAGCATTGGACGAACGAGACGTTGGCACAGGCCAAACATTGGCGCGACGCCAGATTGGTCCGCGAAGGTCTGCGGCTGTTTGAGGAATTGCCTCGCAATACGAGCCGAAAGGTTCTCCTGGCGACGGACTTGCATGCGGGCAACGTTCTTCGGGCAGAACGCCAGCCGTGGCTGGTTATTGATCCTAAGCCGTTCGTGGGAGATCCCGCTTACGACGCGACGCAGCATTTGTTCAATTGTTCCGCGAGATTGCTATCGGAGCCAGAGAGAACAATCCGGAGCTTTTCTGATTTGCTCGGCGTTGAACACGAACGCGTCCGACGATGGACGTTCGCGCGAGCCGCAGCAGAGCCGCGCGAGGATTGGAATAACGTCGATTTGCTGGCACTCGCTGGAGCAATCGCTCCTTAAAGCATTAGTGCAAACTAAGGTGCGAGGCCCTTCGCAGCTCAGGATAAACGGTCGAGGAAGCGGCGAGCGCGGTCGAAGCCCGGGAAAAGTTTTTCTTCGGCGCGGAATTCGCGGGAGTGAGAGACGAGGGTGCAGCCGGAGCGGCGAGTGGGGTGCTTAACGTGAAGCATTTCATGAAAGAGGACGTACTCGACGACGAATTGCGGAACGGCGGGATGATCCATGCGGCGATTGAGAAGAATTTGATTGGGGCCGGGATCGTAGCAGCCGAACTGGCGGCGCCAGGCGCGTTTGCTCCAGCCAAGATGCGGGCGGGCGAGAGTTCTTGCGAAATATTTTTCGTTGAGCGAATCAAATAGCGTTGAAAGATCGAAGTGGCGGCCTTGCGGATTCGTTGCGGCGGGGCGGACACGAGTGCGGCGCATGCGCTGGATGCGTTGGCGAGTGCGCTGCGAACGAGTGTAGTCGAGATAAGGCTGCACCAAAGATTTGGGCGGTTTGCGGCGATAGATGCGCGAGAGGAGCAGCGCCGCTGCGCCCTCCATCACCGGCAAACTGCACTGACGCATTAGATCCGAAAAGCGAACGTAGACAACTTCCTCGCGGCGACGGATGGTGAGAACCAGATTCGTGTACGGATAAAATTCGACATGAAAGCGCGGCGGGCGGCCTTCGCAGCCGAGGCGGGTGTAAACGCGTTGGAAAAGCGCGGCACCTCCTGGAAATAAACGATCGATTTTTCTCATTCAGTTCGACCTGGAGCTACCTTTTTAGTTTTTGCGGCGCACCGGAGGAGGCGCGACGTTTTTCTTGGCCTTTTCGGCGTCGTTGATGGCGTCCTGAGTTCCCTCGATGGCGTCGTCGAGATTGGGTTTGTAAATGTCGGCTTCCTTGCCCTCAGCGGAGATTTTCTTGAGGATTTCGAGAAACTCTTTGGCTTTGCTGGCCATTAAGTCCACGCCGGCGCGAACGTTTTGCTGCTTCTCGATTCCCTCTTGAATCAAGTCGCTGGCGTCGTCCACGCAGCCGACGTAGGAGTTCATCAGATAGTTGAGCATTTCTGCGTGGCGGCTAGCCGAGGGGTGCTCCAACTCGTATTGGAATTTCTTGAGACGATCGTCGGCATATTGCAGAAAAAGCTTGATGCGCTCGTTGGGAGTTTCGGCGTCGCGGATTTTGTCGGCCTCGAGCGCGGTCAGGTAGTCTTTTTGAACTGCCTGTCCGTGCGCGGCAGAAATCATGAATAGGGCGGCGATGGCCGCGAGCAAGAATTTATGCATGGCTTTCATGCGCTTTTCTCCTCCGACCCCGAGGGCGGTTTGCTGGCGGGCGGCGTTTTGGGCGGCAAGGGTTTTTCCGCTGGACGCCGCGGGAAGAGGGCGCGGAGCAACTCGTTGTCCATTGCGAGCAGATCCGATTTTACGATTTGCAACGGCGGCCGGTAGGTTTCCGGGACGATGGAGATCAAGTCGCCCACTTCGCGAATTCCGTATTCGATGTGCATTTCGAGCTGCTTGTATCCAGCGGGATGTTTTTCCGCGTCCGGACGGGCTTTCTTCACAGCGTCAATCGCGGCGCGAACGTTGTCGCGGTATTTTTCCATGACGAAACCGGCCGTTTCGTAATCGCCGGCTTTGGCGGCTTCGCGCTCGCGGTCAAACTGCGCGTCACCGAGGCGCCGCAGCATCTTTGCTTTGTTGACCCCGTCGGTTTCATTGTCGAAGCGGCGCTGAAGCTCTTCCAGCGTGTCCGAAACAGCAGCGCGCGCGGGAATCAACGAGAGCAAGAGAAAAACAGCGAAACCCAGAGCGCGTGCCGCGGCCCCCATGACCGTTACCTCTTTTTTTCCAGAACCTTTTTCAAAACGATGCTGCGTTGCTGCGCTTGCCAGACCTGGTCGGGATTTTTGTCCCGATCCAGTTCCAGAAACTTTTGATACGCGTCAAGCGCAGGCTGAGCTTGTTGCAGATTATCGTAGCAGAGCGCGCGAATGAACCAAGTTCCTGCATTGGGTTTTTCGACTTTAGCAATAACGTCGAGGACGGAGAGAGTCGCGGGATAATTCTTAGCCAGATAGTAGGTAGAGCTGAGGTCTTTCCAGTACGCGAGATTCTGGGGGTCGAGGCGGAGCGAGTTTTTCAATTCGAGTTCGGCGTTTTTGAAGTCGTGTAGCTGAAGATACACGCGGCCAAGACCGCCATGGAGTTTGGCGTCTTGCGGAGCGAGGATGACGGCCTGTTCGAGAGTTGCGGCGGCAGCATCCCACTTTTTTTGGCCGATTTGGATGTCGGCGCGGAGTTTTAGTGATTCAACAGTAGGAGTCGCGCCCAGCTGTTCTGGGCCGAGGAGGGCTTCCGCGGCGTCGAACTGGTCTTTTGCTACCAGGGAGCGGGCGAGATTTTCTTTTGCGGCGGGATCATTGGGCTGCGTTTTCAAATAGTCTTGATAAGCGTCGGCGGCTTCCGGTTTTTTCTGTGCGTCAAGACTCTGCGCAAGACCGAGAAGGGCGGCAGGTAGACCCGGCTGCAATTCGAGCGCGGCACGGAATTTTGATTCTGCTTCGGCGGCGCGCTTCTGACTCAGATAGAGCTCGGCGAGATGAAGTGTAGTGTCCAGATCCTTTGGATCGAGACTAAGGGCTGCTTCGAAGGATTGCGCGGCGGATTTTGGATCGCCCGAACGTTCCTGCGCCGCGCCGAGCAAAAAACGCGGGCGACTTTGCGTTGGCAGTAGATCGACGGCTCTTGCGAGCGGCGCGACTGCGGCCGGGGGATCGGCGTCGAGGAGCAAAATACCAAGGTCGAGCTGCGCTTCGGACATTTTGGGATCGAGTGCGACGGCTTTTTCATATTCGGCGCGGGCTTCTTTGGTTTGTTTCAGCGCTGTGTAGACGTAGCCGAGTTGAAAGTGCGCGTAGGCGAAGTCGTCTTTTTCGGCGAGAAATTTTTGCAGCGGGGCGATGGCGGCCTGGAAGTCGTTGCGCTCAATCGCAGCGCGGGCTTGATCGAGAAGTTCGTTCAGGGGATTGCTGACGACGCGGCGAGTGCCTTGCGTAGAAGATTTTGATTTTCCCGTGGGCGTAGAATTCTGCGCGACAAGCGGAACCGTGGCGAAGGATGCGCAGAATGCGATGAGGCACAAACGACGAGTCATGATTTTGCCGGCGAGCTGGGCTTCCCGTTAGAAAGTTTAGCTGAAGATTCTCCTCCATTGGATGCGCCATTTGGCTGGCGCTTTGCCCGCCCAGAATCCGGCGGGCTGGCCTGACCGTTCGGTTGGCGGGCTTGGCCATTAGCCGCAAGGATTTTGGAAAGGTAGCGGCCGGTGTGCGATTGATTGTTGCGTGCAACTTGCTCGGGCGTGCCGGTGGCGACGATTTTTCCGCCTTGGTCGCCTCCTTCGGGGCCGAGGTCGATCAGCCAGTCTGCGGATTTGATGACGTCTAGATTGTGCTCGATGACGAGGAGCGAAGCGCCGGATTCGAGAAGCTTGCGGAAAGCTGCGAGAAGCTTCGCGATGTCATCAAAGTGAAGGCCCGTGGTCGGTTCGTCGAGAATGTAAAGGACGCCGGCATTTTCGGTACGCGTGAGATGCGAAGCGAGCTTGAGGCGCTGGGCTTCGCCGCCGGAAAGCGTCGTGCCGGATTGGCCCAGCCGCAAATAGCCGAGACCGATTTCGTTGAGCACTTTTAGTTTCGCGGTGACTTTGGGGACGTTCACGAAAAAGGCAAGCGCTTCGCGGACGGTCATTTGCAGGACGTCGTGGACATTTTTGCCGTGGTAGTGAACTTCGAGGACGCTCGACTTGTAGCGCGTGCCGCGGCACTCTTCGCAGATCAGCTCGACGTCGGCGAGAAATTGCATCTCGACGGTGACGGTGCCGTCGCCCTGGCAGGTTTCGCAGCGGCCGCCGGGAACGTTGAACGAAAAATGGCCGGCGGTGTAGCCGCGCCGTTTGGCGTCGGGCGTGTCGGCAAAAACTTCGCGAATGGCGTCGAAGGCCTTCATGTACGTGGCGGGGTTCGAACGCGGCGTGCGTCCGATGGGCGACTGATCAACGATGACGACTTCCTTGATAAGGTGGTCGCCTTCGAGACGGTCGCAGAATTCTTTTTCGCTGGCGTTGTTCTTTTTGGCGGTGAGCGCGCGATAGAGAACGTCGTGCACGAGCGTGGATTTGCCTGAACCGCTGACACCCGTAACGACAGCCAGCGTGTGCAGCGGAATCATCAGGTCAACATTTTTCAGATTGTGGAGACTGGCGCCGAAGATACGCAGGAATTTTCCCGTGGGCTTGTGGCGAACGTTTGGAACCGGAATGCGAAGTTCGCCGCTGAGATATTTTCCGGTGAGGGATTTTTGATCGTGGAGAATCTGTTCGTAAGTGCCGGCGAAGAGGAGTTTGCCGCCGAGTTCGCCCGCGCCCGGGCCAAGATCAATGATGTGGCCGGCGGACTGGATGGTGTCCGGATCGTGCTCGACGACGAGGACCGTGTTGCCGAGATCGCGAAGCGATTTGAGGATGTCAATAAGGCGCTGGGTGTCGCGCGGATGGAGGCCGATGCTCGGCTCATCGAGAACATAAAGCGCGCCGACGAGATGCGAGCCGAGCGAAGTGGCGAGTTGAATGCGCTGCGATTCCCCGCCGGAGAGGGTAGAGGTGAGGCGGTCGAGGGCGAGATAGTCGAGCCCGACTTCGTCGAGGAATTGCAGGCGCGAGCGGATTTCTTCGAAGATTTTGTCGGCGATGGTTTTTTGGGCTTCGGTGAGCTGTAATTCGGCGAAAAAGACTCGCGCTTCTTTTACGGTTAGTTTGCAGACTTCCGTGATGGGTTTGCCGGCCACGCGCACGGCGCGGGCTTCGGCGCGTAGACGAGTGCCTCCGCAATCGGGACACGTTGCGTAACCGCGGTAGCGGCTCAGGAAAACGCGGACGTGCAATTTGTACTTCTTGCGTTCGAGCCAGGTGAAAAAACCTTTCACGCCATCGAAATCGTTTTCGGGATCGCCTTCGAGAACAAGGCGGCGGTGCTCGGCAGTGAGTTGGCGCCAGGGAACGTTCGTGGGAATGCCGCAGCTGCGCGCCCATTTCTTGAGTTCGACGACAAGGCTGCGGAAGCGAGGCTTGGTCCACGGCTCGATGGCGCCTTCGTCCAGCGATTTGCTGGGATCAGGAACAACAAGGTTGAGATCGAAATCTATGGTATTGCCAAAGCCCTGGCAGCGAGGGCAAGCGCCGTAAGGATTGTTGAAGGAGAAAAGGCGCGGCTCGGGGACTTGGTAGACCGTGCCGTCGTTCTTGCATTCGAAGCGTTCGTTGAAGATGAGGCGCTGCGTTTTGTCGCCGGTCGTGTCGGGAAGAAATTCGAGAATGGCTTCGCCGCGGCCCTCGCGATAGCAGATTTCAATGGAGTCAATGAGGCGCGAACGCGATTCGGGGCCGACGGAGAGGCGATCGACAAGAACAAAAACAGGCTGCTTGAAATCAACGTCGAGCAAGGTTTCCGGAGAAGAAAACTCGTGGACTGTGCCGCCCTGCACGAGACGGTTGAAGCCGCGACGCTGAAGGTCGAGGAGCGAGGCGCGTAGGGCGTCTTGCGGCAGCTCGGGAGGTTTTCTCCTTGGCGGACGTTTTGACGGCGCGGGCGGCTGGGGTTGCGCAATTTTCAGCTCGTAGAGAACGTAAAACCGGCGCCCCGCAGGAAGGGCGAGGACGCGGTCCGCGATTTCGTCGGGCGAATCGCGCTTCACTTCGGCGCCGCACTTGATGCAAAACGTCTGGCCGCAGCGGGCGTAGAGCAAACGCAAGTAATCGTAAATTTCCGTGGCGGTAGCGACGGTTGAGCGCGGATTGCGTGTGGTGTTCTTCTGGCGAATAGCGACGGCGGGCGCTATGCCGGAGATTTCGTCTACATCGGGCTTTTCCATGCGCTCGAGGAACTGGCGTGCGTAGGCAGAGAGCGATTCGACGTAGCGGCGCTGGCCCTCCGCATAAATGGTGTCGAAGGCGAGGGAGGATTTTCCGGAGCCGCTGACGCCGGTGACGACGGTGATTTCGTTGTGCGGGATGTCAACGCTGACGCTTTTCAGATTGTGCGTGCGCGCGCCCCGGACGCGGAGGGATTCCGAATCGGAAAGGGCGGCAGACGGGTTCGCAGAGATGAGTTCGTTCGTGGCCAAGGGGTAAGCTCAGACAGAAGGCTCGACGCGCTCTGTCTAAACTTTAAAGTATACGGCGCGGAAAAATTTGGAGCAAATGGAGCGGAGTACTATCCGTTGGGCAATGCTGGGAGCCTCGCACATGATTTGGGCAAAACGATTGTTACTCTTATTGCCATTTGTGGTGGCGGCTGTGTTGAACGTACTCATGCTTGCCGCTGACCGACTTCACTTGCACCGGCAACATATCGCCGGATACGGCTTTCTATTCGGTGCGCCCTGGGCGTGGCTCTTGGATCATGGTTGGTTCGGATTTGTTCATAGTCGACTTGCGACGGTCTTAGTTGGATATTCGGTCATCCTATGGATTCCGGCCACGCTATATTCATTCTGCATTTGGCTAGTTTTCGTTGGCGTGAAAGCGATGGAAGCTCGTCGCTCCGCCCGGGCGCCAGTTATCTAATTGACGCGCAACCGAGAATCGGGCCGCTTCTCGAGCGGTTCGCTGCGAATCAAGGTTCCACGGAAAGATCAATGTTCCCGATGCCGCCGTTGACTTCTACATGCATCGTGTGCGGCGTTTTGCCGTAAGCGTCGTTGACGTACTGGCCGTCATTCTTGTGCAGGCCGCCCGTGGTGATGGCGCCAATGCCACCACTCGCGTTCACGGCCACGCCGATGCTTTTGGGCAGGCGGATGATGGCTTGGCCGACGCCCCCGTGAATTGTGACGTCCATGTCGGCTGTTCGATTGCCACCAAGGTCGAGATTGACCTGGCCCGCGCCCATATCAATGCGCAGTTGCTTCAGGTTCACGTCGCGCAGTTTCAAGTTGCCCTGGCCGGCGCCCATTTTGATTTGGAGATCCACGGGCACGGACTTGTTCAAGTGCAGCCACCAGGTGTTGTCCTCGGTTCCAAGCGAAGGACCGCGATTGTCCTGGGAGATATCCAATTCGCCCGTTCCGGAGGAAACGCGATAGTCCACGCGGGGCCGCGACCAAGCTGCGGAGTAATCGAAATCGCTTTCGAAGGCATTCGAGCTGCCACCGCTTAGATTTAATTCGCCCGCGGGCATTTCGATGACCGCGTTCAGGGTTGTTGCCTTTTCGAGTTCGCGAATTTCGCTGATGTGACTAAGGTGATGATCGGCGCGATCCGCAAATCCGTGACCGCGCCAGAGAAGCAGCACAATCACGATGACGAACAGGAGTACGCCGACGGTCGAGCCGATAGAAACAAAGGGCCGTGGAGATTGCTTTGCGCCTTGCGTCGCGTCCCACATTTTTCCGAGGCCAACCAAAATCAAAATGAGCGGCCAATAGGTCCTCAGCACAGGCCACGGGGAAAACGCGGGCTGCCACGTGCGATAGAGAAAAATTCCGCCGATCGCGATTAGTAAAATGGGGAAGACCAGCGACCGGGACCGTAAGCCGTCGTTGTCGGGCATCGCAGACTTCTCCTAATTCCGAGCTTGCATTGCCGCTACCTGGTAGTACGCACGGGAACCCAAAATGATTCAGACGGAGGCAAAGTAACACATCCGATTGGGCTTAGCCAAAGTTCGCCGGCCGGAAGAGGCGCCGGGGACGCGGACCGCGTTTGAGGATATGCTACCCTGCTTCGCGAATTTGCGAGGATTTTGGAAGATGGCACCTTTTTCGCGCGTAATTTGGACTGTGCTGGACAGCGTCGGAATCGGCGCCCTGCCTGACGCGGCGGATTATGGTGATGTGGGGCGCTCGACACTCGGACACATTGCGGAATCGCGTGCGCTGAAGATTCCGACGCTGGTGAAGCTGGGTTTGGCCAACATTGAGCCGCTTTCGCATTTGCCGCCTTCGCCGGCGCCGATTGGCGCGTTTGGAAAAGGGCGGACGCATTCTCCCGGCAAAGATACGACCACGGGCCACTGGGAAATGGCGGGAGTGTGGCTCGATCAGGCGTTTCCTGTTTACAAGCACGGCTTCCCTGCCGATTTGATTGCGGAGTTCGAACGGCAAATTGGCCGCAAGACAATCGGCAACAAGCCCGCGTCAGGAACGGAAATTATCAAGGAGCTTGGCGAAGAACACGTTCGAACGGGCAAGCCGATTGTGTACACGTCCGGTGACAGCGTTTTTCAGATTGCCACGCATGAAGACGTGATTCCTATCAACGAGCTGTATCGCATGTGCGAAATCGCGCGGAAGCTTCTGGATGGACCGAATCGCGTGGGGCGGGTGATTGCGCGGCCGTTTGCGGGAGAAGTTGGGCATTTTGTGCGAACACCGCGACGGCACGACTATGCCGTTGATCCGCCGAAGCCGATGCTGATGGACGTATTGGTCGAGCGAGGCCTGCCGATTTTTGGAATCGGCAAAATTCACGACATTTACAACGGCCGCGGGCTGCAAAACTACGTCACGACAAAATCCAATTCCGATGGAATGGAAAAATTGACGGCCGCTGTGAAGGAGCGCGCGTCGGGACTGATTTTCTGCAATCTCGTGGACTTCGACATGCTTTTTGGCCATCGCAAAGATGTTGAGGGTTTCGCGGAATCGCTGGAAGAGTTCGATGTGCAACTCGCGGCGTTCTTACCGCAGCTAAAATCGAGCGACTTGTTGATGATTACCGCCGACCATGGCTGCGACCCCGATCCGCGCTGGGAAACAACTGACCATTCGCGTGAGTACGTGCCTATCCTTGCGTATTCGCCGGGAAGTGGCGCAGGCGTGCAGCTCGGCGTCCGCGACACGTTGGCGGACATGGGCCAAACCATCGCCGAAAATTTCGGCGGAAGAATTCCGCACGGCGAAAGTTTTCTCTCAAAATTGCAACAGCGCGTCGTTATCGATTTGAAGGGTTAGTTCGCGCCGGAGCTGATCCCACCGGCCTGCATGGGGGCGTAGTAGCCGTTACGGGTGCGCGCGCTGAGCTTGCCGTGGCCGCGAGGTGGAATGATTTCCACCTGAACGGCGCGATAGGTGCCGTCCTTCCTGGTGTTGGACGGATAGTAGGCGAGCGTGTATTGATTGCGAATATCTTTGGCGACTTGTTCGCAAATGGAGTGCACATCGGCCACGTTCTCCGGGAAGTATGCGACGCCGCCCGATGCGTCGGCAATTTCCTTTAATGCGCGCGTAGCCCTCTTGCGGTTCTTTTTGTCTTCGTCGCTGAAAAGCCCAATGGTGTAAATCACCACGTTGGACTTCTGAATCTCGCGAATTGTTTTTTCCAGCGTATTGCGGCTGGCGTTGTCTTCGCCATCGGTCACGGCCAGCAGAACCTTCTTATCTTTGTGGCCCTTCTTGGCGTGATCCATCGAACCGATGAGCGCATCGTAAAACGCCGTGCTGCCGCGCGAATCGATGCGCTCGAGCGCTTCCTTCAATTCCGGAATGCTGCTCGTAAAATCCTTGTCGAGGTCGAGGTAGTAGTCGTCGTTGAAATTCACGACGAAAGCCTCGTCCTGCGGGTTGCTCGTTTGTATGAGCGTTAGCGCGGCTTCGTTTACTCGCGGCCGCTTGTCGCGCATGCTTCCGCTGTTGTCAATGACGAGGCCCATGCTGACGGGAACGTCTTCGCGCTTGAAGACGGAGAGCTTCTGTTCTGCTTTGTCCTCGAGCACGCGGAAATTTTCTTCCTTCAAACCGTCCACAAAACGTCCGCGATCATCAAGCACGGTGGTGTGCAGCACAACGAGGTTGACGTCAACCTTGATGCTCGCGCCGGGCTGTTGCGACCCGGGGGGAGGCGGCTGCTTCATCTGTGGAGCGAGCGGATCCTGCCCGGGCGCCTGCGCATGCGTGGAGATTGCTAGAAGCGCGGCGGCGGAAACGCCGGCGAACAGTGCGCCCGCCAGAAATCGTCCAAGCGAGTTAGTGGCTCGGCGCGTAGTATCCGGTTTTTGAGTAGACGCTGAGAGGAGGCAGTCCCCGCGGTGGGCGCAGTTTGACTTTGACTTTTCTCCAGCGCGCGTCATGTGCTTTGTTGCTCGGCCTGTATCCCAAAACATATTGATTTCTCAGCTCCATGCCAATCTTGGTGGCGATGTCCGGAAGGTCCTCGAGGCGTTCGACCGAAAAAACGCGTCCGCCGGTCATATCGGTGACGTCGGTCAGCAGCGAGGGGCCGTTCAACTCCTCCGGAGTCCGGCCACGATAACCAAGCGGGTCAAAGATGCCAATCGCATAGAGCTGGGTGTCCGCCTCTTTCACCAGCCGCTTGATATCGCTCTCGTTGTACCTACTATGATTGTCACCCCCATCGGATATGATGAGCAAGGCCCGTTTGGCGTTCTTGGCACCCCTCATCTGGCTGAGCCCAAGATAGATTGCATCGAGCAGAGCCGTTCTACCCTTCGTGGGCGTCATCATCATGCGGCTTTGCAGATCCTCGACGCTGTTTGTGAATTCACTGGTAAGCTCCGCTCGTTCGTTGAAGCTGACCAGGAAAAATTCGTCGGCGGTGTTGGCGGTCTTGAAAAACTGCAGCGCCGCTTCCCTCGCCTTGCCGACTTTGTTGCCCATGCTCCCGCTGACGTCAAAAATCACGCCGATGGAAATGGGCACATCTTCGGCGGAAAAGGTCTCGATCTCCTGCTCTACGTTATCTTCAAAAACGCGGAAGTTGTCCGGCTCGAGGCCGGTGACGAGCCGGTTGTAGGGATCTGTCACCGTGACGTTGACCAGAGCGAGGCTGACATCGCTGCGCAATATCCGGCCGGGCTTGATGGCCAAGCCGGGGGTATTGTGCTTGACGTCGTCGGGTTTATCCGACTTTGGAGCGGGCGGGTCGTCGCCGGAAGCCTGTGGGAGCGCAATCGACCGGGGAGCAAGCAAGAACAGGCCAACAACAAGGAATGCGAAGCAACTATAGATAACGCGGATGCCAGTTCTCTCGCGTCTCACGGCTCCCCCGTTTCCCGGCTTGCCGGGACGGCCGCGCGGTTCGGGCTTCAGGGTGGATTCTATCACTCGTTCCTTCCAATTCAAGGGGAATTCAGTCCTTATGGATTTGGACGCGGGAAAGGCCGAATTTATTCCCCGATAATCTAATTCCCAAGTGAGTCATGGATTTAGATTAAGAACTAATCCGGAGGTTGCCGCCCTGCACAGAATCCTCGTGGTAGCATCGCTAGCCCGAAGGCCATTCTGTGGGATAGGATTCCACCCGAAACGTCATGAGCGGGCCCAAAGTAGTCATCGTAATTCCGGCACGGTATGGAAGCACTCGGTTGCCCGGCAAACCGCTGCTCGAGCTGGCGGGCAAGCCGATGGTGCAGCGCGTATATGAGCGCGCCAAGATGGCGAAGACGGCCTCTCGCGTGATTGTCGCTACCGACGACGAGCGCATCGTGAAAGCTGTAGAAAGCTTTGGTGGCGAGGCACGCATGACCCGCCCCGACCACCGCACCGGGACGGAACGCATTGCGGAAGTCGCGGCGCACAGCGAGGGCGATGTTTTTGTGAACGTCCAGGGAGATGAGCCGCTGCTCGACCCGCAAGCCGTGGATACGGCCGTGGGGGCGCTTCTTGAAGACCCGCCCGCCGCAATTTCCACAGTCGCCGTTCCGATCAAAACGCCGAGCGACATCATGGATCCTAACGTAGTAAAGACCGTCCTCGATTTCGACGGCAACGCGCTCTATTTTTCGCGAGCGCCGATTCCGTGGGTGCGTGATTCGGCCTCACACATGGTGGTACGGCATCTGAAACATCTGGGCTTGTATGTTTTTCAGCGTGATGCGCTGCTCGAATATCCGACACTGCCGCCGGGAGAACTCGAGCACATTGAACAGCTCGAACAACTCCGCTGGATGGAAAACGGCTGGAAGATTCGCGTGGCGGAAGTCGAACACGACGCCGTCAGCGTGGACGTTCCCGCGGACGTCGAACGCGTAGAAAAGCTCCTGCAAAAATCCTGAAGCAAAACAAAACCGCCCCGATTTGTGGTCGGGGCGGTCATCAAGCATCGAAGGAACTGCAATTTTTATGGCGGTGTGACTTGACGCGTGAATGTGCCGCCGGTTGAGTTGTCCTTATTCTGCATTACAACGAACAGGGTGTTCGCATTCACGGGATAAAGGGTGAATGTGAACGTCGAGGATGGGCCACCGTTTGTGCCCGCGGCATTAATGACCACCGTGCTGCGGTTTCCGGAAGAGTTGGTACCGTCGCCACTAATGGTCAGCATGCCGCTTAGGGCTGAATCGTGGAATGCGCCTTGATTAGCGGTCAGCTCGGAAAAGTCCATCGCGCCGGTCACGTTGTTGGATGTAGCGCTGGTCACGGTGACGTGGCCGACGAAGTCCTCTTCGGCAGAAACGCCGTTCGTGTTGTTATTGCTGAAGCCGCTCCAATTGAAGCCGTAATCGCCTGCAACAGAGCCGTTCGTGAATGGGCTGCCCGTTTGCGCCAGAATTGTGCCATCGCCAGTGATTCCCGGACTGTTGTCCTGAATCACGCCCTGACTCGCAGAGCTCATGTAAAAAATAAATTGATAAGGTTGCGAATTGCTTGAATCAAGGAATGTAGCTGTGCCGCGGCCTGAGCCTGGGAAATTCGGATCAATTGTGTACGTCATTGCGGAAAGCGTGCCTTTTGGAATCTGTGTAATGGAGGTGCCCAAAAGCTTTTCGTCCATCGCGATGGAGCTTAGCGCTCCATTATTTGCAGTGAATCGCCCGGCCTTGAAATCGTTCGTCGTCGTCCCTACGCCTGAAGTGATGAACGCGTAGCTGCCGTTGAAACCGGCGTTCGTCGTGGGCGGTGCTGTTTGTGCGCTTGCCGTCCCAATGGTCATGGGAAAGCTGGTCCCAGCCGGCGGGATCTCGATCATATGAAACTTCTTGCTATTCACAATGACGAAGCCGTACTGAAAATTGTTCGTCCCGTCGCTAAATGTCAGGGTACCAAGGCCGTTAGTTGTGTCGGTCACGGTGAAGCTCCCGGTGCCATTGCCGATGGTAACTGCACCAGATGAGACAGCGTCGGTGTTTTCGTCGAAGACCCCGCCTTGAACAACTCCGGAATTCAACATAATCTGCCCAACGATCGAATCCGGGAACAAATTGTTGTTCGTGTCGCTGACGGCGCCGGTCACATCGAAAACAAAAGGTCCTGTGACGGCATTGGATGACAGCGCGGAAGAATCCTGAAGTTCAAATGTCCCGCTGGCGCCATTAACGCCATCGGTCTCGCAAATGTAGCCTTGAGTTGGAGAAGTAAAGGTGATGCTATATGCGCTCGGGCCGCTTGTGTTTAATAGATTGATAGCACCACGACCGTCTGAGCTTACACCGTACGTCGTGCCTGCTGAGAAACTCAGTTGTTCAAAGCCAACAGAAACAGTATTCACGAGTTCCGTCCCGCCCTGAATAGTGCCGTTCCCATCTGCGACGAACGTACCAATCCGCACCAGACCAAAACCGTCAAGCGCCTGACCGGTCATGATGAACGCGTACTGTCCTTTAAGGCTCGCCTTCGAAAAACCATTCGGGGGAGGCGGTGGAAGAGCCGTATTGCCGCCGCCACTGCACGCGGCGCCAAAGGCCGCCACGAAAAGTGTCAGAAGGAGTGCGCCGCGCTTCATCGCGCACCTCCCTGCGAATTCGAAGCGGACTTCCGAACGAATGGCAAAAGCGGCATTCCTTGCATCGAGCGCACCGCGAGAACCTGCGTGCCCTGTTGCACGAGGCGCGCAAGGAAGAACGTTCCCTGGTTTGTGGTTACGTTCTCCCCGATGATGCGGATGCTCGCGCCTTGCGAAATCGTGAAATTGTTCAGCTTCAGCAAACGGGAGTCGCCGAGGTGTGCGTCGATTTGCCCCGAACTCGTTTGCACAACTACGTGCGCGCCGGGCGGAAACTCTTTGGAATTTTCTGTGAAACTGACGACTGTGCCCTGAAGCGTAACTTCCTTGCTCGCATCATACGGCGAATTGTTGCGTCCTTGTTCTGCCGCAGCAGCTTGCGCGGCCGCAACGGACTTCGCAGTTCTCTGAGCATTCGCTAACGAAGCAAACAAAAATGCCCCGGCAAACATCCCTGCGCATGCAAACACTGCCATGCTCGCACGCATACAACGGATTGCTTTCATGGTTTTCCTCAGTTTGAATTGATCTTCCGGGAGGCGCGTTGCCGCTTGTTTGACGGCACAAGCCCCGACGAGAAGCCTACCCACGAGATTAGATGTACCTTCTGCCGTTTCAGGTTTCCGGCGCGCGAATGGAATGCGCAAAAACATAAACGTGCCGCCTTTGCGCCAGTGCCAGGAGACATCTATCCCAGCATTTAAACCCGCTGTTTTGCAGAATGTTTCGCTAATTCTCCCGGACTAGAAAATATTCCGCTGCAAGCCTGCAAAGAGTTGGATTTGACAGAACGCTCTCTCGTGCCCATAATTGTGTGTACGTCAATCCTGTGGAGGTCGAAAAAGTCCGGCACATTGGCCGCAAGCCTGTGCGGGCTACCCGGATGGCGCAAAAATATATATTTGTTACCGGCGGTGTTGTTTCCTCACTTGGTAAGGGCGTAGCAGCTTCCTCCATCGGTTGTCTCCTCGAAAGTCGCGGTTTCAAAGTCACCCTTCAAAAATGCGATCCGTATCTGAACGTGGATCCCGGCACGATGAGCCCGTTTCAGCACGGCGAAGTCTTCGTCACCGAAGACGGTGCGGAAACGGACCTCGATCTCGGCCACTACGAGCGCTTCACGCACGCGAAGTTGCGCCGCGATAACAACTGGACCACCGGACGCATCTACGAAACGATCTTGGCAAAGGAACGCCGCGGCGATTATCTCGGCAAGACCGTGCAAGTGATTCCGCACGTCACCGATGAAATCAAAGCCATCATCAAGAAAGTTTCAGAAGATGTTGATGTCGTCATCGTGGAAATTGGCGGTACCGTCGGCGACATCGAATCGCTGCCATTTTTAGAAGCTATTCGGCAAATGCGCCTCGAACTTGGCGCGGAAAATACGCTCTTCGTTCACGTCACGCTGGTTCCCTATATCGCCGCGGCAGGCGAGCAGAAAACCAAGCCGACACAGCACTCTGTAAAGGAAATGCTCGGCATTGGAATTCAGCCTGACATTCTCCTTTGCCGCAGCGACCGCCACATTCCCGCCGAACTTAAGAAAAAAGTTGCGCTGTTTTGCAACGTCGCGGAATCCTGCGTGATTTCGATGGAAGACGTGGACACGATTTACGCCGTTCCCGCCGAGCTCGCGCGCGAAGGCTTGGACAAACAGATTTTGCGTTTGTTGCGCCTGGAAGATCGTCAGCAAAATCTTAAGCCGTGGATTGATTTGGTTCAGCGCATGCATCACCCGGCCGGCGAAGCGCGCATCGCCATCGTCGGCAAATACGTGCAACTGGAAGATGCCTACAAAAGTTTGCGCGAAGCGCTGCTTCACGGCGGACTCGCCCACAATCACAAAACGGTCATTGATTGGATCGAATCCGAAGAAATTGAATCGCCGCAAATCGCCGCAGAACGCTTGCACAGCTATGACGGGATTCTCGTGCCGGGCGGATTCGGCAAACGCGGCATTCAGGGAATGGTCCACACGATCCAGTACGCGCGCGAAAACAAAATTCCCTTCTTCGGAATTTGCCTCGGCATGCAGTGTGCCACCATCGAATACGCTCGCGATGTCGCAAACATCTCCGACGCGAACAGCACCGAATTCGATCAGCAAACGCCGCATCGCGTTATTTATAAATTGCGCGAACTGCTCGGCGTGGACGAAATGGGCGGCACGATGCGCCTCGGTTCCTGGCCCTGCAAACTCGAACCCGGTTCCTTCGCGCACAAGGCGTACGGAAAAACGGAAATCAGCGAACGCCACCGTCATCGCTACGAATTCAACCGCGAGTACGAAAGGCAGCTGGTGGCCGCCGGTCTAAAAATCACCGGCCGCACTCCGGACGAAAATTACGTCGAAATCGTCGAGGCGCCCGAACATCCCTGGTTCCTCGGTTGCCAGTTCCATCCCGAATTCAAATCCAAGCCGCTTGAACCGCATCCACTCTTCGCCGCGTTTATCGGCGCAGCCATCGAGCACAGAAAAGCGCGCATGCGGCCTGCTGCCGCGCAACAAACTGCAGCGTCCGAAAAGGCGCACGCATCCGCCGCGGATCCGACCCGCTCTCCGGCCGTTCTGCGCGCTGCCCCGTCCGCTTCTGCCTAAGTCGATTTCAAGTTTCTACTTATTATCTTCGGACACTGTCAGATCTTCCGCGGCAACGATCTGCCACTTTCCATTGCGCCTAGGCCCGCTTCTCCTCACCCATGATTCTGTTCCCTGCGCGACGGCCGCGTCCCCGTAAAATCTAACTTTCACTTCATTCAAATGGTTGGACAAAAAATATTTCGGCGCGGACGCAGTGTCCTTGACCATTTTTGCTTTGTCGTAAAAACCTCCGTCCGGATCGACACCCACAAAATCCTCGGCAAGAATCCGCTCCACCACTGAAGAATCACCTGAAGCGACTGACGCCGCCCACTGCCGTTCGCTCTCCTTAATGTAGCGCTCAGCTTCGGCATTCCCCGAATCCCCAGCGCGAGCAACGAACAAGGCCGCAACAAACAGGGTTGCATTCAACAACATCACTTTGAGTTTCATAAGCTCTCCGCCACACGAGGGTAAGACGATTCGGGTATGCTATCTTTTGTGGCTTCCATGAATCAATTGAATGAGATTTCTCTCGACGCCTTACGCCTGGGCAACCGTCATCCGCTCTTTCTGATCGCCGGGCCGTGCGTGATCGAATCCGAATCGCACGCACGTGGACTCGCGGAAAAAGTGGCGCGCATTGCCGCCGAAGTGCAAATTCCCTACATTTTCAAAGCGTCCTACGACAAAGCCAATCGCTCTTCCGTTAGTTCGTTTCGCGGACCGGGGTTGACTGAGGGCCTGAAGATTCTGAGAAAGATAAAGGCTGATCTAAAAGTTCCTATCCTCACCGACATTCACGAACCCTCTGATGCGGCGCCCGCGGCCGAAGTCGCCGACGTCTTGCAAATTCCCGCGTTCCTTGCGCGCCAAACCGATCTTCTCGTCGCCGCAGGAAAAACCGGCCGCATCATTAACATAAAGAAACCGCAATTCGTTTCGCCCGCCGATATGAAAAACGCTGTCGAAAAAGTCGCGTCCACCGGAAACACAAAGATCATTCTCACCGAGCGTGGCTCTTCCTTCGGCTATCAAAATCTTGTTGTGGATTTCCGCGGCATTCCGCAAATGAAAAAATTCGGTTATCCGGTCGTGTTCGACGCAACTCATTCTGTGCAGCTTCCCGGCGGCCAGGGCCATTCGAGCGGGGGCCAGCCCGAATTCATCGAGCCGCTCGCGCGCGCTGCCGTTGCCGCAGGAGTTGACGGCCTCTTCCTCGAAACACACGACAATCCCGCCGCCGCTCTCTCCGACGGCGCGAACGCGCTTCCGCTCGCGCAACTCCCTGCCCTTCTCTCGCGTATGAAAGAGCTTTCAACGCTGATTCGCAAATGGGGCGCGCAATGAGCCAGGATACCGCTCGCCGCGTGCTCCGCATCGAAGCACAGGCCATCCAGGACGTCCTCGCGCGCCTCGACGCCACGTTCGATCGCGCCGTTGACCTTTTTTTCGCCTGTAAAGGCCGCGTCGTCGTAGCTGGCATGGGCAAATCCGGCATCGTCGGCAAGAAAATTTCTGCCACGCTCTCCAGCACCGGCACGCCATCCTTTTTTCTACATCCGGCCGAAGCGCTTCATGGCGACCTCGGCATGATTGCCCGTGGCGACGTCCTGCTTGCCGTTTCCTACGGCGGCGAGACGCGCGAAATCATCGCCCTGCTCGACGCGCTCAAGCGTCTCGAAATTCCGCTCGTCGCGCTTACCGGCAATCCCAAATCCACCATCGCACAAGCGAGCGACATCGTCCTCGACGCCAGCGTCAACGAAGAAGCCTGCTCTCTTAACCTCGCTCCCACAGCGAGCACCACCGTCGCCATGGCCATCGGCGACGCGCTCGCCGTCTCTCTTCTCGAGCGCCGCGATTTTCGCCACGACGACTTCGCAGCGCTTCACCCAGCGGGCAGCCTCGGCAAACGCCTCCTCCGCGTGGATAAAGTCATGCACTCCGGCGATGCGCTCCCCAAAGTTTCTCCGCAAACGCCGATGCCCGATGCCTTCCACGAAATGTCCGCCAAAAAACTCGGCATGACCACTATCATCCACGCCGACGGCACGCTAGCCGGAATTCTCACCGACGGCGATCTTCGCCGCCTCATGGAAAAACACGGCGGCGCGACGCTTAGTATGAATGTCTCGCAATGCATGAATCCAAATCCCCAAACCGTAAAGGCCACCGTCCTCGCCAGCGAAGCGCTCACGCTCATGGAAAAACGCCGCATCACCAGCGTCGTCGTCGTGGACGACGCTCGCCGCGTCCTTGGGGTCGTTCATCTCCACGATCTCTGGGGCATGCAGCTCGTCTAAAAAATTTGCCGCCCGCGAGCGTTTCTCGCGGGCGGCATTCTCTCTTAGAAGAACGCGACGGCTCGAACAATCCGCGCTGCAGTTTTTATCAAGCAACGTACTCCCCGGCCAAACCACTTCCAGAATCGCGCCGCCGCTACTTTTTTGCCGTCAGCGCCTTTCTCATGTACGCCTGCAATTCCGGCCGCACAAAAGATTGCGTCTTCACGTCCCTCGGCCAGTTTGCCGAATCGTTCCACATGGCGTTCAACCCTTTCTGAATTTCCGCGTCGCCGCCCGTGAACTGTTCCACCAGCGCTCTCCAGCGCGCCGCGAGCGCCTGCGCCGTCGGCCCCGCCGGATCCTCGTTCGCATTCATGCAAGCCTCAACGTCCTTGTACAAGTCGTTCCACTCCTGGCTTGCCTTTTCCTGCAGCTCCGGCGACCACAGCTTCCTGCGCTCTGCCACTTTCGCCTGCGCCTCCGGGCTGAAATACTGCCGCTTCCATTCCTGGCTGTTTTGCATTTCAATCTCCTTCACGATGAGTTGAAACAGTTTCCAGTCCGGCCCGCCGCGCGACTGAATCGCCCATTGCGCGTTTCCAATCGCCCGAATCGCCTTATCGAGTTGCCGCCGCTTTTCCCCAAGAATTTCCTGCTGCCGCTGCAGCGCCACGGTCAAATTCGATTCGGCTTCCAGCAATCCGCGAATCTGCTTCAGAGGTATGCCCAGGAATTTCAGAACCACGATCTGTTCGAGGCGCGCGAAATCCCGCTCGCTGTAAAGCCGGTAACCGCTGCGCGTGCGCTGCTTCGGCTTCAGCAATCCCAGCCGGTCATAGTGATGCAGCGCGCGTACGGTCACTCCCGCAAGCTTCGCGAATTCCTGCGCCAGATACAGCTCCTTAGTCCTCGCTTCCACGGCCTGCCTCCCTATAAGAAATGCGGCCTGACGTTACGTCAGGGTCAAGCGCTTTTTTACAACTTCCGCAAACCATTCCAAAACGGAAACTTAGCTCCGCTCGCGTGCTACAATTTTCAGTTCACTTTTGCCGTTTGGAGGAAACTTTGGCATCCCGCTCCGCAAAAATCGCACCCGCTCTCAAAAAACGCGCCGCGCAAATCCAGGTCGTCCTTATGGACGTGGATGGCACCATCACCGACGGCTCGGTGACTCTCCTCTCGCAGCCCGACGGCTCGGCCATCGAAATCAAGACGTTTGACGCGCACGACGGCCAGGGCATGACGCTCGGCCGCACCGCTGGCTTGCGTCTCGGCGTCATTACCGGCCGCGAATCCGCCGCGCTCCGCCGCCGCATGAAAGAAATGAGCGTGGAATTTGTTTACGAAAAGCAGCCGCACAAGGTCGCCGCCTTCGAAGAAGTCTTGGTCAAGGCAGGAGTTCCCGCAACCGCGGTCGCATTTCTCGGCGATGATCTTCCCGACATTCCCGTGATGAAACTCGCGGGCCTCGCCGTCGCCGTCGGAAACGCTGCGCCCGAAGTGAAAGACATCGCCCACTACACGACAAAAGCCAACGGCGGCAAGGGCGCCGCGCGCGAACTCATCGAACTCATCCTCAAATCCAAAGGCATTTGGGAGCAAATGATCGACAAAGCTCGCGCCTGACCTGCTAAAATCGCGTTCGTCTGCCGCACACTCTCGTCGTAGAGTTCCATCCGGCGAAGGAGCCCTATGCGCCTCCACCGTTTCTTCTTCTGTTCTGCGCTTTCTGCCGCCTTTCTCTTCGCGTCTTGCAAGAGCCGGCAATCCTATGCCGCCATGGATTCAGCCACAGCTCCTGAATATTTTCAGCAACTGACACAGGCTCGGGTCGACGCCTACGTCGCGAATAACCGCGAATTCTACGACCGCTTGCTGGCGCCCGATTTTCAAATTCTCTACGCCACGTCGGTTATCAGAAATAAACAGCAGTACATGGAAGCCGACAGATTCCTCCCTGAATCCACCGGCCACCGCGGCCTCAAGTCCACGATTTCCGATTTTCACGCTTATGTAGACGGCGACAGCGCCATCGCTACCTACACTCTTGTGCAGCACACTCCGTTTGGCTCGCAGGTTTTCGATTTGCCGCTGGTCCACGTGGACACCTACACACGTCACAACGGCGAGTGGAAGCTCTTCTCTATCGCCGTCGCCGACGTTCCTTCCTGGCCCGACGTCGCGAACATTAATTCCAAACGCTACGCCGAATATGCGGGAACGTACCAAATCGCGCCGGATATGATGGTCACCGTGACCAACGAAAACGGACGTTTGTTCGGTCAGCTCAGCAGGCAGGACAAAAGCGAGTGGTTCCCGGAAAACGAAACCACTTTCTTCGACAAAAACGCCGGCGCTAATGAACGCATGGCGTTCGAACGCGGCGCCGTCGGCAAGGTTGTCGCCTGTATTTTGCGCTCGCACGGCCAGAAAATTCGCGCCACAAAAATCAAATGACCGTTCTCTGCGGCATTTCCCTTTACTGATTGACAAGCCGCCACGACACAGTCAAACTCTCGCCAATTTTGAAGCCGGATTTCGCTGAACACGCCGCGTTTTGCAGCGGCCATCTTCGCTTGGAGTGAGCGCATGAAAACCAATTATCCCGCTGTCCTCGTGGCTGCTATCGCCTACTGGATTCTCGGCGCCGTCTGGTACACGGTGCTTTTCGGAAAGCAGTGGATGGCGCTGGAAAACATTTCCGGGCCAAAAGAGGGCGCAAGCATGGCCTTCCCGTTTGTCGTCACTTTTTTACTCGATCTGTTGATGGCGTTCGTGCTGGCGCAACTTTGCGCCTGGCGCAACGCCAGTACCGCAGCGCGCGGGGCATCGCTTGGAGTTCTCATGTGGATAGGCTTTGTCGCACCGACAATCTACACAAACTACATCTACGAAATGAGATCCAACACGCTCTTTCTGATCAATGTGGGCTACGTTCTGGTCGGCTTCATTCTGATGGGCGCCATGCTCGGCGCATGGACGAAAAAGTCCGCCTGACTCGCCCTCTTTGGCTGTCGTGGGGGGTTGTTGTAGGGGCCGACTTCTGAGTCAGCCCTTCCGGTAGCGCAGGCACTCCTCTTCACCCATTTGGGCCTGCGCTCCCGTTACGATTGCTATCTCATCTGACGCTAATCTGCACCAGCTAGCGAAAGCGAAATGTTTTGCCGCGAAGCGTGATCTTCGCCGCGATGACCCAAATCTTCAGCCAGCTCCCTCGATGAAAGATAAGGCTTTTGTTCGCGGTGGCGAGCATCCTGTGTGCCGATGTGGATGAGTTCATGCGTAATCACGCGAGAAATGGCGCTGGCAAGTTTCTCGCGCCGCTCCCACGCGGTTTTTCCTCGGAGCTCCCCTTCAAGCGTTTTGGTGATGCGATCGCAATCCACAAACACGAACGGCTGAATCCGCCCCTCCACCTGGAGCACCCAGCCCAGCGGCCCGGGCGTCGCGCCGTGAGTGTGTTGTTCCCCTGACGAGCAATCCCCTTCCAGCCGCACCTGAACGATCTCCGGGAAATCCATCCCCGGATAGAACTCCTCCTGCTTTAGCCAAATCGGGGACTCGCGCATCAAACTGGGTATTTCCTGGCGCTCGAGGTCCGCCTTCAGCGTTTGCCAAAATCCTTCCGGCACGGGCGTTGAGAAATTCAGTAACACCGCTGTGGAGGGTATTCGCGCTGGCCGAGCAACCGCCACTGAACAGGCCGCGGCGGGTATGAAGGAAAGCAGAGAAAAAAGCGGTATGGCGACAAAAGATAAATTGGATTTTCTGAAATGCTGGATTTGGTGGCGCATTGCCCTGGTTCCCTTCGCGCAAGAAATCTCGCTGCAAAGTGCTACTCTGCGGCACTTGCCCTTGTCTGCTCTATCCGCTAAGCGGCGTCAAATCAGAGCGTGCGGGCAGTTTCCAGAGCAGTCCAATAGTTTGTGAGGATGAACATCATTCGCAGGAGAGAAGACAAAATGGTGGTAGGAGTGCCGGCAATCTCTCGTTAGCATCAACATCATCTTTGCGGGAGAAGGCGCGGGAGGAGACAAAATGGAGCTGAGACAATTGGAAATCTTCCAGGCGCTCGCCGAGGAGCTGCATTTCACGCGAGCCGCCGCGCGCGTCCATTGTGTGCAGTCCAACGTAACCACGCAAATCCGCGCCCTCGAAGAGGAGCTCGGCACGCCCCTATTCGATCGACTCGCCAAAAACGTTGTGCTCACCGACGCGGGCCGCAGGCTCCTGCCTTATGCGGAAAAAGTGTTGTCAACGCTGCGTGAAGCGAACGCCGTCGTGGCGCAAAGTTCCATTCCCGCGGGCCCCTTGCGCATCGGCGCGCCAGAGTCCGTCCTTACCTACCGCTTGCCCGAAGTGCTGAGCCGCTTTCGCAAGCAATTTCCAAAAGTAGAATTGACCTTCCTGCCCTATTGGGATGAAAGCCTTCACCGTTCCATCGAAAGCGGCAAGCTTGACCTGGCAGTCTGGATGCAGGATGCAGTCAAGCACGAGCGATTGAAATCGCTGCGCTTGCGCACGGAAAAAATATTGCTCGTTGCGGATCCAAACCATCCTCTTGCGGCAAGGAAAAAAGTCCTGCCCGAGGATTTGACCTGCCAAACCATGCTGTTGACGGAGGCCGGCTGCTCCTATCGCAAGAAGCTGGATGAGACTCTTGCGCTGATGAATATCTGCCCGGGAAATGTCATCGAATTTTCCAGCGTGGAAGCTATCAAGGAATGCGCCTCGCTCGGAATGGGCCTGGCGCTTCTGCCGGAAATCGTGGTCGCGGAGCAACTCGCGCGAAAACGGCTTGTACCTCTTCGCTGGGCCGGACCCGAACTCGACATCGCAACCCACGTCGTCTGGCACAAAGACAAATGGATTTCGCCGGCCCTCGAGGCGTTCATCTCCGTCCTCCGCGAAATGATGGAAGGACAACCCGCCCAGCCAATCGCCATCCGCCGCCGCGCCGCCTCTTAACGCATGCAGTCGCGCCTTCGTCTGTGTGGCGGCCGTGCTTCAGCGCGGCCCCCTTCTCGCTTCCCCTTGTAGTGGCCAATCTTTAGATTGGCCCTTCTCGGACGGGTGGCACGGACGAAATCCGCTTGTTTCTTCCGGCAAAGATCCTCGATGACTTCGAAAAACGATCCACTCTTCAAATTCAGATAATACGGAGGGTGCCCCGTCCTCGGTGTTTGAGGGCGGGTCTTGATGTTGATTTGCACTGGGAGAGCGCGCGTAGACTCGGACGATATCGCGACACTCACGCTATTTCTCGCCAACAAGTCCGCCTAATGAACTGTAATCGTAATCGCTGACGTCGTCTGTCCAAACGCGTTTGTCGCGTAGACGGTATAAGTCGTCGTTTGCGAGGGCTTCACCACCGCGCTGTTTCCGCGCACGGCTCCCACTTCCGGAGAAACAATCACGTAGGTTGCCCCCGTCGTCTGCCAGGAAAGCGTGACGCTCGTTCCCGCAGTTACGTTCGTTGCGCTCGCCGCCAGATTGGAAATTTGCGGTGCCACACCCGTCGGCACATTCGCGGAAGTGTAGAGCGGCGCAATCTGCACTACTTCAAAGTCCGACGCGTGCAAATTTCCCAGATTGTGCAGGTCGTTGTTGTCCCAGCGATCGTCCGGCGCTCCGCTGATGTACATCGAAGAGCCGTTATCCGCCAGAATCAATCCGTATTTTTTCATCGCCGCCAGAATCACCTGATTCGCCGCGGAATATCCAGACGCGTTGAAACTTGCTTTCAACCGGAGCCTCATTCCCATCGGCGGCGCATTCGGATCGGTCGAATTTGCCGCCCAGTGCGAAGCCGGCGGCGTCATCGCTGCTTTGCTTTTGCTCACGGTGAAGCGAATCGCGTGCTGAATCTGTCCGGCTGTCACTTCGTCGTAGCGAACCAAGCCGGGAAAAATCGGAAGCCCTGCCGCGTCCGCGCTCGTCCAGGTCCAGGGCCTTTGTTCATTCGCCGTCAAATCCCACACGGCGCCGGAGTCTGCATTCCACACCGTCGCTTGCGGATACGAGCCAAACAGCTCGTACAAAAAGCAGTTCGCGTTGTCGAGCACCAATACGTGCCGATCGCCTGTCCCGGGATTTGGATAGCCTTCAACCGGTGCGGTCAACGGAATCGGCATCGGCCCGGGATCGCTCTCGTCGCCATACGCCTGATACGCAATCGGTGTCAGCGATTGTCCTGCCCCCACCACCGTGTACGGAATTCCAATCGTCGAATTCTGATACTGCCCTGCCCCAAAATCCGCGTGCACGCTTACGGCGGTTCCGATGAAATTGATGACCGCGCTCGAATTTGCGTCCACCGGCGAAGCGGAAATATCTTTGTTCCACAAATTGTCTGCCGGAAACGGCCGGAAACCGTTCAAGCTCGCGCCTTGCCCGAGGGACATGCCGCCGCAACTCGGCGCCTGCGTTGTGCCGGTCACCGTCAAATTCACAGTCGAAGATGTGCTGCTGCCGGGATCGGGATTCTGCGCGCTCACGGTGTACGTTCCCGCGCTCGCCGCATTTCCCGCCGCCGTCAATTGCGTTGCGGAATTAAATGTCGTAGTGATTGCATTGCCGTTCAGCAGCACGTTCGCGCCGCTCACAAATTTGCTACCGGTTACGGTCAGAGAAAAATTTCCCGTATTGGTGGTTGTGGGATTGATCCCGGTAATCACCGGCGTCGGATTCCATAGCGTCACGCTGCTCGTGCCGCTCGCTGTCGCATCCGCAGCGCTCGTCGCTTTCACGCTTACGGTATTCGGGTTCGGCAAGCTTGCTGGCGCCGTATATTTTCCGTTCGCGTCAATCGTTCCCGCCGCGCCTATTCCAACATTCGTGCCGCCGTTCGTTCCGTTCACGGACCACGTTACGCCTGTGTTGGACGTGCCGTTCACGCTCGCTTGAAATGTGAATGTGTCGCCCGCGCGCAGATTTGCCGTGTCAGGACTCACGCTTACAGTAACGGCCGGAGGAGGAGGCGACTTCTTCGGGGGTGCTTGGACGGATGCGCTTCCGCATCCAGCTACAAGAACTGCGCTCCGCACCAGCACCCAGGCAAACCATATCCGCCTGATTTGGCGGCACTTACCGGAGGAAGAGGCGTGGCGTTCCATACTCGGCACGGCTCAAGTATGAAATTGCAAACGCTCCATGCCTACTGGGCCCACGTCCAGTTCTCGGCCAGGGTAGTCCCCGCCGTTCGGCTTACTTCAAAACCGGCAGCACCAAGCTCGAAGCTTGCGCCCCTCCGCGATAAACGCGCTCCGTCGCCTTCTGAAAATCCGCTTCGGTCGCCTTCGAAATATCCACGAACTTCTGGGGATTGCGATCTGTCAGCGGAAACCACGTGCTCTGGACTTGCACCATGATGCGATGCCCGCGCCGGAACGTATGGTTCACGCTCGGCAGCGAAAAATTCAGCGCCGTCGGCTGATTCGGCGTCAACGCTTCCGGTTTCTCAAAGCTGTTGCGGTATTTTGCGCGAAACGGTTCGCCGCGCACGAGTTGCTCATAGCCGCCCATGTGCAGCTCTTTCGGATTCGGCTGCGGATCGGGAAAATTCACCGGATAGACGTCAATCAGCTTCACATCGAAATCCGAATCGGTTCCGGAAGACGAAACCCATAGGCGCGGTGACACTTCACCTGCCACCGTCACGTCCTCCTCCAGCGGCTCTGTTTCATAGACGAGCACGTCCGGCCGCTTCGCCGCAAACCGCTGGTCCGCCGTCATGTATTCGCGCGGAACTTCGTTGTCGAACGACTCGATAAACGGCACCGGCCGCGCCGGATCGCTCACATACTCATCAAATCCCGAATCTTTCGGCACTTCAAACGAAAGCCTCCCCTTCGCGCTCAGATACAGCTTCTTCTCTTCCACATTTTTCGGCGGCCACGAATCGTAGCGCCGCCACACATTCGTTCCCGTCTCGAAAATCGTGATCTTGGAGAGTTTCGCGTCGCCGCTGTCCTTCAGATATTCGCGAAAAAACGGCAACAAAACCCCTTCATTGAAATAATCCGAATTTTTCGCCGCAAAATTCACCGGCCCAAGATGATCTCCGCCGCCGGGCGCTGCCCATCCGCCGTGAAACCACGGTCCTTCCACCAACACATTTGGTGTACCGGGATTCGCTTCGCCGACTGCACGAAATACGCGATACGGCCCCATGATGTCCTCCGCGTCGAAAAGCCCGCCCACCGTCATCACCGCACATTTCACGTTCTTCAAGTGCGTCGCAATATTGTGCGACTTCCAATAGTCGTCGTACGTTGTATGGTTCGCCTGATCGTCCCAATACGACTTCGGCTCCGTCATATACTTCGCTTTCGCATTGCTGAGTGGACCCATTTCCAAAAAGAACTCGTAACCGTCATTCGTTCCGAAGTCGAACGGCGGGCGTGCCCGCGGCAGTTGCGGCTGCAAGTGCGGCTTAAAAAAAGTATAGAAATCAAAGTTCGCCGCCAGCATGAACGCGCCGTTGTGATACGCGTCGTCTCCCATATAAAGGTCCGTCACCGGTGCCTGCGGCGAACACGCCTTCAGCGCCGGATGTGAATCGATCATGCTCGCTGAAACGAAAAATCCCGGGTAGGAAATTCCGTACAGCCCGGCTTTGCCGTTGTTCCCTGCGACGTTTTTCACCAGCCAATCAATCGTGTCGTACGCATCCGTGCTCTCGTCCACGTCCTTCGCCGATTTCTTCACGTCCTTGTGCGGCGTCATCTCGATGAACGTTCCTTCGCTCATGAACCGTCCGCGCACATCCTGATAAACAAAAATAAATCCGTCTTTCTCAAAAACGGCTGCCGGTCCTAAATGTTTTCTGTAGTTGTCCGCGCCAAACGGCCCCGAACTGTACGGCGTGCGCTGAATCAAGAACGGATACGTCTTCCCCGCCGCCGCGTCTTTCGGCACATAAACCGCCGTGAAGAGATGCGCTCCATCCCGCATCGGAATCCGGAATTCATATTTCGTGTAGCGCGTTCTTACTTCGTCCGGCGCCGGCTTCTGTTCACTCTCTTGTGAAAATACAGGCGCTCCGCGCAGCGTTACGACGAACATCGCACACAAAAGAATCCGTGACGCGCTCAGCGCAAACTTTTTTCGGTTGAACATGCAGAACTCCAACTTGGATTTCATTCTCAGCAAACCTTCGCACAATACTTGCGGAAGCAATCGAAGTCAAACGCGGCAAATCGCATTTCCATCAAATTGGTTTTCGCCGCTGGCCACTTCCCTCCCGCTCCTGCGATAATAGCCCTTCACATTTCCGCCCAAGGAAGGCTCCCTTGATGCACGCTTGGCACGACGTTTCTCCCGGTCCCGAAGTCCCGCGCGATTTTCAGGCCGTCATCGAAATTCCGCTCGGTTCGAACGTCAAATACGAACTCGACAAACCCACCGGACTTTTAAAAGTGGATCGCATTATTCACTCCGCTGTTTTTTATCCCGCAAATTACGGCTTCATCCCGCAAACCTACGCCGAAGACAACGATCCGCTCGACGTTCTCGTTCTTTGCCAGGAACCGGTGCAGCCGCTCGCGCTCATCAAAGCGCGCGCCATCGGCGTTATGACGATGATCGATTCCGGCGCGAGCGACGACAAAATTATCGCCGTCGCCACCAACGATCCCGAGTTCAGCGAATACATCGAAGCGCGCGATTTGCCTTCGCACCGCCTTCTGGTTCTTCGCCGGTTCTTCCAGGATTACAAACAGCTCGAAGGCAAACAGGTACAGGTCGAAGAGATTCGTCCTGCGTATGCGGCGTTGAATATCATTGAAAAATCACTCGAGCGGTACAAGGCGTTGCGTCCTGAACTTCTGAGCAAAAGCCACGCCTAATGGAAAAACACTATGTTTCGTCGCATTCGACTTCGCTAATGTTTCACGCTGATTTTGTTGCGGCAAACTTCGCAAGGAGTTTTGTTTCGTGAAAAAAGTTTTTGTGTGGATCGGAATCAGCCTCGGCGCCCTCGTCGTAATTGCGTTCATTGGCCTCAGCGTGATGGCGGGCGGTCCCAAAGACGCGCTGTACATGGCGCGTTACGCGCTGCCGCACATGCATCGCGGCAACCTTAAAGTGGGCGACGTTGCTCCTGATGCGCGCCTCGCTGCGCTGAACGGCTCCGACCACTTCCGTATTCGCGAACGCACTGCCGGAAAACCGCTGGTGCTTGTCTTCGGCAGTTTTACTTGACCGCCGTTCCGTCGCCAGGTTGGCGACGTCGTACAAATCTACAACGACTACAAAGATCACGCGGATTTTCTGACCATCTACGTCCGCGAAGCGCATCCGACCGACGAATGGCAAATGAAATCCAACGTCAAGGATGATGTTTGCTACGCGCAGCCAAAAACTTTCGAGCAGCGCCTTGCGATTGCGAATGATTTCACGAAACGCTTCAACTTTCCGCTTCCCTTCGGCGTGGACGACATGTCCAACGCGGCGAATGACGCGTACGCGGCGTGGCCAGAGCGGCTGTACGTGGTTGACGAAGCAGGCCGCATTGCGTATCGCGGCGGCAATGGGCCCTTCAAGTACAACCCCAAGGAAGTTCGCGACTGGCTCGCTTCCCGCTACGGCGAAGCGAAACATCCGGAAGCGAAACCGGCGGAAAAGGCTCCGGAAAAATCGGCGGAAAAACCGGAAGAGAAACCGCAAGTCTCCAAATAAAAAGCAAAAGAAAAAAATCAGACGGGACACTGAACTCATGAGAGCAGTGTCCCGCCTGGATTAAGAGTTAGTCGCGGTCATGCTTGTCGTGCTTGTCGTGGTCTTTGTCCCACCCTTTGTGCTTGCCGTTGTCGTGGTGATCGTCGTCGTGCCACCGTCCGCGGTCACGGTCCCGATCGCGATCCCAGTGATGGTCATGCTCGAATCGGCCACGGGGACCGTTCCAGTAACCCCCGTAATAGCGGCCGCCTTCATAGTGTGGAACCACCCAGACTGCGCCCTCATAAGGCCTGAGCGTCCAGTAGCCGCGGTGCCAAACGTAGCGGCCGCTCACCGGAAACCAGTAGCCTTCCACCCACGAATATTCGGCTTCGGGCCCGGGGCAAACCGGCCGCACGGCGTAAACGCGCGGTGACGGCGGTGCGCCGATGACGATTCCGACCGAGACCTGGCCGAATGCCGCAGGCGCTCCGGCAAAGAGCGTGCCGGCGAGCAACATTGTTCCAATGCATGTTTTCCAGTTGAGTTTCATGTTTGTGCCTTTCCCCGCGTTCCTGAAGTGTCGCGGGAATTGCCTCCCTCATTCTTCAATTTGCGTGCCGCCGCAGTGAGGCTGAGCTGGAGTGCGGCGTTGTTCCCTCGTTGCCATCGTACAAGTGTAGAAACACTTTGGCGGGGGAATTGTTGTGGGATGTGATTGGCGAGGCACGTGCGCGGGAGGGGATATATACCCCTTTTTTCGTAACTGCTGATTGTAAAGGACTTTGTTTTGGAACTGCAGACTATAAAGAGGTTAGAAGGCGATTTCTTGTAACTGCAGATTACAAAGGAGTTAGAGGTCGGATGTTCGAGGTCGAAACAAGATACGAATTCTGGAGGTAAGGAGGTAAGGAGGTGAAGCCGGCGAAAGCCCTCGGCAGGTGGGACGCGCGCAACTGAGGTGCTGCCGATGAACAGACTCTTGACACCCAGACAACGGGGGCGTAAGAAGCATTTACTGGGATACAGCTCCAAAAAAACAAAGGGAACCGGCGAGTTCCACTTGTATGTAGTCGTCGGGGGGAACTCATTTGGAGGTCCCAAAGGGAGATCTATGACTGCGACTCAGCACAGCAAGGAACTTCGCGCGTTTTGTTACGAGCATCACGTGGAGATGAGACTTGCGCAGAACCTCTCGGACACTACGGATGCCACTACGCAAGCGCTCCCGTACGCTTGTACGGAGCCTGATTGCCTCGTCCACTACAACATCTTCCGCGGATACTTCGTCCCGGGCCAAAAAGGAAATACGAATGAACTGGACATGGTTCCCAACGTCCGGTGCCTCCACGATGGGACGCCCATGTATCTCGCCGAACTCAACCCGGACAAAACGAGTTTTCGCCTGTGGATCTGCCCGCGCTGCGACAGGAGACACACGAATGAAGAGGGCCTCATCGGCCTGGCGTCAGAGAAAGCTCAGGATGCCAGCGGGAAGAGTTGGGTAGAGCCGAATCCCTAGCCGTCGTCGTTACATAACATGCCGGAATGATTCCCGCGACGAGCTAATGCGGCTTGGCCCATTGCAAGGGACCAAAAATTCCAAACCGATGGCAAACCTGTCGTTACCCAAGTGCTGACAATAAACCACGCGTGCCCGGGTATCAACGCCAAACCCCGGAGAGGTTAGCAGTACGCGGGCTCCTGGGAGCCAGATGTCATGCGTCGCTACCCGCATCCCCCGGGTGCTCACGTTTTCCGCGATAGCCATCTCTCTGGGCTGTGAAGAATCCGGGCGAGCAAGCTCTACGGCTACTTCTTTCCTCATTCGTCTGTCGGAGCGGCTAGTAGGTAAGTACATTTGAGGTTGGCTCCTGACTAGCCGCGCATTCGCGCATGGCTTACCGAAGAGTGGAAGCACGACCGGCAATCGTCAATCCCGCAATTACCCTACTCGAACGACAGGAATCCACTGTATATGTGGATATAGGCGTACTGGCGGCCTGCGCACTCCGAGAATTCCACAGGGCTGCTTTGTTTGGACGTGGTCACGCGCCCAAGCCACGATGTACTCGAGATAGCCCTCCGCATAGCCGACAATGGTGTTGCCGTTTATGACGAGAAGCGAATGGCCCACGCCCGGAAAAGTTTTCGACGTGACGTCGTGGCCCGAAGAGCGCAAACGTTCCAATGCGGCAAGAGTACCGGCTGGATCAACGACTTCGTCCTCGGCCCCAATGATTTCCAGAAGCGAGGCATGGACTGCGTTGAGAACAGGATGGGGATCGTAGAACATGATGTGGGCGAAGGCAGCAAACTTGCGCCGATCTTCGACATCAGGGTCCATGATTCCTGCAGGGAGTTCCGGCTGGAACTGCTGAAATTCCGACAGACGCTTTACGAGAGCGGTGCGATCGCTGCGCAAGGCGGGTAAGTTCGTTTGACCGTCTGCCACGCGCCGGTAGTAATCCCAAATCGAAGTCTTGACGTTCACGGCTTGCTCAATTCTGTCCTCCGCCATCCCTTTTTTCCGTAGCGCGCGTCGAGTCCAATACACCGTTTGCTCGTATGGGTTGACCGCAGAACCGGAGCTCATGATTACGAACGCAATCGAGAGATCGTGGGACGCGGCGAGGGTGGAAACCCACGCGCCTTCGCTACGACCCAAGAGTCCGATTTTGGATGGTGCGATTTCACTCCTCGTTCGCAGGAACCGGACTGCGGCTGCGACGTCACGGGCGAGATCCTCATAATCTGACGTTTCTAAATTGCCGGTCGAATCCCCCGAGCTCCGTTTGTCGTAGGTAAGTACCGCGAATCCCTGGCTCAAGAAGGCATTCGCGTGGACAATAAACGCGGGCTCGTCATGAGTTCCTGGGCCTGCGCCGTGGACAAGAACCACCGCAGGAAATGGACCGCGGCCATCGGGCTCAAGCAATGCGCCTGCAAGGCGGACGTCGCCATCCGCAAAAGCAATCTTTTGAGGTTCGCGGTCGAACTTCAGCACAAGCGGAGGAGAATTCTGAGACTGTTGCGCCAGGACTGGAGCCGATTCAGCGGACACCGTCACCGCTGCACCCGACAAAATCGACAGCGCGGCGATCCATTTCTTGTTTAGGTTTCTTTTCATCTTTGTATTCATCCCTCTCTTCAACGCGTTTCCCTTCGGAGCACGCACAAGACAGCGGCATCCGACTCACTCCATACAACGACGGAGGAAATTTTTTGTTCACGAAATTGATGCCGCGGGCAGGAATTTCAGGGAAATGAGGAGTGGGTACGGGAATTTACCGGCCGGCAATCTTCCTTAATTCTTGCTTCTGACTTTCACCAGTAGACCGCGCACGATGAGGGGATATGAGAGCGGCCCCAAGGGGCGCCAGTTCGTGGAACTAGTTCCACACTTTTGGGTCGAAACGAGGTATCTTGTGTGCGGCGAGCCTGACTGCTCCGGCTCTGCAGGGGGAAACTGCCATGGTTACACGACGCGAATTTATTGATGGATTGACAGTGAGCGCCGCGAGTCTGGCGCTGGGCGCGACTGCGAAGAGCTACGGGCGAATCGCGGGCGCGAATGAACGGCTGACTTTTGCGGTGATTGGATTGAACGGACGGGCGTACGCGCACCTTTCATCGTTGAGGGCGAACAAGAGCGCGGCGCGGGTTGCTTACGTGTGCGATGTGGATGCGAACATTTTGAACAAATTTGCGGCGGCGACGGAAAAAGAGACGGGCGAAACGGCGACGGCGGAAAAAGATTTTCGCAAAATTCTGGAACGCAAGGATGTGGATGCGATCACGATTGCGACGCCGGATCATTGGCACACGCCGATGGCGATTGCAGGACTGCAGGCGGGCAAACACGTTTATGTGGAAAAGCCGTGCAGCCACAATCCGGCGGAAGGCGCGATGCTAGTCGGGGCGCAGCGCAAGTACGGAAAGCTGGTACAGATGGGCACGCAGCAACGGTCGAGCCGGCACACGATTGAGGTGATTGAGAAAATTCGCGCCGGCGAAATCGGACGGGCATACATGGCGAAGGCCTGGTACAGCAACACGAGAAAATCGATTGGCGTGGGGAAAGAGGCGCCGGTGCCGGCGACGCTCGATTGGGATTTGTGGCAAGGGCCCGCGCCGCGGCGGGCGTACCGGGACAACGTGCATCCTTATAACTGGCACTGGTTCCGGAATTACGGGACGGGCGAGACGCTGAACAATGGGACGCATGAAGTGGATGTATGCCGCTGGGCGTTGGGCGTGGATTTTCCGAAGCGAGTGACGGCGTCGGGCGGGAGATATCACTTCCAAGATGATTGGCAGTTTTACGACACACTGGTGACGAGTTTTGAGTACGACGACAAATTGCTTTCCTGGGAAGGAAGAAGCTGCGAAGGCATGAAGGATCATGGGCGCGACCGCGGTTCGGCGATTATGGGGACGACGGGAACGGTGATTGTGGACCGCGACGGCTATGAGATTTACGACCTGAAAGGCAAGAAGACGAGTGAATTCAAAGCGGGAGGCGCGACCTCTTCCGCGGACTTGGTCGGACGCGACTCGATGACGGACGAGCATTTTGCGAATTTCATTGCGGGGATTCGCGAGGGAAAGAAACTGAACGCGCCGATTGAGGTCGGGAATGTTGCGGTGACGATGCTGCAGCTTTCGAACATTGCGTGGACGGTGAACCGCGAACTGCATCTGGATCCGAAGGACGGAAAGATTCAAGGAGACGCAGAAGCGATGAAGATGTGGGGCCGCGAATATGAAAAGGGGTGGGAACTGCATGTCTAAGGAGATGAACTTTTCGCGACGGGATTTTGTGCGGGCGGGAGCAGTTGCGGCGGCGGGGATTGCTGCACCCACAGCCGTTTTTGCGGATCTTGGAAAAGCCGAATCTGGGGAACGCGGAGCAGAACCGGATGAAAAATCGGCGATCCGGCTGGGGATCGCGAGCTACACGTTCCGAAATTTCAACCGCGAACAAATGATTGGATTTTTGAAACAGGCTCGCGTGGCCGATGTGAATTTGAAGGACACAAAGGATCACCTGCCAATGGACGCGCAGGCGGAGGCTGCTGCGCTGGCGGACTATGCTGCGGCAGGAATCAAACTGCACGCGGCGGGAACGATCTATTTTCAGAAGGACGAGGATGCGGATATCCGGTCGAAGTTTGAATATTGCAAGCGAGCTGGGATAGGAGTGATCGTTGCGGGCGATCCAGCGACTACGACGCTGCCGCGAATCGAAAAGTTCGCGAAGGAATACGACATTCGAATCGCAATTCACAATCATGGGCCGGAGGACAAGTTGTGGCCCTCGCCGCTGGATGTATTGAAGGCCGTGAAGCCGTTTGATTCGCGCATTGGGTGCTGCATTGACGTGGGGCACACGGCGCGAGCGGGAACGGATGTGGTGCAAGCGATCCGGGAAGTTGGGCCGCGGCTGTTTAATGTACACATCAAAGACCTGGCGAGTTTCACGGAAAAGGAAAGTCAGGTGGCGGTCGGAGAAGGAAAGATGCCGGTGAAAAGGATTTTTGAGGCGCTGGCGGCCATCAAATACCAAGGTTTCGTCGATCTTGAATATGAGATTTTCGCGGATGAGCCGATGCCGGGTGTGATCGAGAGTCTGGCGTACATGCGCGGCGTTCGGGCGGGAATGCAGGCGTAGGAACCGAACGCCTACTATCGAAGGAGCGAGCCGGCTGTGCCCGGCCCCACGCAGGGTTCACCAAAGTGCTTAAGAATTACTAATCTGAACGATTCTCCCGCTCAATTCCCTCTTCACGGGCGACCGCAAGTGGAGCAAACTACAGTTGGCCCTCAGGAAGGATTTCAATCATGCATCCGCTTGCACTCGACGCCCGCACGTGGGCCGTGTATTCAAGCATACTGGCAGGCGGTGTTGCCCTGGTCCTGCTGCTCCACCACTATTTTTTCCTCATCGGCGAAAAACTGACAAAGCGGCGCGAGTCAATTGTCGGCGCAACGCTGCTGAAGCACGTAAAGGTGCCGACGCGAGTGATGGTGATCCTGTCGGCAGGCGCCGCCATCCTTGCAGCGGCTCCGATCTCGGAAACGGCGCGCGCAATCGTGTTTCACTCCGCGGAACTGGCGGCGATCGGAGCGGCCGGCTGGTTATTTATTGCGCTGGCCAAATTCGTCAGCAGATTCATCGAGCACCGCTACACCTCGGGCGGCGAAGATAGCCTGGCCGCGCGCCGCGTCCGCACACAGACTCAGGTGATTCAGCGAATCGCGGGCATCGGCATCATTACGGTAACGATCGCCGTGATGCTGATGACGTTTCCCAACGTGCGCCAGATCGGAGCTAGCATGCTGGCATCTGCGGGAATTGCCGGGCTGGTGGCCGGCATTGCGGCGCGGAGCACGTTTGCGAGTTTGATCGCTGGGCTGCAAGTTGCGCTGACGCAGCCGATCCGTCTTGAAGATTCAGTCGTGGTGGAGGGCGAGTGGGGCTGGATTGAAGAGATCGGAACGACATATGTTGTGGTGCGGCTGTGGGATCTGCGAAGGCTGATTGTGCCGCTGACGTATTTCATTGAGAAGCCGTTTCAGAACTGGACGCGGACGACGTCCGACCTTTTGGGAACAGCCATGATTTATGCGGACTATACGGTGCCCGTGGAAGAGGTGCGGCAGGAGCTTCGCCGGGCGCTCGAAGAAACGCCACTGTGGGATAAAAGAACCTGGGGATTGCAGGTTACGGACTTGTCGGACAGCACAGTTCAAATGAGAGCATTGATGAGTGCGACGAATGCTTCGCGCGCGTTTGACTTGCGTTGTTATGTGCGCGAACGGCTCGTCCACTTCTTGCAGGAAAAGTATCCGCAATGCCTGCCAACGAAGCGGACAAAACTAGCGGTACGCAAAGAAGAGCTGATGCTCGCGGACTGAAAGCGCGCTGATTCGAAAAATTCGAAACTTTAGCGGCGGGCACCGGCGGCTTGGGCGGCTTTGCGCTGCTGGTCGGTTAGGAAGTCGGCGTAAGGCCCCTTGAAATCGTCAATGTGGCCGTGATCGAAGTGCCAGATGCGGGTGGCGACTTCGTCGAGGAGGTCGTGGTCGTGCGTAACGAGGAAGACCGTGCCTTCGTAACGCTGGAGCGCGATATTGAGCGCGTTGATGGATTCGAGATCGAGGTGGTTGGTGGGCTCGTCGAAAACGAGAACATTCGGTTTGAGCAGCATGAGGCGGCAGAAAAGGATGCGCGCGGTTTCGCCGCCGGAGAGCGCTTTGATGGGCTTGGTCGCGTCATCGCCGCTGAAGAGCATTTGACCGAGAAGGCCACGCAGAGTTTGCTGGCCCGCGAGTGGATCGAACTGCGCGAGCCATTCGATCACGGTCGTGTTGGAAGTTTTGCCCAAATCATGTTCCTGCGCGAAGTAGCCCACGCTGGTTTCGTGCCCCCAGCGAACCGTGCCGCCGTCCACGCCGAAGTGGCGGTCGGACTCATCAATTAGCCCGGGCGCGTTACGAATGAGCGAGCGAAGCAGTGTGGTCTTCCCTACACCGTTGCGGCCGAGCAGCCCGATTTTTTCGCCGCGATCGATGTTGGCGCTGAAACCGTTAATCACTTTTAAATCGCCATATGATTTTTTCACGCCCTTAAATTCGAGCGGGTGACGGCCCGACGGTTTGTTCAATTCGAACTTAATGAATGGCCGTTGAATGTTGGATTTCGCGAGTTCGGTCGTTTGCAGGCGCTCGACTTCTTTTTTGCGCGACGTGGCTTGCGCGGAACGCGTACCTGCGGAAAAACGTGCGATAAATTCCTGGAGTTGCGCGATTTTCTTCTCGCGCTGCTTGTTTTCCGATTCAATGCGCGCACGAACCGAAGTTTTTGCGAGGACCATGTCGTCGTAGCCGCCCGAGTAAGTGATAACGGATTCGTAGTCGATGTCCGCGATGTGAGTGCAGACCTCGTTTAGGAAATGGCGGTCATGCGAAATGACGATGAGGATGCCCTCGTAAGCCGTGAGATAGTCCTGCAGCCAGTGAACGGAATCGAGGTCGAGGTAGTTGGTCGGCTCGTCGAGTAGAAGCGCGGTCGGATTTCCGAAGAGCGCCTGCGCGAGAAGCACGCGAACTTTTTGCCCGCCCTGCAACTCGCCCATCTTGCGTTCGTGGAGCTCGGAAGGAATGTCGAGCCCGTCGAGGAGAATCGCGGCATCGGCTTCCGCGGTGTAACCGCCTTCTTCGCCGACAACCCCTTCAAGCTCGCCTAGCCGCATCCCGTCGGCGTCCGTAAGTTCGTCGTGAGGCTTAAGGTAAAGCGCATCGCGTTCCTGAAGCGTAGCCCAAAGAACCGAGTTGCCCATAACGACGGTATCAATGACGCGATATTCGTCGAAAGCGAACTGATCCTGCCGCAGAATACCTAGGCGCTTGGGGCGCGTGATCGAGCCGCTTGTTGGTTCCAGTTCGCCCGTTAAGATCTTCATAAGAGTGGACTTACCGGCGCCGTTGGGCCCCGTGATGGCGTAGCGGCGGCCCGCCATAAAGGAGCAACTGACGTCCTCGAACAGGACGCGCGCTCCGTACCGCATAGAGACGTTATTGACCGAAAGCATAGCCCTTAATTGTACCGTGAAATAAAAATTCTGTGGAGTAGACTTCGCGCCGGCAACAACGCAAAAAAACAGGCCGCAAACAGAATGCGGCCTGCCTGAGAAAAGCGGAGTTAAGTCTTACGCGCGGAAGTTCACGAGCAGCCCTTGAAATCGGTACGCGCAACCGTTGTGAGCGTCGCCGGTCTAACCACAAGTGTCGCGTTGTTCATATCGGTGGTCGTCATGATTTCAGACGGAGAACAATCGGCGGTGCCGCCGCTGTTTGGTACTGCGGCGCGAGCGCCCACGGTGAACGGAACCGGCGCAGCAGCCGGTGTCGAATACGTGAAGCCGGAAGAAGAAAAGACGCCGACGCTCGGATTGCTCGCAGGAACGACGAGTGTGTACTGAGCGCAATTGGTGTTTGCCGGGGCGCCCGTGGGGCAAGTTGTGTTCGTGGTCGGTGAAATGAGCCCGGTTGAAGAGACTGCGGAAGTAGTTCCCGTAGCCTGAATGGATTCAAGCGGAATAGTGACCTGGCGCATCACTGCAGGCGAGCCGAACGAAACCTGCTGCAGCGCGGAGACGCTCACGTCAACAGATGCTGCCGCTGTGCCAGTAGTAGCGGTGACGAATCCCTGCAAAGTTGCCGGCGCGGTCGCGCCTGTTTCCGGTTGCAGCGGAATGGTGCCTAGATTTGTGCCGTTGGGAATGTTAAGAGCGACTGTCGCGTTGTATGGCAAATTGTTTGCACCAACGGCCACCGCCACGATGTCAAACGTGCCGGTGGGCAGCGGACAAAAGCGGAAGTTGCCGTTCGCGTCGGCAGTGGTCTCCATCATGATGCGATCCACGCCGGTGCTGTCCGGCTGCTCAATCGCAACAAGCACGTTGCCGGTGATCGGAGTTTTGGTAACGGCATCAATCACTTGGCCGCTGACTCCGGAATTGTTCGCGCTGACTTGTCCCGCTGTGAGTGCCGGTTTCAAGCGAAAAGTCCCATTGCCCTCACGAATGATAGACGCGCAAGCGTTGAAATCAATGTTGAGATCAACCGATTGCCCAGCTCCAACCGTGATAGGCCCACCGACGATTTGCCCCGGCGGAATCTTCAAGCCGGTGTTTGCCTCGCTGCTGAGTTCCAGCTCGTGCACGGAATTGTCGCTCAACACGACACAATTGAAGCCGTTACTCGCACAAGCATTCGAGGATGGGACTGCTGCTCCCGTCGCTGGCGAATTTGAGAGAAGAATGAGCCGAATTTGTTGGTATGTACCCACGGGGAGACTCGCGGACCCGAGTTGCGCGAGGATGCAATTCGTTTGCGGTGAAGAAAATAGATCAATTTGCATCGGCTGTGTAGCGAGTTGCGGGGCGAGTTCCTGCCAGCCCGGAGTGCTATCGTCCGCCGTCGCGCTGATATGTGTTTGAACAGAACGAACGGTGATGAATACGTGAGTGAATTGACCGTTCGGTGGCATACAGCTGGGTGGGTCGCTGATACTCACTTGAATCATGCCCGTGGCCGAGGTCTGCAAGGCCGAATTGCCGCCGCCGCAACTGACGACGAGGAAAACGATGACTGAGGATGCTGCTAGGAAGCCAAGAAGTAAAAAGGCTCTGGACCGCCGAAAATGAAGCACGTTACGCATGTCTGCCTTTCTGACCCGGTCCGCTTGAGAGAGGTCCAAGCGGCAAGTTCTATAACGCTCAGTACGCTTGATTGGAATGAAGACGAGGGTCTGGGACAGGCAAACCCAAAACGAGAGCTGCAAGTTCCTCACCGAACGGCAAGAAGACGTAACCCTTTACGATTCAAAGATGTGGATACATCAGATTTGTCCTAAAAGAACGAGAACTATGTAAAAAAGTCCGACTCGGCATGTAGGGACAGGCATCTTTTCCTAATCGAAACCTCTTTGGAATGGTATTCCTGGACACAAGAAAAAAAATAACTGTATCCGTCCCTCAAGGCCAGCGCATCAAAGCAGCGGAACCGAGTTGAAGAAGCCGGCGAAAGGCTGGAGTGCAGGGCGTTCATCTGACTTTAACTTGACTTCAACCTGGTAAACGAATATTAACAAGGGCCGCGCGTCCACTTTCCGCTTCATGGGGGGTGAAATGAAGGCGTCACGCAGGGACTTCCTGAAAGTAGCCACTGTAGGGGGCGCGGCAGCTGCAGTTTTTGGCTTCGATTTACAACCCGCCTTTGCCGAGCTTCGCAGCCTAAAAATCGCCAGAGCCAATGAGACACGGTCGACGTGTCCATACTGCGCAGTGGGCTGCGGCACGATCATCTACACGATTGGCGACCGCGCGAAGAATGTGACCGCGCAGGTGGTCCACGTTGAAGGCGACCCCGATCATCCGACCAACCGCGGCACACTGTGCCCGAAGGGTTCCTCGCTGCAGCAAGAGATCATGAACGACAGGCGCTTACTGAAGCCCTTGGTGCGACGACCGGGTGGCACCGAATGGCAGGACATTTCCTGGGACGATGCGATCAGCGAAATCGCGGCGCGGGCGAAAAAGACCCGCGATGAGACTTTCGTCGAGAAGGATGCCGCGGGACACACGGTAAACCGCCTGGAATCGGTCGCGTGGATCGGCGGCTGTACCGACACTAATGAGTTTAACTATTTGACTGTGAAAGCGATGCACGCCTTGGGGGTCGTGCATTTAGAAAACCAGGCCAGAGTTTGACACGGCCCCACGGTCTCAAGTTTGGGACCAACATTCGGACGCGGGGCGATGACCAACGGTTGGGTCGACATGAAGAACACCGACATGATGCTCATCATGGGCGGTAATCCTGCCGAGAACCATCCCTGCGGATTCAAGTGGCCCATCGAGGCGAAGCGCGCGAGGGCCGCAAAAATAATCTCGGTCGACCCGCGCTTCACGCGCACCTCCGCGGTCGCCGATCTCTTCTGCCAGATTCGCGCAGGAACGGACATCGCTTTCCTCGGCGGCGTCATCAACTACGCAATCGAGAACAATCGCATCGCGAAAGATTACGTCGTCGACTACACAAATGCCGCGTTCATCGTCAAAAACGACTTCAAGCTGCCTACCGACACCGACGGCGTTTTTTCCGGGTTTGACGCTGGGAAGCAGACCTACGACCGCTCGACGTGGAATTACGCCGCTGCTGGCGGAGTCCAGCCGAGTGCGGCCGCGCCCGGTGCCTTGCCGCCCCTGCCGGAAAAGGTCGATTACGACCTGACCCTGCGAAATCCGAATTGCGTGTTCCAACTTTTGAAGAAGCACTATTCGCGCTACACCCCGGAAATGGTGGAGCGCATCACGGGGATCCCCAAGGAGCAATTCCTTAAAGCCGCCGACCTCTATACTTCGATTCGCAAAGACGGCGACATGAAGAAGGCGGGCACGATCATTTACGCTGTCGGATGGACGCAACACTCGTTTGGCACGCAAATCATACGCACGGCGGCGATTCTGCAGCTACTGCTTGGCAACGTTGGCCGCGCGGGCGGTGGCGTCAACGCGTTGCGCGGGCACTCCAACATTCAGGGTGCCACAGACATGGCCGGCCTTTTCGACTCTTTGCCCGGCTATCTGAAAGTTCCAACGCCTGCGGACACTTCCTTCGACTCCTGGATGAAACGCATTACGCCAACACCCTCGAAGCCCGCCCCGTGGGATTCGTTCAACTACTATAGCAACACACCGAAATTCGCCGTCAGCTATCTGAAAGCCCTCTATGGCGACGCGGCCACGAAACAAAACGGCTGGGCCTTCGATTACCTGCCGAAAGTGGATCGCAACTATTCATGGGTGCAGATGTGGGACGACATGTACAACGGGACCATAAAAGGCATGCTTGCCTTTGGGATGAACGGCGTAGCGATCGGTCCCAACTCAAAGAAAAACATCGACGCGCTCAAAAAGGCAGACTTCCTGGTGGTGGGGGAAATTTATCCGGATGAGACGAGTGAGTTCTGGAAATCGCCAGGCATCACTCAAGACGAAATGAAACAGATTCAAACGACCGTGTACCGCTTGCCTTGCGCGGGATTTGCCGAGAAAGACGGTTCGTTCACCAATTCCGCGCGCTGGGTGCTGTGGAAGAATACGGCCTTGCCAACGCCTGGAGATGCCCGACTGGACCAGGCCATCGTAGCGCAAATCTTCCTGAAGATCCGCGAACTGTACAAGAAGGAAGGTGGCAAGTTCCCCGATCCCATCCTGAACCTGACTTGGAATTACAGCGTCCCATCGAGCCCGCCGCTGCTGGAAGTATTGAAGGAAATCAACGGGAAGGCGCTGGCGGATTTGGAGGACCCAGCAACGAAGCAGCAAATCAAGGCCGGCCAGCAGCTTCCCGGCTTCGCGTGGCTGAAAGATGACGGCACGACGTCGTGCGGGAATTGGATTTACTCCGGCTCGTTCACCGAGGCGGGAAATCAGACAGCGCGGCGCGATCCTTCGGACCCCTCAAATTTGGGCATACACCCTGGCTGGGGCTGGTCCTGGCCGGCGAATCGGCGCGTGCTTTATAACCGCGCGTCGTGCGACGCGGACGGCAAGCCGTGGGATCCAACGAGAAAGCAAGTCTGGTGGAACGAAGCGACGCAGAAATGGGTTGGCAACGATGTGCCCGACTTCAAAGCGGATTCGAAGCCGAAAGACCACATGGGTCCGTTCATCATGAATCCGGAGGGCGTAGGACGAATCTTTGCGCCGCTCGCCGCCTTTGCCGATGCGCCGCTTCCCGAACATTACGAACCGATCGAAAGTCCGATCGACAATCCACTCCACGCGGCGCAGTCGCACAATCCTGTGGTGAAGCGCTTCAAGACTCCGGAGGATAAATACGGCACGCCGAAGGACGGTTACACGGTTGTCTGCACGACCTATCGCATGACCGAACATTATCACTACTGGACCAAAAACAATCCGATGAACGTGCAGTTGGTGCCCGAGCCTTTCGTGGAGATTTCCGTGGAAATGGCGCAAGAGATGGGCATCACTGGGGGCGAGAAGATAAAGGTGTCGAGCATCCGCGGAGAGTACATCGCGAAAGCCATGGTCACCAAACGCATTAAGCCAATGATGATCGACGGCAAGAAAGTCCACCAGATCGGCTTCCCTATTCATCAAGGCTATCGGGGAATCGCCGAGGACGAAGGCAAGGACGCGAGGACGCTGGCGAATCTGCTCACGCCGACGGTTTTTGATCCCAACGCGTACACACCCGAATTCAAGGGCTTTCTGGTCAAGGTAGAGAAAGCCTAGGTGCGCTCATGAGCCAGGAGACTTTGCGAATCCAAAAAATTTCGGCTCACGCCGGACCGGTTCCCGGCGAGGACACGCAGCGCCAATATACAGTCTGCAAACTCATCGACACTACGACATGCATCGGTTGCAAAGCGTGCGAAGTGGCGTGCATGGAGTGGAACGACTTGCCGTTCGGCGAAACTGTTTTCAATAATACCTATCAGACGATGCCGGAGACGCGGTGGAATTACTGGAACCTGATTCTGTTCAACGAGCATGAAAAGGAAGACGGCTCGTTGATGTGGCTGATGCGGAAGAATCAGTGCATGCACTGCGCCGACCCTGGATGTCTCGCCGCATGCCCCTCCGATGGTGCCATTGTTCAGTACACGAACGGCATCGTAGATTTTCAACAGGACCACTGCATCGGCTGCGGTTACTGCATTACCGGCTGCCCGTTCAACATTCCCAAATTCAATCCGGAAACGAAGCGAGTCTTCAAGTGCACGCTGTGCACGGATCGCGTGAGCGAAGGGCTGGAGCCCGCCTGCATCAAATCGTGTCCTACGGGGTGCTTGCATTTCGGCAGCAAGGATGACATGAAGTACCTCGCCGAGGGGCGAGCGAAACAGCTTCGCGAACACTACAATTTCCCGAACGCGGGCGTTTACGATCCAAAAGGCGTTGGTGGCACGGGCGTAATTTACGTACTCCACGATGCAACGCAGCCGGAATTGTATGGAGGACTGCCGAGCGATCCGCGCATTCCGCTGATGGTGAAATTGTGGAAGGGCCCGCTGAAGTGGCTCGGAAATATCGCGATGGTCGGCGGACTAATCGGATTGTTCGTGCACTATTTGCGCTTCGGGCCGAAAGATCGCGACGAAGCCACTGGAACGCCTGAAGGAGGAGCGCGGCCGTGACTCATTCAGATCAAATTCTGCCGCACGGGCGCGTGCTGCGTTATCCGTTTTGGGAGAGATTCACACACTGGGCGGCTGCGTTTTCCTACATTTATTTGCTGCTGACCGGCCTCGCGTTCTGGTCGCCATGGTGCTTCTGGATTGCGGCGGTGCTCGGCGGCGGGCAAACTTCGCGAACGCTGCATCCGTGGATTGGATTGATTTTCTTTTTGGCGGTGATGCGCATGTACTCGATGTGGTCGTCGCAAATGCACTCCACTGAAACCGACAAAAAGTGGTGGGGATCGCTGCGCCACTATATTCAGAATGAAGATGACAAAATGCCGCCGGCGGGACGCTACAACGCGGGACAAAAAGCGCTCTTTTGGAGTTTTTTCTACGGCGCGATTATTTTGCTCCTAACGGGAATTGTGCTGTGGTTCCCAGAAAGCATTCCGTGGAATTTGCGTTGGCTGCGATACATTGCCGTGTTCCTGCATCCCGTTGCGGCGCTGGCTACGATTGCGAATTTCCTGATTCACATTTACATGAGCGTGTTCGCAGAACGCGGCGCGTTTGGCAGCGTGATTCGCGGAGACGTGTCGCTCGAATTTGCGAAACGGTATCACCCGGGCTGGTATGAAGAGATCGTCGGTGGCCGCTCTTCCGCGCCACGCAAATGACGATTGGACGCCAGAAACTTTCCGAATACGACAAGCGAATCAAGCGTGCCGAGCACCTGGCCGCGGAGTATCCCTTCGCCGCGAAGCCGCTGAAATTTTACGAACGCATCGCGCGATTTCAGAAAGAACTGTTTTCCACTCTAGTCAAAGAGCGCACCGAAGAAACAATTTCGCGCACGAACGGCGATCTGCGCACGGAATTGAATCTGATGGTTCTGTTGCCGAAATACCCGAACTTCTTGGCCCTGGTGGAAGCGAACGCTCCGCACGCCTTGAGTGCCGCTGCAAAGGAATTGTCTCGCGATGGGTCTGCTTCGTGGATTGCGTTGCTCAGCGAATATTGGGCAGACGGCGGCAAGGCGGATGAAGAAAGGGTGTCGCAAGCCGGCGAGGGGCGCGCCCCGTTGCGGGAATTTCTGGCGCGTGGATTCTTGCAAGCGTACGCAGAGTTCGCCGGCGAGGCAATGGCTGAACCTGCGGCGGAGGGAACGCCATACGTTTGTCCGAAGTGCAGTTCCCTTCCCTTGCTTGGCGTTCTCCGTCCGGAAGGCGATGGAGGAAAACGATTTTTGCGCTGCGCGTTTTGCGCGCACGAATGGGGATTCCGCAGAATTCTCTGCCCCGCGTGCGGAGAAGAACGCGAAGAAAAATTGCCGGTCTTTGTTGCGGAGCAATTTCCGCACATTCGCGTGGAGTCGTGCGATACGTGTAAACATTATTTGCGGACGATTGATTTGACCAAGGATGGAAACGCCGTTGCGGAAGCAGACGACCTGGCAGCGATTCCGCTGACACTGTGGGCACAAGAAAACGGCTACGCGCGGATCTGCACGAATCTTTTGGGAGCGTAGACTTTCACCAGAAAGTTTCCGGTAATTGCGCCGAAGCAATTCAACCTAGATTTGCGAGTTGCTGCAATGTAGCTTCTGGAACTTTCAGAGAAGCGGTGGCGACATTTTCTTCAAGGTGATCCACGCGGGAAGTACCGGGAATCGGGAGCATTACGGGAGAACGCCATAGAAGCCAGGCGAGCGCAAGTTGAGAAGGCGACACCCCGATTTCTTCGGCGTCGCGATTTAGAGCGCTTGCCGCTGCCGACAACTTTCCAGCCGCGAGCGGAAACCACGGAATAAAGCCAATATTTTGCTGTTCGCAAAATTTGAGAACGTCTTCGGAACCGCGATCCGTGACACTATAGCGATTCTGCACGGAAACGATGGAAACAATTTTTTGCGATTGCTGAATTTGTGCAACGCTCACTTCGGATAGTCCGATATGTTTTATTTTTCCTTCGGACTGAAGATCTTTGAGGGCGCCGATCTGGTCTTCGGCCGGATACTTTGAATCGATGCGGTGCAGTTGATATAGATCAATGTGTTCGAGACGCAAGCGGCGAAGGCTGCCTTCGCAGGCTTCGCGGAGATGTTTGGGATTACCGTTTTCGGTCCAGCGATCCGGGCCGCTGCGATCGAAACCGCCTTTTGTGGCAATAACAAGACCGGCAGGATAAGGATACAAAGCCTCGGCAATGATTTCTTCGCTGACGTGCGGGCCGTAGGAATCGGCGGTATCGATGAAGTTGATGCCGAGATCTACAGCGCGACGAAGAACTTGAATTGCCTGGCGGCGATCGGCGGGTTCGCCCCAGACGCCCTTGCCAGTGATGCGCATGGAGCCAAAGCCGAGGCGGTTAACGCGAAGATCGTTGCCAATGGGAAATTGGCCGGATTTTGCGGCGGGACGATCAGCGAAAGCTGTTTTTGCGGAAGAGGCTTGCATAGAGACTCCTTTCGGCGCGACATACTTTGGATGCGCGAGGAGATGGAATCGTTTCGCAAATTCCCTGCCGCGCGATGGCGCCGCGCGAATTGATTTCAACCAGCGCCATGAATTTTGAACCGGCCGCACCTAATGACATTGGCCGGAGCCGGAATCCTTGAATGCTTTGCCAGCCTCCGGAATAAATTCCCAGTCGTAGGAGCCCGGTTTAAGCGTGAGTTTCAAGACGCCGAACGCGGAAGAGTCGCGCACTTCGCTGTTTGGATGAGGTTCGCTGAAGGGCCGATGATTTTTTCCGCCTGTGCCTACAACAAATTCTCGAATGCCGTGAACGGGATCGGATTTTCCTTCCGGTGTTTGCGGGGCGAAGCGTTCGTAGTCGTGATCGTGACCACTGATGACGACGTCGGCGTTGGCGTCGTAGAGGGCTTGCCAGAAAGGCTGGAGGGCAAGATCGTCACCATGTTTACCGCCGGAGCTGAAGAGCGGTTTATGAAAATAGGCGAGAGTGCAAGCGACAGGATGCGCGGCAAGATCGGCGCGAAGCCATTTTTCTTCACGCGAACCTGGATTACAGCCACCGACTTCGGCGCATTCACTGTTTAACACGATGATGTGCCACGCGCCGAGTTCATAGCTGTAGAAACCGTCTTTGGGATCGCCGGCCGCCGCACCAAAATACCGGAAATAAAAGGTTGCGCCCACGGAGTGAAACTCGTGATTGCCCGGCGCGGGACGGGTTCGGAGTTTCACGCGGCCCCAGGTTTTGTTGTAGCAATCAAAGTTTGCTTCTGTGCCATCGGGATAAGCGAGGTCGCCGACGGCCATGACCGTGCCGGGAATTTTCTCAAGAAGTTTGGCGGTGGCTTCGGCTCCGGAGAGGTCGGTGCAATCGGCGATGTCGCCTGCACCGACGAGCACGGCTGATTCGCCGTCGGCGGAAGGCGATTTGCCATAGAGCAGGCTTGCGCCGTAGCGCGACTCGAGAAAAAGAAACGGCGCTACGGTGAAAACCGTTGCAAGGAAATAAATGACGCGCCTACTCATTGGCCTGAGCCTCCCGGCTTGACGATTGGCATTGCGGCGAGATTTCTAGCAGTTGGGACATAACTGGAACATGAATGGATGGCCCTCGAAGATCGCTGGCCCGGCCTTTTCCCGAATTGGAATGTCCAGGTAGTGCCACCCCCCATGTTTTTGTTGAGAGTGCACAAGCTACAGAATATGAAGAAGATGCGGGAATTCTTGTGACACCCGTTTGCGCAAAGTGTGAGCAAAACATAGAAAATAAAGAAGATACAGCTGGAGTAGTTGTAAAGAAGAGAGTGCCGCGAAGCGTTCTGTGTGGAAAACAGGCCAGGAGTTGACTAATCACATCGAATATCAGCATAGCTAGATACAGAAGTCAATAATTAAAGTAATGGTTAATAGACCACGGCTGGAGACGTTTTTCGAGAAGGGTCCCCAGCCGTAGTGCGCAAATCATTTTTCGCGAACGGGATTCCATCGGAAGCCTGCGGCTACGGTCGGGCGATAGTATTCGCGCTGGAGCATGTACTGCGGGCTCCCATTGTAGAAGCCGAAGACTTCATTGTTCAGGTTCAGACCGTACATAACGAAGGAGAGGCCGTGCGACAGACGGACACTTCCCTGGGCGTCGACCTGAAGATGGGCATAAAAGTAGTTGTCGCCGAAGGGGCCCTTAATTCCACCGGGTGTGCCGTCCGCGAACTGATAAGCGGCGATGTTTTCTCCGTTGTAGGAAAGGCCGACGCGAATCGAGAAGCGACCACGGTCGTAGGTTGGGCTGACGTTCCAAGTGTTCGGTGCATTGCGCAAAAGCCGAGGGTGATCCGAGCGACCAAAATCGGGCCCGAGTGAGGCGCGCGAAGCAGTGTAGCCGTAGTTTGCGGAAATACCGAGACCACCGAACGCACCGGGCAAAAACGTCAGATGCTGGAGGTAAGCGATTTCAAAACCATTAAGCCAGGCGCTGCCGGCGTTGAGCGGCTGCGTAACTCTGCAAGGAACGGAAGCCGTGCAGGTTGCGCTGCCGAAGGAGCCTGAGCTGACGTTGAACTGGTGCGAAACGATCGGGTCGGTAAGATTCTTATAAAAATATCCTGCGGTGATCATGCCGAAGTGACTGAAGTAGTGCTCGAGGAGCAGATCCACGTTGTCGGCCATTTCGGGCTTGAGGTTTGGATTGCCCAAGCTGACAAGAACCGGATTGGCCGTATCGTCAAAGTTGAGCGCCTGAGCGATGTCTTGCGGATCAGGGCGGGACAAGCCGCGACTGTAAACCAACCGCAGGTTTGTATCGTTCCGAAGCGCATAGCGGATAGAAGCGCTGGGCAAGACTTTGACGTAAGAACCATTCCTCTTGTCCATTCCGACAAAGTTGCCATCAGCATCAAAGATTGGGGCTGCGGTGTCCAGGTTCGTGCCTTCAAAGCGGACGCCAGCGACGAGACGGATTTTGTTGAAATCGACGGTGTTCATGACGTAGCCAGCGCTGACTTTTTCAATCAAGTCGAACTGGCTCGAAGTGTCTTCAGAGAGTGAATAGTTAGCCGCGCTGGCGGCCTGGTCTGCGGAAAAAGCATTGAAAACGTCGCTGAATTTGGGATTGGGGCCCAGTTTGTAAGCGCCTTGATAGTAGTCGCTGTTTGTGAATCCATTGGTGAAGTCAGCCAACGTAAGGCTTGCGCCAGAGCCGGTGGGCTTGAAATTGTCAGTGAAGGTGTCGGCGAATTTATGGGCGTTGCGAAATTTCCCGCCGACTTCGATGCTGGCGGTGTGCGAGCCAAGATGGTAACGCTTGGCCATAGCTCCAGCGAACTGAAGATTGAGCTGGGCAGTCAATCCGTGATTGATCTGCATGCGGGTGAGAGGCATGGTGGTCTGGTTGGTGTATGCCTCGGTGAAACAAGCAGGCGTCCACTGAGGAGTGTAGATGTCCTTGGTATTTGCCAAATCGTATTGGCAGTTGCTGGTGGCGAGGTTTGAGCCAAAGCTCGCGCTGCGGTCGCCAACCTGACCGACCTGAGAAGAGCGCGACGCGGAGATGTCCCAGGCGTACCAAGTGGTAGTGAGGACGTGCTTGCCGCCGAGAAGAAGGCTGCCGATGGCGTAATCGGGGCGGCGGATTTGATCGCCGAACGAAGGAGTGCCGGTGCAAGGCTGTACAGTCACTCCCGTGACGGGATCAGTCGCGCAACCGTTTGAACCGTCAAGGAGAATGCCAGGCGTATTGTCCGTAAAAGAATAGACCCACCGATCGCCATAGTTGTGAAAATCGGAATAGAGACTATGCAGGTAGATATTGGAGCCGTCGCCCAGTTTGTAGTCGCCGCCACCGGCCAGTCCCCAACGGCTGCGGTAGTAACGATATTCACGAACGTCGATAGCCTCAAAATAGCGAGCGGTTGACCCACCCGAGAGCGTTGCTATGTCCGGCACCGGTTCAATGTCATCGATGCCGCGGCCATTCCAATCATAAGTGCCACCGACGAGCAGACCGAATTTTTTCTGAGCGCCGAAGCGTTTGCCGAGAGTTCCGGCGGTTTCGACGAGATTACGACCGCCGAGAATGGGAGTGTAACCACCCATACCGCTGACGCTGACGGTGGGTCGTTCACGGGCGGTTTTAGTGACGAGGTTGATCGAGCCGCCGATGCCGTCGCCATCCATGTTGGCCTGGAGAGTCTTGTTGATTTCGACCGATTCGACGATGTCCGCGGGGATAGCGTCAAACTTGATTTGACGGACGCCGGACTCGGGGGAAGGAACATTGACGCCATCAATGGTGGTGTTGGCGAGGCGAGGTTCCGTGCCGCGGATCTGCACGTATTTGCCTTCGCCTTCATCGCGTTCGATGGTGACGCTGGGAAGACGGCCGAGAGCGTCGGCCATGTTGGCGTTGGGCAAACTGCGGATGACGTCGGCGGGGAGAACCTGAATAATGTTGTCGGCGGTGCGCTCGCGATTGACGGCTTCGACTTCGGCAGAGCCGCGTTCCGAAATGACCTCAACTTGGATGTCGACTGCCTCCAGAGCGAGCTCAGCGTCAAGGTTCGTGGATTGGCCGGCGGTGAGAGTCACCGCTTTAGTGAAAGTCTTAAACCCAACATAGGTTATGGTAGCCGTGTAGTTACCCGCATTCAGACCGGTGATGAGGAACTGGCCCTGCAGGTCAGAAACGGCAGTGGCGCCACCGGGATCGAGCGTGACTTGCGCGCCTTGCAGGACGCCGCCACTGCTATCGGAGACTTTGCCGCTGAGAATGCTTTTGGAAGATTGGGCCGCCGAAGAGATTGGAAAAATGAGGAAGACTAGTAGGGCAGCAGAAAGAAACAGAGGAATGCTCTTGCTTAGTTTTAATGCCATAGCAGAACCTATTCACCCCAATGAGATCGAACAATTCCGCGAGCGCTTGCGTCGGCGGAGCTTAAATACACCCGCGGTTGACAGCAGCGTGAAGCCGAAGCGGCCAATGGCGGGTGAACGAATCTTGAGCAAACGATAAAAAGAACCTGAAGATTTTTCAGAAAGAATCATTCCGATAACGGCTAATTCACCGGCGCCACAGGCAAGGAGATACGGAACGCGGAGCCGGCGCCCGGTGTACTTTCGACAGCGATATTTCCCCCATGCAGATCCGTAATCCATCGAGCGATCGCAAGCCCCAAGCCGGCACCGCGAATATTTCCGGAACGCGCACGATCCGCGCGGTAAAAGCGATCGAAGACGTGCTGCAAATCTTCCTTGCCAATGCCGATGCCGGAATCCGTGACTGTGATTCGCGCATTGCCTTGATCCTGCGAAAGCGCGATTTCGCAGCGGCCGCCGCGGGGCGTGTACTTGATGGCGTTGTCCACAAGAATGAGCAACAGGCGATCGAGGGAGAGAGCGTCCGCTTTGACCCAGACGGGATCGGCCGGAGCCTGGAGCTGGATATCCAGGGCTTTATCGGCGGAGAGCAAAACGGCGCGCTCCTGTACTTTACGAACGTGCGCACCGAGCTCCAGTGGATGAAGATCAAGAGATAAAACACCGGCATCGGCTCGCGCAAGCGAAAGAAGATTCTCAAGCAGCTCCGATGTTTCGATGGAAGCAGCCAGAATCTGGTGCAGGGCTTCCCGATATTCTGGTTCGGTCCGCTGCCTTCGGAGGGCAAGTTCGGCGGAGGTGCGGATCACGGCAACCGGCGTGCGCAAATCGTGAGAGGCATCGGCGGTGAATTGGGTGATTTTGTTAAACGAAGCCTCGATACGATCGAGCATGGCGTTGAGCGTGACGGTCAGACGCTGCAATTCGTCCTGGGCGCGAGGGACTTCCAGGCGCTTGGAGAGATTTAGCGCACCGATTGATTCCGCGGTGCCAATGATGCGATTTACCGGCGCCAGCGACCTTCCGCTCAGCCAATAGCCCAAGAGCGAAGCGAGAAGAACCAGCAAGGGCAAACATTCCTTTTCGATGATTCGAAAACTATCCAAGGCCTGGTCGAACGGTTCGGTAGGAACGGCGGCGTAAATCTGAAAAACCTGTTCGCCAGCCCGAACTTGCTGCATAGCGATGCGGTATTGAGACAACTCAAGATTGGTCGTAAAGAAAACGGCAGGACCCGGCCGAACTGAAGGAATTGGCGGCGAGGCAAGAGCAAATTGCGGCGATCGAAAAAGCCATTGCCCTTTCGCGTCGGACACTTCGAGCAAAGCACCATTGGCCCACAAACCGGCGAGTTCAGCCAACTCGCTGCCGACTTTTTCCTTCCCCTCCCTGGAATTGGTATGGACAAGACGCAAGACAATGTTCAGATTTTTTTGCGAAGCATCGTTGACGGTGGTTTCGATGCTTCGCTGGAATCCAACATCACTGACCCAGAAAAAAGCGGCGAACGTCAATGAAAGAACGACAACGTAAAGCGCCGTGAGGCGGAAGCGGATTGTGAAGAAAAATTTCAGAAAAGGACTCCGAGCGAATAGCCGAGACCGCGATGCGTGTGAATCAGGCGCGAAGCGGCACCGGATTCGAGCTTCTTCCGGAGCAGATGGACGAATGCATCTATTGTGTTTTCTTCAATTTCGCGACGGCAGCCCCAGAGTGCATCCTGAATTGTCTGCCTGGGAACGATACGGCAAGGATTTCTGGCAAGGAGTTCCAAAAGCCTGAATTCCGTGAGCGAAAGAAAGATTTCGCCGCCGCTGCGGAAAGCGCGAAACGTAGAGACGTCCAGGACGAGGTCACCGACTTCGAGGACATTCCGGGGTTTAGAGACGACGCGACGCCCCAGGGCGCGCACACGCGCAAGAAGTTCCGCCAGCGAAAAAGGCTTCGTAAGGTAATCGTCCGCGCCGGCATCCAGGCCTTTCACAATGTCCGGCAGTGCGTCCCGAGCCGTGAGCATCAGGACAGGAACGGTTTCCTCGCGACGACGGAGCTGGCGGGCCACTTCGATTCCATCCACTCCCGGAAGCATTACGTCGAGAAGAATTACGTCAAAGGAGTTCTGATTGGTGAGCTTCAGAGCCGCGTGTCCGTCGCGGGCAATGTCCACTTCATGAGAGTCTTCGCGCAAGCCCTGCGCAAGAAGCTGCGCCATGTGGGGGTCGTCTTCGACTACCAGAATGTTCACTGGAAATTCCCGGGGAGATGATAGATCCGGGATTGTGAATGATAGATGAATCGGAGATTACGGAATCATTGGCGCCGGATGGGGTCCGCGCTTATCCGTGAGCAACGGAACCGCGTTTCAGATAATAGTTGATGGCCGGGGTAAAGATAAGGGAGAAGACCATCGAGCTAAGAAGGCCGCCGATTACGGAGATGGCGAGCGGTTGGAGCATTTGCGAACCGGCGCCGATGCCGAAAGCGAGAGGCAACATGCCGGCGACGGTTGCGAGCGCCGTCATGGTAATGGGACGGAGACGACGGCGGCCAGCCTGGATCATGGCGTCGTTGAGAGACATGCCGGAATCGCGGAAATGGGATTCGGCGTCAAGGAGGAGGATGCCGTTTTTGGCGACGACGCCGATGACCATGATCATGCCCATAAAGGAGGCTACGTTGAAGGTGGTGCGAGTGATTAAGAGCGCGACGAAACCACCGAATGTGGAGAGAATCGCAGAAGAAAGAATAGCGGTCGGCGCGGAGAAAGTGCGGAATTCGAAGAGCAGCACTGCAAAAAGCAAAAGAAGCGCAAGGAAGAGAACTTTGAGAAGTTCGCGAAATGATCTTTGCTGCTCCTGATACTGGCCGCCGTATTCGACGCGAATGGATGACGGCAGATGCAGACCGTTCACGGCTTTTTGGACAGCGGGCATGCCGCTGCCGAGATCAACACCTTCGAATCGAGCGGTCACGGCGACAAGACGCTGGAGGTTTTCGCGGCGAATTTCCGTTTCGCCGGGAGTTTCCGTGATTGCAGCGAGCGCGCCGAGGGTTGCGGTCTTTCCGGTGGTGCTGACGAGCAGGGTGTTGCTCATGCGTTCGAGTGTGGAGCGATTTTCTTCGGGAAAACGGACGCGGATTGTGTAGGCGCGATCATTGAGCACAACGGGAGTTGCGGCGGGCGCGCCCTCGAGAACGGCGAGAGCGTCGGTGCTGACTTCTTCGGGAGTAAAGCCGGCACGCGCGGCGACCGCGGGATTTACCTGATACGTGACTGCGGGACCGCTGACCGTGTCCTCGACGCCGTCGAGAACGTCAACAACGCCGTGGACTTTGCCGATTGCGTCCGCGACGCGGGGAGCGGTCTCGTTGAGGAGTTTTCCGTCTTGTGCGAAGAGTTTGATGACGACCGGTTCGGGCTGGCTGGTGAGGTCACCGATCATGTCGGACAGTAGTTGAACAAACTCCACTTTTGTGGCGGGCTCTTGCGATTCGATTTTTGCGCGAATATCGGAAATGACTTCGTCGACGGAGCGGCTTCGCTTTGCTTTCAGTTTTACGGTGAAGTCGCCGCGATTGGCTTCGGTGACCGCGGCGAGGCCGAGCTGGAGGCCCGTGCGGCGGGAAGTGGACTCGACTTCGGGCGTGGCGCGCAGAATATCCTCGATGCGAAGAAGGATGCGGTTGGACTCGGCGAGGGAGCTTCCCGGCGGCGTGAAGTAGTCGAGGATGAACCCACCCTCGTCCATCGAGGGCAGAAGCTCCGTTTCAAGAAGACGGTAAGAGACGAAGGAAAGAATCACAATGGCGGCGCAGCTTGCAGCGAGAATAAGCGGGCGCTTTAGAAAAGCTTGTAATACGCGAGCATAGAGATCGACGGCGCGGGCGAGGAAACCGGTGAGGTGTTCGTCTTCGGCTGTGAGTGTGTGGTGAGTTTCTGGAGATGACGGACTTTCCTGAGATCCGGCGTCGTCTGGCTTTTTTCGGCGAACGAGATATTGGCCGAGCGTTGGCGTCCAGGTGAGCGCGAGGAAGAGCGAGGTGAAGAGCGCGACGGACATGGTGATGGCGAGCGCGCGGAAGAAAGTGCCGTACACGCCGTTCATGGAGATGAGTGGAACAAACACGACGATGGGAGTGATCGTGGAACCCGTGAGGGGAACGATGAGTTCGCGCAAGGCGCTTTGCACGGACTGGAGGCGGTCTTGCCCGAGGTCGCGATGCGCGACGATGTTTTCGAGGACGACGATGGCGTCGTCAATGACAAGGCCGACAGCCGCGGCCAAGCCGCCGAGGGTCATAAGATTAAAACTTTGACCGGAAACGCTGAGGATGATGAAGGTGATGAGAAGCGTGACGGGAATGACGAGGCCTGCGATGAGAGAGGTTCCCCAGTCGCGAAGAAAAAGAACCAGAATTACAGAAGAAAGAAGGATGCCGAGAAAAACGGCATCGCGGACGCTGGCGATGGAGTCGTGAACGATGGTGGATTGGTCGTAAAAAGTTTCGAGGCGAACACCGGGCGGAAGCGTGGATTGGAGCTCGCTGACCAGATTGTGAACTTCGGTGGCGACGTCGAGCGTGTTGCTCTCCGGCTGGCGATTGATATTCAGAAGAATGGCGGGTTTTCCGTTGGAAGTGACGACCGTGTAGACGGGAGCGTTTGACGGCGCAACGGCGGCGACGTCCACGATTCGAATGGGAACGCCGGCGGGAGAATTCTTGATCGTGATTTGGCCGAGTTCTTCGGTTGTATGGACCTGGCCACTGACGAGACCGAGGACGAGATGGTGCTCGCTTTCGATCAAGCCGGGAGATTCGATCACATTGGTGCGGCGAATCGCGTCGAGGATGTCGTTGACGGTGACGCCGGTAGTGACGAGGCGCGCGGGATCGGGCGTCACTTGGAATTCGGGGACGCGGCCGCCTTGCACAATGACTGTGGCAACGCCGTTCAAGCGATTCATGCGGGGCTTGATGTCGTAGGTGGCGATCTCCCAAAGTTTCGAAGGAGGGATGCGATCGGAAGTGAGGCTGTAGCCGATAACGGGAAACACGGCGAAGGTGAGGCGATGCGTTTCGACTTTTGCGGTGGGAGGAAGTTCAGACTGGAGGCGGGCGACGACGGCGTCCACGCGCTGGAGCGTGAGAATCATGTCCGAGTTCCAATCGAAGAAGAGATCGACTTCGGCGGAGCCGCGGCTCGTGATGGACTGCACCGTTTGAAGGCCGGGAACGCTGTTGACGGCTTCTTCTATGGGGCGCGTCACTGTGACGAGCATTTGATCGATGGGCATGACGCCGTTGTCCACGCCGATGACGATGCGAGGAAAATCGGTCGAAGGAAAAACGGAGACGGGCATCGTCAGTGCGCGGTAGCCGCCAACCACAGCGAGACTGACGATCAGAAAAAGAATTGGGCGAGCGAAGCGATGGAACCAGGGTTCGTTGCCGGAGCGGAGCTGCATGTGCGGCTATTCCTTTTCCGCGCCGGAAGAGTTTTGTGGCGATGAAGCTTTTTCATTTGCGGGCTGTGGAGTTTCGATTCTGATTTGCGTTTTGTCCGGGAGCGCGTAGCCACCCGAGGTGATGACTCTGTCTCCTACGTTGATTCCGGACGCAATCTGAACGCGCTCTTTGCCGCGTATGCCGATTTGAACGGTTTTTACGGCGGCGTGATTGTCGGAGCCGACGATGAGGACAAATTCGCCGCCATCTTCGCTTTTGTAAACGGCGGACACCGGAACGGTGAGCGCATCTTTTGAAAAGCGCGCGGTGATAACAATTTGAGCGGTCATTCCGGGCCTGAGGGCAGGATCGGATTTGGTGGATTGGACCCACACTTCAATGGTCGTGCTACCTGGGTCGAGCGCAGGACTAACGAGAGTGACTTTTCCCGGGATGGGGTCTTGTGAACCAGCGACGCGAATCTGCGCCGGGTTGCCGACCTTCAACTGGGCGGCGTCCGATTGGGCGATGTGTGATTTAGCTATCAAAGTGGAGGTATCCATGACGGTGAGAAGAGGCTGATTGGCGGTGGCAAGTTCGCCGGCATATTGCGGACGTTCCGTGACGAAGCCATCGATGGGGCTGCGGATTTCGGAGTAGCTCAATTGCGCTGAAGCCCCTAGATACTTCCCTTTTGCGGCGGTGAGCTGGCCCTGCGCGGATTTGAGAGTTTGAGTTCTACCCACTCGCCTAAGATCTTCAAGTTGGCGCTGAGTGACTTCAGATTGCGTGCGAGCTTGTGCAAGCGCGACCTCCGCGGCGTCAAAGTCGCGGCGTGGAATCGCGCCCTGTTCGAAGAGCTCTTTGCGGCTGTCATAGACTTTTTGCTGTGCGTCGAAGGCAGCCTTGGCGGCGGCCGCGTCGAGCTCCGCCTTCTGAATTTCCTGAGGCAGGCTTGCGACAGTCGTGGTGGTGTAGCTGGCCTCGGCTTGTTCGAATTCACCTTTGCTTTGTTCGGCCGTGGCGGAGAGATCCGCATTTTCCAAGATCGCGAGCAACTGACCCTTGTGGACGCGGCTTCCCCGATGCACGCGAAATTCTTTAATTGTGGAAGTGATCTTGGGCGTGATGACGGCCTGCTGGAACGGATAGACAACAGCTTCTGCGGAAACGATTTGTTCGATGGGGCCCTTTTGCGCGGGTTCCACCTGAACGGAAACGACCGGTTCTTTTTCTTTTTCCGAACTGCTGCAGCCGGTGCCGAGAATCGCGAACATCAAAATTGCGAAACCCGGAATCGGCCTTGGCACGCGGCGGTGAGTTTGCGGAATCCGCATCATGGCGTAGTGAGTTCTCCTGTCAACGTTTGAAGATTGGCGAGGGAGACGCGATAACGGACGGCACCGTCCTGAAAGGCAGCGTCGCTGAGGGTGGCGGTATTTTGCGCGTCCACAACTTCGAGAATGTTCGTTTCACCGTTTTTGTAGCGCAACATGGCGAGGCGAAGGCTTTCGGCAGCAAGTTGCGCGGAGAGTTCGAGGCTTGCCAGCTCGCTTGAAGCGGTTTCCGCCTCCGCGTACAAGGATTGCGTTTCCGCCAGGAGTTTTCGTTGCGCGAGCGAGAGTTCCCGCTGTGCTTGCGCCTTGCGCAACTCTGCTTGCTTGACCTTGCTTTGCGTCGCACCCCAATTCCAGACGGGAATATTGAGCGTGGCGACGACGGAAGAACCGAGATTCGAAATTCCATCCGTCCGGGTGGCGAAGTGAGCGGCGTCAATGCCGTAAAAATAATCGAGGCTGAGGGAAGGCAAATAACCAGCGCGCGAGGCTATGACGTTGTTGCCCGATTGTTGGACTGTTGCAAGAGCAGCGCGGAGATCCGGGTTGTCACGCGCGGCGCGCTGCTGGACTTCGGCAAGCGTCGGCAGAGCGAGCCCTGCATGCAAATCGTCGGCGAGGTCGAAATTGTCGTTGAAGTTCGGGAAGATCAAAACAGCGAGGTCAAGCCGCGAGTTTAAAACGGCCAATCGTGATTCCTGCAACAGACGGCGGCGATCATTGGCCTGCAGTTCGGCTTTAATGACGTCAGCGTGGGCGACTTCTCCACCGTGCTCAAGGCTCTGCGTGAGCTGAAGAAATCGCTCGCCTTCTTGTGCAGCTTTGGCGGCGGCTTCGAGCTTTTTTTGAGCGGCAAGGACAGCGTAATAGCTCTGAACGACAGTGACCACGAGACCACGCGAGGCAATTTCCGCGCGGGCTTTCGCGGCGCTTGCGGCCGCGGCCGTTGCGCGATATTGCGCGAAGGCAGAAACATCCAGAACCTCATGTACGTTTCCCTGGCTGACGTATTCGTGGACCGCGTTGTTGGCGATGAAGCGAACAGAGGTGCCCGGACCGTTGCCCTGCGAATAGATCGCGGAGCTGTTGTACGCCACACTGGGGAGGAGCGTGTCGCGCGTCTGATTCTTGTCTTCCCTGGTGATCGCGGCCTCCGTTACAGCAGATTGAAAAATCGTGCTGTTTTTCCTTGCGCGATCAAGCGCGTCCTGCAGGGTCAGACGGATGGGAGAAGTGGGAGCAGTGGGAGCAGTCCCCTGCTGGTCTTGTGCGAAGGCGCCAGTAGCAAGCAAAAGAGTTGCGCCGAAAACGGAGCACACGCGGCGAAATTTCGATAAGAATGCAGTCATTCCGACGAACTCCCGAGAACCGGGCCTTTGCAATTCGACAATTCAGGGTAGCGTTTGGAAGATAAATGCGGGATTAACCGAAAACGTTAGGATGCGGAAGAGTCTGGCGCAGGAATGAAGAAGGTAAATGTGCTTCCGGTGGAATCCGAGCGCGTCAATTCGAGGCGGCCGTGGTGCGCCTCGGCAATCCAACGGCAAATGGCAAGCCCGAGACCAGCTCCGCCGCTGGCGCTGTTCGAATCTGCGCGAGATTTGTCGGCGCGAAAAAACCGTTCAAATATTTGCGGCTGAATTTCCGCGGGAATTCCCGGACCCGTGTCGGAAAGACTCACGGAGTAGAAAGTCCCGGAACGGCCGCACGAAACAGAGACCTTGCCGCCCACGGGCGTGTATTTGATCGCGTTGTCCAGCAAATTGACGAACATTCTACGCAAGAGGCCTTCGTCCGCGACGACAGGTAACTCGGGAGACTCTTCGCAGACAAGCGCGATCTTCTTGGCTTGCGCGAGAGTCCGGAAGTTATGAACGCAGTCGGCGGCCAATTCCTCGAGATAGAAACTGGTGGGCGTCAGAGGAAGTTGTCCGATATCGGCGCGGGTCAAAGTGAACAGATTTTCGACGATTTGCTTCAGGCGAAGCGCTTCGTTGCGAAGAATTTCAAGCGATTCGCGATACTCCTCGGGCGAGCGATCAACTTTCGACAAAGCGACTTCCGCTTCTCCACTTAGGATGGCAACAGGAGTGCGAAGTTCGTGCGATGCGTCCGCAACAAAACGGCGCTGATGTTCGAAGGACTCGTCGAGCCTGTCCAATAGCTGATTGAAGGATTGAGCGAGATGGCCGAGTTCGTCCTTTGTATTTCGAACGAGCAGCCGGTCATGAAGATTTTCCGCGCCAATGCGCCCAGCCTGGCTGCTCATCGCGACGACGGGAGAGAGACTCCGGCGAGCAAGAAAATATCCGCCGAGGCCGGCAAGCAAAACGGCAAGAGGAATGAGCAGGGCGTAAGTTTGAATCACCGCCTCGACGAATTCGTTTTCGCCATGCAAGGACTGCAATGCGACAAGAATGTAACTCTTTCCTTCAACCGAAAATACACGCGAGTAACCGCGATACGGATGTCCAGAAGCGGAGAGCGTACGAAATGGCCGGCGCGGAGCGGGATTCGCAAGCGCCTGGTGACGGAGTTGGTCAAATCGCGGGACCTCTGACGCAAGAAAGGCCGGATGCGCTTGAGAGGAGAGGATGAGCATTCCATCCGTATCAAATACGGAAAAACTGATTTCCCGGTAGCTATGTTCTTGAATCGCAGCAGCCACGGAGTCCTTAATGTCGTTGGAACTGTCCGGGTCGTGCAATTCCGCGCGGACCGTGGCTAGAAACGAATTGGCGACGTCTTCCAGCGAATTGTCCACGCGGCGGAGAGAATTTTGGTGCACCAGAAAAAAGGTCGCAAGTGCAAGGATTAACAGAACGCAGGCGACCGCACCGGCGTGCCAGAGCGTGAGCCGCACGCGCACGGAATCAAGCATGGGACGCCTTCCCTGTTTGGCTTGAATTTCCTGGTTCGGACGGCGACTCCTCGTCGGCAGAAAGAACGTATCCTGCGCCGCGCCGAGTATGCAGCAATGGTTTATTGGGCGGCGCATCGATTTTGCGCCGGACGCGGTTCACATAAACTTCAATAAGATTAGAAAAAGGATCGAACTCCTCGTCCCAAACGTGCTCGGCAATTTCGGCGCGTCCAACGACACGTCCGGAGTTGCGCGCGAGAAATTCAAGGAGCGCGTACTCCTTCGCCGTAAATGAGACCGGCTTTCCTGCGCGCGAAACATGCTGGCCGACCGTATCCACAACGAGATCTGCGATCTTGATTTGAGGCGGACGAAGCTCGCCGGTTCGGCGAAGCAAAGCTCGCATCCGAGCCAACAATTCGCCGAATTCGAAGGGCTTGGTCAGATAATCGTCGGCGCCCTGGTCAAGGCCTTCAATGCGGTCTTCGACGGCGTCTCGCGCAGTGAGCATGAGAATCGGCATTCGCTGGGCGGATTTGCGCAGTTCCCTGCAAACGGCAAATCCATCCGGCGCGGGAATCATCACATCGAGGATCACAAGATCATAAGTATTAATCGCAGCCTGATAGAGTGCGTCTTCGCCAGTCGCGGCGATGTCCACGGCGTACGTCCGTTCGCGCAGCCCTTTTGCGACAAAGCGCGCGATTCTTGAGTCGTCCTCGACGAGGAGTACACGCATGGAAGCATCATAATGCCTCTGGCGCATCAATGGGGTTCGATGAATGTTCGAAAAGCGGAGGGCGAATTTAGCTTCTGTTCATCTTCGGGGGGCTAGAACAAGGTGGCGACGGAGATTTAAGAAAGCCGGATTGTCGTGCATGGCAGACCGGGGAATTCGGCGGAGGATTTAGAAGAGATGCGATACAAAACAGTTTTGGTTCTGGGTGGAGTGGCGATTGCAGCGTTGGCTGCAACGTGGATGAACGCGCGGCCGGCTGCAGATCCTGGGCCATCGAAATACGTGTTAGCAAAGACAATTTCGATCCCGGGCGACGAGGGTTGGGACTACGTTGGAGTGGATAGCGCGGCGAGACGCGTGTATGTCTCGCACGGTTCGCACGTCGTCGTTCTGGATGCGGATAGTTACGCGATCGTGGGGGACATTCCCGATACGGCCGGAGTGCATGGGATCGCCGTCTCGCCGGAGCTGGGCCGCGGATTCACAAGCAACGGCCGCGCGAACACGAGCACGTTTTTCGATTTGAAGACTTTGAAAGTCATCGGCACTTATCCAACGGGGACTAATCCCGATGCGATTGCATTTGAACCGGTGACAAAACGAGTGTTCACGTTTAACGGCCGAAGCCAGGACGTAACCGCACTGAATGCCACGGACGGGTCGGTGGCCGGAACTTTTCCCGTTGGGGGCAAGCCGGAATTTGCCGTGGCCGACGGAACCGGCGGAATGTATGTGAACATCGAAGACAAATCGGAATTGGTTCATTTCGATGCACAGAAGCTGACGATTCTGCATCGTTGGCCACTCGCGCCGTGCGAAGAACCTTCGGGCCTGGCGATTGATAAAATGAATCACCGGCTGTTTGTCGGATGCGGCAATAAGATGATGGCCGTTGTGGATGCGCAAACCGGAAAAATTGTTGCGACGCCGCCGATTGGGGAAGGTGTGGATGCAAACGGGTTCGACCCGGGGACAAGCTATGCATTTGCTTCGACCGGCGATGGGCACCTTACTGTTGTTCATGAAGATTCGCCGGACAAGTATTCGGTCGTGGAAGACGTTCCGACAAAGAAAACGGCGAGAACGATGGGACTGGATCTGAAGACGCATGCAATATTTCTGCCTTCGGCGGAATTTGACCCGCCGGCCCCAGGCGAGCGCCGTGGCAAAATGACACCTGGGAGTTTCGCGGTCCTTGTTATGAAGCAGCAGTAGGCATCACGATTTCAGAAAAGCCCAACACAATTCTTCGCACAGGCCCCCAAGCCGTGGCCGGCTGAAATTGAAGCGGGCCAGCGAAACCGGCGGTAGTTCCTTTTCGAGCCCGGGCATAATCTTGCGGAATCAAGACTGGCTCGCAGATAATGGCGCCGCAACGTGGACGTGTCTTCCGCCGGGTACCCATCGCCGGCGACTTCAATTCATGGAATCGCAGCGAACGAAATGACTACTTATGTGGGACTGATCGGTTCCGGGAACATAACGGAGACTCACGCGCGGGCGGCTCGCAATATACGCGGGGTTGAGATTGCAGCGATTCACGGCACGAACAAAGAAAAGGTCGAACGACTTTGCCGTGAGTACGGTGGGACCGGTTACGCAAATTTTGAAGAGTTTTTGAATCACCGACCGCTCAGCATGGTAGCGATTGGCAGTCCATCCGGCCTGCACGCCGAGCAAGGGATTGCGGCGGCGCGGCGGGGGCTTCACGTACTTACGGAAAAACCGATCGACGTCACGACGGAAAAGGTAGACGTGTTGATCGCTGAGGCGAAAAAGGCGGGAGTCAAACTCGGCGTTTTTTTCCAAGACCGATGCAAGCCCGACATTATTCGGGTCAAGAAAGCCCTGAATTCCGGCGTTCTTGGACGGCCGATCCTCGCGGACGCTCGCGTGAAGTGGTATCGCCCGACGGAGTATTATGCGAACTCGCGTTGGCGGGGGACGCAGGCGCTCGATGGTGGGGGCGCGCTGATGAACCAGGGAATTCACACGGCGGATTTGTTGCTTTGGATGTATGGCGATGTGGTGAGCGTGCAGGCCAGCTGCAAAACAGCGCTTCACAAAATTGAAGTGGAGGACACCCTCGTAGCATTGCTCGAATTCGCCAACGGCGCGATGGGCGTTCTGCAAGCTAGCACATCAACCTATCCCGGCTATCCTCGCCGGCTTGAACTCACCGGATCCGAAGGGACCGTCATCATCGAGCAAGACCGACTATTGGCGGCGGATTTACGTGGCGCGTCTGCAGAATCATTACAAAGGACTGAAGCCGACAAGAATCCCAGTGCGTTTTCTCCCGTCGTGAGTGACGTGAGGGGGCATCAAGCGGTTCTGGAAGATTTTATTCGCGCAGTTGAGACTAATTCGAAGCCGCAGTGCGATGGTATCGAAGGACGCAGGAGTGTGGCGCTGGTGGAAGCGATTTACGCTGCTTGCAAGTCCGGGAAGAAGGTTCCGTGCGGCTGAGAGGCATGCAGGAACATCTACTACCTGCGGCTGGATAAAAACTGGACGGTCACTCTAAGACCGATCGGCAACGGCCTCGAGTTATCATCCAAATCGATGGTCGCTTCGAGGATATCGCGGTCGCTCTTATCGGATGGATCGCCAGTGCTGATGCTTTTCCGGCCCATCATTGCAGATACCCTGGCAACGGAACCACGGAGCTTCCTTCCCTCGAGCGCGTCGGCTTGGATAATCACTGTCTGTCCAACAGAAAGTTTGTCTACATCCCTTTCGTCTACCTCCGCCTTAATGTGCCGAGCGGATGTGTCGGCAAGACTGAACAAAGGACGCGGGGTGACTGTGCTGAAGGACTCGCCGCGCCTTGCGTAGACTCTCAGAACAGTTCCGTCAATGGGCGCGGAAATTTGGCATTTTCCCATGCGCTCCTGAACGCTTCGCGCTCGGCCCTCCGCGGCGAGCACGTCGGCATCCGCTCGCGCCAAATCTTCCGGCAATGGAGGCGCAGCGAGCAGATCTTCCGTGCGAATTGCTGCCTGGAGATTCGCTTCGGCGACTCCGAGGTCGCGGACTGCCTGATCGTAACTTGCGCGGGAAACCTGTTCCTTTTGATAAAGAGCGCGCTGCATGTCCATGTGTGACTTGGCTTCGGCAAAGGTGGCCCGGGCTGCGGCGGTCTTTTCACTTGCGATTCTCTTTTCTTCGTCACGCGCGCCGCGCACGAGCCTGGCGCGGGCCTGACGAGCGCCGTCGGCTTCGGCCGTAGCGGTTTGCAATGCCGGTTGCAGGTCGTCACAAGCGATCTCGCCCAACAAGGTGCCGCGTTTTACGAACTGGCCTTCTTTCACGTACACGGCTTTGAGGATGCCATCCGCGGCAGCTCCGACCTGCGTGGTTTCGGAAGCGCCCTCCACGCGTCCGGGGGAGGCAAAGGCGACAACTCCGCTGACTTCGCCAGACGATCCGCGGGCTTGAACGGAATTGCGGTTCCGGGAGGTTGCGAAAAAAATCACAACAATGATGACCAGCAGAATTGACGAACCGCCGAGGAGTAATCTGCGCCGGGCGTTCATGAAGGTTTCCCCTCTTGCTCAACTTGGCCATCGCAAAGAGTAATGGTGCGATCGGCGAATTCACGCCAGCGTGGATCATGGCTCACGACAACAACAGTTCGCCCATGTTCATCCACTTGCTTGCGAAGGATTTCACAAATATTTCTTCCGGCCTTGGCATCCAGGGAAGCGGTGGGTTCATCAGCAAGAAGAATCGGAGGATTTCCGGCCAAGGCGCGGGCGATGGCGACGCGTTGCTTTTCCCCAGGGCTGAGTTCGTTGGGCTCCTGCAAGAGTTTGGCTTCCAAGCCAAATTGAGCGAGTAAATCTCTGGCCATTTCCATACGCCGAGACTCGCCAGGCTCTCGAATTTCAAAGCCGAGAGCTACGTTGTCAATTGCGGAAAGCGAATGAAAGAGGCGGAAAGCCTGAAATACAAAGCTAATTTTCTTTTGGCGAATTGCGGTTTTTTCAGGTTCAGTAAGCTGGTTTACGGCAGCGCCGTCCACGAACACTGTTCCTTCATCGGGAGATAAAAGGCAACCCAACATCGACAGCAGTGTCGTCTTGCCGCTTCCGGAAGGCCCCATGACAAGAGTGAGTGTGCCGCGCTCGAAAGCTAGAGAAACGTCGCGCAGCGCGCGGATTTGCGCATCGCCCTTGCCGAAGGAAACGCTCGCCCCCTCAACTCCCAGGAAATGGTTAGGCACGGAACACTCTCCCGGGCTCAACCGTGAGGGCGCTGCGCACTGAGGCAATCGATGCGAGCGAGCACATGAGCAAACTGGGCACGACCATGAGGGCAGGCAGCCACCATGGCGCGTAGATCCAGGGAATCAGAGACTTAGCGTAGCCGATGCTTGGAATGGCAGCGATGAGTCCAAGGATGCTGCCGAGCACGCCGCAAATCAAAGCTTGCGAAAGTACAATGCGCGCGACGAACGTTTGAGATGCGCCGAGAGCCTTCAACGTGGCGTATTCCTCGATGTTCTCCATCGTGTTCGCATAAATAGTTTGAGATACGACCACAAGACCGATGAGGAATCCCAGAACCGCAGCGGTGAGAATTGCGCCGCCTGCGCCGGTTTTCATCGTCCAATACATTCGGGAAGTATGGGCAAATTCGCTTTGGGTGAGGACGTCAACTTCTGGCAGCCGTTGCTGGAGATTTTTCTGAACGTCGGAGACAGAATACCCATTGCCGACACGCAGAAGAATGTACATGGCGTCTTCGCGGCCGAAGCCCATGTACCGAGTGGCATTGCGGTAGGAAGTAAACAAAAAAGGGACGCCCAAGAAAGCCCCGTAGCCTTCGACTTCCCGCTCGATGCTGGCGCGGTGACGATTTATCTCGACTTCCGCAGGTAGTGAGGTGACTTCCATCTGCTTGCGATCGCTTACATCGTAGAGCACGGCCTCAGGCGATGAGTCTCCAACTGATGCAGCCACGTCCGGGACGGGGAAACGCTTGCCGACATTAGGATCCGCGCCGACCAAAGCGACGACTTGCTGCGTTCCGCGGGGAGTGCGGTAGACAGCGAACGCCATGCAGACTCGACTGGTTTCCACAACGCCCGGCACACCGGCAGCCATTTCCCGAACGCGGCTTTCCAGAGTCGTTCCGAACTCAAACGCTTGCACGCCACGAGCAGTAATCCATATGTCGGAATCGCTGGCATCAATGAGACGCGATGCTGCGCGCAAGAAGCCGGCCAAGAGACTGCCCTGGAAGATCATCAAGAACACGGCAAAACAGACACCAAGCACGGTCACCGAAAAACGCGCGCGATCGTGAATGATATTTTGCCAAGCGAGTTTCATTTAGAGTTGAGCCATCAACAAATTTGGGAAACGGACCAAGCCGTCAAACACTCCAGTGGCCGAACGGGCACCCAAGCTACTTGGTATGCTCGAGCGCTTGCCAAGTAAGATCTCCTGCCAACAGTGACGCAATTCCCTCGGCGGATAGAGGCCTGGAAAAGTAATAACCCTGGGCGTATTTGCATTGCAGTTTTTTCAGCAAGGTAACCTGTTGAACCGTCTCCACGCCCTCCGCAACAACGTCCAAACGAAGATTTTTAGCCATGGGCAAAATGGTGCGAGCTATCTCCATTCCTTCACCGTCGTCTCCCATGCCGCTGATGAAAGAGCGGTCAATCTTCAAGGTGTCGAGCGGAAAGCGGTGCAGGTAGCTCAACGAAGAATAGCCCGTACCGAAATCATCGATGGCCAGATGAATGCCCAGGGCCTTGATTTGCTGCAGCATGTCCACGGCCGCAGCAGGATCGGCCATAACCGTGCTTTCCGTTATCTCCAGTTTCAAAGTTCCCGGTGGTAGAACGAGCTCGTCCAGCAACTTACGAATGTCTTCGACCAGGTTCGGTTGCAAAAATTGTTTGGCGGACAGATTGACGCTGACAGTCAAATGAGGATGTGTAACTAAAGCCGCTTTCCATGCACTCATTTGGCGGCAAGCCTCGCGCAAATTCCACCAGCCGAGTTCGCGAATGAGGCCGGTTTCCTCAGCAACCGGGATAAATTCATCTGGTGCGAGTAGGCCGCGAGTTGGGTGCTCCCAGCGCAACAAAGCCTCGAAGCCTGCAATTTCTCCCGAAGAGAGAGCAACAATCGGTTGATAGAAATTGCGAAATTCTCCCCGTTCGAGTGCGTGACGCAGATCCGTTTCCAGTTGCAGTCGGGCCATCACGCTGGCGCGCATGTCCGCGTCGAATACCTCATAACGTGCTTTGCCCAACGATTTGGCCCGATACATTGCTGTATCGGCGTCCCGTAGGATTTCTTCAGGTTGTTCGTAAAGTGGGGTGCTCAAAGCAATTCCGATGCTGACGGACGTGAACACCTCTTTGCCGTCCAAAATGAACGGCGCTGCGAGAGACTTCATCATGCGGTCCGCTGCGCGCTTGGCGTCGCTTGGATCTTTGATATCGTCGAGCAGGACGGTGAACTCGTCTCCGCCCAGGCGCGCAACCGTGAAGGTTTCCCCCAGGCGCGCGACCGTATCCGATGACCGCAGGCATTTCTCAAGCCGATTGGCCACTCCGAGCAAGAGTTGATCGCCAATCAAGTGACCCATGCTGTCGTTGATCATTTTGAACCCATCAAGGTCCATGAATAAAACTGCGAAAAGATGATCTTTGCGGCGCTTCGTATGCTTGATGAGTCGGCCTACGCGATCAATAAAGAGCAGCCGATTGGGTAAGCCTGTCAGCGGGTCGGATACCTTTCCTTCGGTAATGTCGGTCTGCGATCCAGCCATACGCAAAGCGTTTCCGGAACTGTCGTAAACCGCGACACCGCGGCTTAGCATCCAGCGGAATCCCCCGTCTTTGTGCAGAACGCGGTGCTCGCTCTCGAAGTGAGGAGTCTGGCCCTTTTGATGAGCGGCAATTTCCTCTTTGACGCGTTCGCGATCCGCGTCATGAATCCGGTCGAGCCATTCTTCCGGTTTGTCTCCAATTTCGTCATCGTGGTATCCCAGCATGGCCTTCCAACGAGAAGAGAAATGCACGAGACCAGCCGACAAATTCCAGTCCCACAGGCCGTCGTTGGAGCCGCGAGCCGCCAGGGCGTAGCGCTCTTCGCTTTCCTTCAAGGCTTCTTGAGCATGCTTGTGCGACAGTTGCGTGCCAATGCGAGCCACGGCAACAGGAAAATCGATGGGCTTTGTCAGATAATCGTTCGCCCCTAGATCCAGGGCTTTGACAATATCGTCGCTCTGCGATTTTGCAGTGACCATGATGACGGGCAACAGAGCTGCAGAGTATTGCTCGCGCAGTTTTTGCAAGGCATCAAGGCCGCTGATTTCTGGCATTTCAATGTCCAGCAAAACCAGATCAATTGAGTCCTGCTTGACACGTTCGTGTAGATTTCTTGCGTTCTCTGCCATTGCGACGATATAGCCCTTGCGCAACAAGCGGCGCGCGAGCATGTCGCGGTTCATTTCATTGTCATCTACGATGAGCAGCCGGCTTGGACGTAAATTCGTCATAATTTTTTTACCGTAAGCAAGTTTTCTATCTTTTCGCTGAGGCGGCCGAATTCAACGGGCTTGGTGTCGTAGTCGTCGCACCCTGCTTCAAACGCTTTATCGCGATCCGTTACCAAAGCATGGGCGGTCAGCGCAATAATCGGAATTTGTCGCGTCGCCTCATCGCTCTTCAGCAGACGAGCGACTTCCAAACCACCCATCAGCGGAAGACTTATATCCATCAAAATCAAATCGGGCATCTCTGAACGGGCCATCAAAAGCCCCTGCTCCCCGTCATGCGCTGTGACCACGGAATAGCCCTTGCGCTGCAGGCGCCGGGAAAGCATGTCTCGATTCATCTCGTTATCTTCGACTAATAAGATCTTTGGCATGATCGACCTTTCCTTGGGCCCGTGATTTCGGCTCCCTCGAACCTTCCTGAGGGGTTGCTATAAAGGGGGCGGCAGGAGCCCCTGTGATAGTCGCGGAACGACCCGCTCGATGCTTTTCAATCAACACCGCAAGACGGTCTCGGTCGACCGGCTTGATAAGATAATTGGAAGCTCCCAGATGAATGCCCATCGCTTCGTTGTCGACGATGGTGACCATGATCACCGGGATCTCCGCCAATGAAGGATCGCTCTTCAGTTTCTTTAATACCGTCCATCCGTCGCACTCCGGCATAATCACATCCAGTGTGATGACTAATGGCTGAACTTGTCGCGCGAGCCGTATGCCCTCTTCGCCATTCGCGGCGGCGACAACCTGAAATCCCAGCTTGCTAAGAAAACGCGAAGTCAGGTCGCGAACCGAAGCGTCATCGTCAATAACGAGAATCGTGTCCTGGTGGGGCTTAGATTCGGCCAACGGAGTTGCTGCTTCGCTGTTTGCTGCGGACCGAGCGGCTTCGGGCGCTTCCGCGATGACCTGGGCGGGCAAGTCCACGGTGAAAATGGCGCCTTTTCCAGGCTCGCTCTCGACTGAGATGCGTCCTTTCATTAACTGCACGAACCTGTAGGTGATGGCGAGTCCCAGACCAGTTCCCCCATACTTTCGAGCAATCGAGGCGTCCGCCTGGGAAAATTCGTGAAACAGATTTTGCTTTTGCTTGGCTGTGATTCCTATTCCGGTGTCCGTGACACGGAAACGAACCCATTCGTGGCCGTCGAGCTTGCTTTGATCAATGTCCACAGAGATGGTGCCGTGATCAGTAAACTTGCAGGCGTTGCTCAATAGATTGAACAAGATCTGCCTGACTTTGGTGACATCGGCGCGCATCGTTTGAACCTCACTTGCGACGCGCACCTCAATTGTGTTGCTGTTTTTCGCAGCAGCGGGCTGTAGCGTGTGCACCATTTCTTCAATCAACGGCGCCACTTCGAAATTTTCCAGGTGCAAGCCCATCTTGCCGGCCTCAATCTTCGAGAGGTCCAAAACATCATTGATCAGCGATAACAGATGTTTCCCCGCCGATTGGATCTTGCGGAGATCCTGCACGCTGTCGGACTTTCCGGATTCCCGCGTCTCTTCCTCCAGCATTTCGCTATATCCGATGATGGCGTTAAGAGGAGTCCGCAATTCGTGACTCATGTTCGCCAGGAACGTGCTCTTTGCGCGGCTGGCCTCTTCCGCCGCGTGTTTCGCCTTCAACAGTTCTTCCTGCGTCTGTTTTCTGTAGAGGACTTCTTTCTCCAGCTCGCCGGTCCTGGACTTCAGCTGATCGTTCGCACCGCGCAGCGCTGTGTCCCGTTGCTGGATTTCGGACAGCATGGTGTTGAAGCCGTCAATCAACCTTCCAATTTCATCGCCATATGACTTATTCGCCCGCACTTCGTAATTGCGGTTGGTCGAAACGATGCGCATGGTGTCTTCCAAATGCAGAATGGGCCGGGAAATCAGTCGCTGAAGTTTCGAAGACACCAACAATGCGAACAAGCCTGAGACCAAAACGAAAATACAAAGAATGCCAGCGTAGCGCTTGGCCCTGATACTCCATTGCCGCATGTCCGATTTCAGGAACAACGTCCCGAGCCGCTCCCCATTCAGGGTCACGTCGTGGAAAACCTGCACGTAACCCCCTTCCAAGCGGTATCCCTCGTTTTCCAAAACGGGCGGCAGTACCAAAGGCACTTTATTGTTGTTGCGAGAATACTGCGCAAATAGCTTGTTATCCCGGCCGTAGAGTCCGGCGGCTACGACGTCTTCCTTCGCAGTCAGGGCCGCCAACGTCGCCGTTGCGGCAGGCACGTCCTTGAATTCCATCGCGCCTGCGCTGTTATATCCGATGATTTCCGATTGCGTCTTGAGGTCTTGAATGAGCAAATGGCGGAACGAAACCAAGTCGTAGACCAGGAAACTGAGGGCGGAAAGAACCAGCGCGGCGCTGCTGGTGAGCATCGTGATCAGCGTCAGCTTGCGCTTGATGGATAGATTCTGAAAAATCATCCCGGATTCCTCGCAGAGGCAGATTGAGGAATGATTTTCGCGAGTGTCAGAAGCCGCGAGCTAATATTCAAATTTGCCTTGTGGGCTGCGTCGACATTTACCTCAAAGCGCACACGGTTGTCCTCGAGCGTAAAACGAATTACTCCGCCGCGCTCGGCAAAGCCAGGAGTCTCACCGATCGTGAGAATCGGCAGCCACTTTACAAAATCCACGATTTCATCGGTGTGTGCTTTTTCCGATGCGCTTATGAAAAGTATTTGGCAATCTCTCAGGTCCTTCAGATCCTTGCTCCATTTGTATCGCCGGACGACAAATCCCCTTGATCCAATCTTCTTGTCTGCCACGATGCGATCGAGGACGCTTCCGAAAGGATCGGTTCCCAAAACACCAATCACGATCGGTGATTCCGGCTGGGAAAACGAAGTGGAGGGCCACTCCACAAATTTTGCGAAGTTATAAATAAAGCCCGCCTTGATCAGGTATTCCGAAGAATCGGAAGCGTCGCCGGCTTGTGCGCCTGCCGGTGACGCCCAATTCAGCGTCATACTGAGGACTACGATCAAGATTCCGAATCGTCTCAACATTACATTTCCCGCCCGCGTATGCTCATCGTTTAGGGCTTAGCCGCCAATCAAATTAGAACCTGAACGTCAGACTGCCGTAGACCGTGCGCTTAACTTCGGTCGGGGCGGTATTTATGAAGTCCGGGAGAAATTCCAAATGCTTGTTATCGAGCAAATTTTGACCGGCGATAGACAGCTCAAATTGCGGAACTGGCCGCCATCCTAGATGCGCGTCCAACGAGTAATAGCTGGGAATGTTTAAGCTCGGAAGATGATCCACGAAACGTAAAGTTGTATCGTGCTCGAAATGTTTTGGCAGATCGATTGACGACCTCACATACCATTGGTGACGAGGACTGGACCCATTGGGACTGTCGGGGGTTGGATCCAAGCTGTCGGAATTCTTTCGTATGTCCATCTGCAGATAGCTGTAGGAGCCGACTAAGCGCCACTTGGGAACCACTTTCCAATCCGCAAAGAGCTCGACACCGTACGTGCCGCCGCCCATCTTGTTTCCTGCTACGAAAGGAACGACGAGGTCGGTGGGTGCAGGGCTTCCTTCCAGAAAAGGGGTGCCAGGTTCGGCTGTTCGAAGGTTGGAATAACTATTGTAGAAGGTGGCGATATCTGCCGAGAACGAACTGGTCGCCTGGACACGATAGCCCAGTTCATACGCAAGCAGGTCTTCGGATTGGAATTGGTGGCTGCCGAAAACTGTGATGACTGCGGGGAACGGAGTCGGATTCGTGGGCGTGCCGGGCGGTACGACGGCCTGGTTTAGCCGCAAGCCTTCCTCGGTCAAGGCCGGAGTACGCACGGCACGAGAGACGGCCGTCCAGACCGATTGATTTGGCGTCAGAGTCCACAGCAATCTGGCGTTTGGCTGTACTTCAAACCCAGTGAAATCGTTGTGCTCGAATTTTGAGCCAAAGGTAAGGCGCAAGCGATTATCCACCAGGCTTATTTCGTCCTGAAGGAAGGCGCTGTAGTGGTTTAGCGTCAGCTGATTCGGCTGTAGAGAAACGGAGAAACTCGAGTCGTTCCGATCGCGAATCGAGCGATAACCCAGTCCCCACAAGAATTGCTGCGAATCCCCAACACGGAACCCATGCTGGAAATCCATGTCAAAAATATTCTGGTGGTCCACGAACAGCGAATTGTCGGCAATCGTTGTGTTGTCGTAATACATCTGCAGCGACATGGAGGAACCTTCCGAGCTGTGATTCCACCGGCCCAGAATGTTTCCTCCGCTGTAGTTTCCGTTGTTGGGAAAGGTGTTCGAATAGGGTGCGTTCAGCGATGGGACCGTTAAAGTCTCCCCGTATTTGCTCTGATAGATGTCGCCCTGCAACGTCAGGGAATCGGCCCCGGTTGGAGTCCAATCCGCGCGAAATCCGCCGCGGAGTGCATCCCATCCGTCATGCGCCGTCATACCCGACGTATACTGCGATGGTCCCCAGTTGAAATACTTTCCATAAACCCTGAAAGCGGTTTTGCCGATGGTGCTTCCGTAGCGAGCGCTTCCCGAAGCGCGCTCTTCAGTTCCGGCTCCGGCGCTCACGAGGGCCGACTGCGTGTCCTTAGCCTTCTTGGTGATGATATTGATTACGCCGTTTACCGCATTGGCTCCCCACAAGGTTGCCCCCGGACCACGGATCACTTCGATGCGATCAACATCCTCGAGCATGACGTCTTGAACGTTCCAGTACACACCGGAGAACAAAGGCGTGTAGACGCTTCGACCGTCGATGAGAACCAACAGCTTGTTGTCAAAACGGCCGTTGAATCCACGGGAGGCGATGGCCCACTTGTTCTCGTCGATACGCGCCACTTCCAGCCCAGGCGCGAGTCTCAGCGCTTCGGGAATGCTCGTGGCTCCAGAGCGCCGAATATCCTCTTGCGTAATAACGAAAACAGCGGCCGCCGCGTCTGCCACCTTCTGCGTTCGCTTCGACACCGACGTGACCTGCATGTTCATCAGGTCTTCCATGCTCAAGGTCGTCACGTCCGGCACGCTCTTCTGACCCTGCGCTCCGGAATTGGCAGCCAACATCGTCGCCAAAAGACCGGCAAGCATGGTTCGTCCGGCGGACCTTGCCGCGCCAAAACTCTGTTTGCAAATTAACCGCATATCTAGCTTCCCTTCCATGAAGAACTCGTCAGCAAAGCTGGCGTTCGATTCCCCACTGTGGACTTGTCCCTGGCCCTGTGTCCCTGATAGCTGATCTCGCTGTGACATCTGCCTCATCTCTGTTCCCATGCGATCTGCGCGATTAATTTGTCGCCCAGCCGCTTACCACTGTTCAAGACTTCTCTCCCGTGACCGTAAAAACCGTGGAGTAGGTCAGCGTGTCCGGCCTGCACAGATACTCCAGGAATCTCCGCGTCTGCTCGCGCACTTCACTCTCGCTCCCCAACAGTCGAGCTAACTGAGGCTTGGCTATTTCCAGCTTGAGCTCCCACTGTTTCAGGATCGCCGGCTCAATCTCTCCCGCGATTAAGTGGTAGCTCTCCACCTGCACATCGATTTTTTTCAGCCCTGCCTTGCGCGCCAGCGAAAAAAGCTTTCGTCCGACGAACGGATCGAATCCTGTCGCAGCCAGTGCCTTTACGACTTTTTCCGCCGTGCTTTGCACCACGGGGTCTTCCGGGTAGTGCCACAAGAGCTGGCCATCCAGGTCTTGCAACAGAACTGTGCCGCCGCGCTTGCAAACTCTGGCCATCTCGTGGACGGCGCCCTCTTTGTCTTTCAGGTACTCCAGCAGCATTCGCGAATACACCAGATCGAAGCGATCCGGAGGAAACTCCATCGCCTGTGCGTCCCCACGAACGAAATCCAATTGCGGAATGCCGTGATTTTTCTGTTTCGCTTCCTTCACGCGTTCGGCGCTGACGTCAACTCCAGTTGCTCTGATCGACCCGTCCAGTGCACAAAGCTCCCGCAAAATAACTCCGGGACCACAACCAACTGAAAGAACTTCCGCACCCGGTTGAACACGATGAGCGAGGTACCGCTGCACCCATGCATGCGCGTCTACCTTTTGCGCGAGGCGCGTTGCCTCGCGTGGGTCTTCCATAATGTAGTCGGCGGTTGCCGTGCTTCTGCTCATCACTGTTCCTGACCAATGAGCGCGGGTTCTTGCTTTTCCATGCGCGCCAATAATTTTGTGTAGAAGCCGTCGACGTGACGGTAGAACCGAGGATGTCCGTCCCTAAGCCAGATTCCCTGGCAATAGTGGCGGAGAAACTCCGCGCCCAGCTTGTACAGGACGTGCGTCGCCATTTCTTCTGCAATTACTGGAATCTCTTCTAGCTCGAAGTCCTTATAGGCTTCCGCGGACGCCGTCAGAAGAGCAGCCGCAGCCGCTGACACTTCCCCTTCTGGGAGGGTCGGATGTAAAAGCAAATCGCAACGATTTTCGAGGTAGCTGAAGTTCACGCCTAAGGGTCCGCGGTAGGCAATCGCGGCCCCAATAGGCTCTTCCTTATTTGCACGGTAAGCCAGCCACACGTGCCGCGTTCGACGCAGCCCCACCCGGACATACAATTCGTCTACAGCGTTAAATTCGACATCTCGCTCCAACTCCTCGGCCGCGATGTAAATGCTGCCGCGGGCCGCCGCGCAGATCTCCAAAAGCGCTTCCTGGTGAGAAGCGTCGTAGGGAACCACGCGAATTCGCTTTTCCGCGGGCAGGGATAGCGTTCTCGGGAGCGCGAAGTACGAGTGCCGCTGCACCGACGACAGTGACTCTCCGATCGTCTGCACCATCGAACCGAAGACTCGCGCCGGAAACCGGTTCTCCGGCCGAAACCAGTTCTGTGCCGAAAGATCTTGCCCTTTGCGAATACTCGCTGCCGCCGCTGCCAGCATCACCGCCCGCGATGCGTACGGATTGTTTTCCGAGACAAGATGCTGCGACATCCAGCCGTTTTCTGTGGTCCGCCAGACAGCCAGGGACGCGCGCCCTTTCTTCTTATCTCCAGCGGTCAATACATAGAGCAGCGAATCGCCGGCACTCAACATCCGTCGCCAGTTTTCCCGCACCTGTGACATGTGCGGAAAAAGGCGTGCCGCTTTGTCCGGATAAAGAAAGCCCGTGCGTTCGTAGAGAGCAAAGATTTCGTTGACGGACAGAGCATTAATTTGTACGCCGTAAACGTCGTAAATCTCCGGCAGCGGGGGAAGGCTGGTCAGCGTTTTCTTATCCAACGCATCTAAGGGCATATCGCCTCCGCGACGCCAACCATGCGGCCCGAACTCAGGACGCACTGCTCACATACGGCACAAGTCCCGGTTGCTATTGCGTGTCAGCGTTTTCCTCTTCTGAAGCTGAAATACTCCATGGCTGATCCACGCATAGTCCCAGAACTATTGGTACTTTTTAGAGGATTCGCCTGTTCCCCCAAATGGAACGCGAGTACTGTTTTCAAGGAACTTTCCGACCGGCTATTGCCTTGTTGAGTACAGCCCGCGCACGCTATTCGGTCGCGGACGTTGAGGGTTGCATAAAAGCGCGAAAGAGGCTTCCATTAAGGCACTGAAAACAAAGCTCTTATGTTTACATTTTCGCCCTGATTGACGGGGCATGCGTGCCTCGTGCGGCGGCCCAAGCCCACCGACAAAGGCACCAGGAATGCACTAATGGACAGTATCTCTTTCGGCGATGCCGAACACAAACGCATGGAAGCGCCGCGCTGCAGTTCAATAGAATGGATTACACGAATTGCAAAGTTCGCGGACGGAGGAAAAACTATGTCTGAAGTTCCGTACGCAACAAGGCGGGTCAATCCGCGGTTCCCATTTTTCGCGGACGCCGAAGTTACGCTTCGCGACGGCACGGGCGTCCGCGCACAGCTCTCCGAGTTGAGCTCTCGTGGTTGTTACATTGATTCGCTCGAACCCATTCCCGTCCGGACAAAACTACATCTCCGTATTTGCGATGGCATGAGCACATGCGAGCTGCACGGCAAGGTGCTCTACACGCATTCCGGTGGCGGCTTCGGAATTTTCGGCATGGGTGTGCTTTTCGAAGAAATGGGGCCCGAGCAGCACTCGGCAATCGACACTTGGCTGCGCGGACTGGCCAGCCGCGCTGGGAAAAATTCGAGAAGGACCCCCTCCCTCACTTCGTAGGCCAGATCCTAAGGGATCGACGAGCCCCGTTGTGATTTCGTTGCGGCCGGTAGTCGTGGCCAGCTGCCAGGCCGCTGCTGCATCATCTCCTAACTAAAGCTCGACCTTGCTGAGTCTTGCATGCCTGGCGCTTCTTATTGCTTCGTCCGATAAAAGAACGTCTGCGGGCCATCCACTACTTTGAAATCCGCGGGGACAGTGAACAACGACGGGCTTGGTTCCGCTCGCACGATATTCGTAAGGCGGAAGGTTTGCTCGCCCATGCGCGGGTCGCTCCGTTTGCTGTAGACCACGGTCTTGAGTTCGGGCGACGTCCAGACTTCCGTGACAATGGTAATAGGCTTTTCATTTCCGATTTGGCCTGCCGGGATAGTGCGCGTCGTCCGAACTCCGTTCACGAGGACGCCTTCCATGGTCTGAGAGCCGAGGTCTTCCGTATTTCCATGATCCTGTTCCGCTGTAACCAAATGTTTTTCAAAGAACATTCCCGGCGTCGGAGCAGCTATGGTCGTCGGCATGGCATCGGGGGGAGGCAGCGGCGCCGTGTTTCCTTCGACAACTCTCATACTGATGGTTGCACCTACCGCGCCCGGAGCACCTCCTGGAAGCGGGGGAAGCGCAGGCATTTTCTGCACCGTTTTCTCCGTCAGGTTCAAGGTGTAGGAAGCCTGCGCGACCGGGTCGTGGATGAAAACCAGATGCGGCGCATTGGCCGCCGACAAGTTCCCAATCGGCGGCAGAACCGTGTCCTGGCGCGTGCGACCTTGCGAATCGCGCGCGGTGGTTCCCGTGTTCGTCTGCACGATGCGATTGCCGTCCGCAAAGGTCTGAATGAATTCGTTCGTGATCGTGGCCGAATACGGCGCACCTTGCACAGGGCCAGATGCTTTGTCGAATCCACCGGCGACCATACCGCCAGCGGCGCCGGTGGTCTGATAGATTACGTTACCCTTCTCTTGCGCGAAGGCGCAGGATGCGGTTGCAAGGACAAGAAGCAATGCGCGTTTCATGACGGTGATTCTCCTTTTTAACTCGACAAACTTACTGCCGCAGACGAACTTGTTTGACTGATCCATCCGGGGCAATGCTTAGCTCCGCGACGAAATTCAATCCTTTCGGCATAGCACCTGGCGGAAACATTGCCTCGGCAGGAATGGCGATTTGCACAGCAGTTTCCGTTGGCTGCCATCTCGCGACCTGCTCTTGAACAGCTGGAACCGCGTGCCATCTGTGGATTGTCTTGCGTCGAGCAGGCTCCTGCGCAGGCGGTGCGGGAACGGGAACAGAAGCGGCCGTAATCGTCGGCGTGAGAACCGGCGGCGGCTCGATGCGAGTCCGCGAGAAGGCCAGAAACATTGCAACCGCGACCACAGCAGCAGTCGCAAGCACGGGCACCCAGAGTGGTATCGGGCGACGCGTTTTTGTCGATACGACTTCATTACAGTAGACATCAAAGTTCTCACTCACTTGTGTGTACGCCGCTAGTCGACCGCGACACTCCTCGCACCCTTCGATATGGCGCTCCAGGTTGGCAGCTTCCTCTGCCGGCAGCTCACGATCAAGCCACGCAACCAATTTCGCTTGGACCTCACACATTGCATTTCTCCGCTAACTTCTTAATCGCGCGTTCCACAGTGTCCCCCACCGTGGATGTTGCTATTCCCAGGACCTCTCCAATTTCGCGGTACCGGAGTCCCCCGGCTCTTAGCAGGAGGCACTCCCTTTCGGATTCCGTCAGCATTCGAATCCCGGCTGCGAGACGCCGGAACCTCTCTTTCTCAAGCACTCGTTGCTCTGGCGTTGCATCGTCCGCCAGAAAATCCATTTCGCCTTCGAGCGGTTCACCGAATCGCCGGTGGTAGCTCGTTTGGCGATTCCTGGCTTGATTATGGGCAACACGAAACAGCCAGCCGCGGATGTTTTCCTGCGTTCCATCCGAAGCCAAATGCCGCTGCAAGCTGAGGAACACATCTTGCACCACATCCTGCGCTTCGTCCCTCGAAAGCCCGAGACATACGAGGTACCGCAAGAGAGGCTTGCGTAATTCGCAATACAGAGTCGTAACCTCAGAGGAGCCGGCGGCCAACCGCAGCAGCGGCAGCGCCAGCGGTACGGAATCGTTGCTCACATGAGTCTCCGCATCGCGCCTCTATCTATAGAACAAGCGAGAGTTCACTTTTTCCGCCTGTCTCGGAACGAAACTGCAAAACGATGCTGGATTTGAGTTTCCACAATGCCCGCTGGTTGCACGATGTTTGAAAATCAGATCCTTCACGAGTTGGGTTGCGTCAAGTCCCGGAATTCGGCGGGAGTGTGGTAGATTCTTGCGCCATGTTGCGGGCAAAAGCTGGAATTTTTGCTCTTGTCGGACTGGCGACGTTAGTCGGAGGCGCGGACACCGGCTTCGCACAGACGCATTGGGTGGCATCCTGGGCGACGTCACCGCAGGTTGCGGAGGATGAAAACGCGCTCGCAGCGAGCGAGTTACGCGAAGGGACGCTGCGGCAGATTGTTCATTTTTCTATTGGTGGAGCTCAATTGCGCGTCCATCTATCCAACCGGTATGGAGCGGAGCCATTGCATTTTACGGCGGTGCACGTAGCGAAGGCAGTGGCTGCGGGGTCAGCCAGGATTGTGACGGGGACAGATAAGGAGTTGCAGTTTTCGGGGAAGGCGGATGTGATTGTACCTGCAGGCGCCGATTATATTTCTGATCCGCTGGATTTTCCTACTGCCCCACTTTCGGATTTGGCGATTACGCTTCGCGTGGGTTCGAACGCCGTGTGGCAAACGGGACATCCGGGTTCACGCGCGACTTCTTTCCTGGCCAAAGGAAATTCCTTGGCGGCGGAGGATTTGCCGGACGCGAAGAAAGTGCAGCGCTGGTATTTTGTGGCGGGAGTGGATGTTGCGACAACGGCAGACGCTTTCACGATGGTCGTATTGGGCGATTCGATCACGGATGGGCGCGGCTCGACGACGGACGGCAACAATCGATGGCCCGATATTCTTGCGAAACGATTGCAGGCAAGCGCGGCGACGCAAAAGATCGGCGTGGTGAATCAAGGGATCGGCGGAAACCGATTGTTGCTCGACGGAATTGCGAGGAATGCGCTGGCGCGATTCGATCACGACGTGTTGGCGCAGGCCGGCGTCCGATGTTTGATCGTGCTCGAAGGCATCAACGATTTGGGAATGCTGACGCATGAAAAGGAGGTTTCAGAAGCGGAGCATGAAGCGGAAGTCCGGCGCGTGATTGGTGCGTACGAACAGATTATTGCCCGCGCGCACGCGCAACGAATCAAAGTGATCGGCGCGACGATTCTACCGTTTGTGGGGTCGGCTTTTTATCATCCGACCGCGAAAAATGAGGCGGACCGGCAAGCGGTGAATGAATGGATTCGAAAGCATTTTGACGGTGTGCTTGATTTTGACAAGCTGCTGCGCGACCCCGCACATCCGGAGATGATGCTGTCCGCATACGATTCGGGAGATCACCTTCACCCATCACCTGCCGGATACGGGGCGATGGCGGAATCCATTCCACTCTCGATGTTTGTTTTTGGCGAGCGGAGCTACTGACTTGCTGGAGCCAATTCGACGTAGTCGAGTGCGGCGTGTTCGTCACGATCGGGGAATCCTTCGATGCGGATTGCATCGTGAGGATGAAGCGTGACTCCGCGGATGCGTCGCCGAGTGGAAGAATCGCCACCGATTTTTGTTGTTGGCAAGTGATCGTTCGCCGCCCACTCATCAAGCAATGTGCTTTCAACATAGAGGCGATATTTGGCTGCGCCATTGTTGGTGTCGAAATATTGAACGGAAATATCAGTTGAGCCCGCGACTCCCATATATTCAAAACTTGCAGAACAACTTTGTCCCGGCGCAGTACATTCAACAGCTTTGCCGCCTGAAGCATTTTCCCATGGTATGACTGCGACGGTCGTGTAGCCGCTGAGCTGCATGGATTCGGCTTCGATGCGATTTGAATGGTGACCAACGTGCCCTTTTGCATCGGCAATTCCGGAAAGGAGGAAAAAATATTCGCAGACTGCATCGCGCCAGACGGCGGCGTGGCCGGATTGATATTCGAGACGGGCGAGGACGGCGGAGTAGCGATCATCGTCAATACTGCCTTTCAGCGTTTGCCAGGATTTGACGTAGTCCGCGGCGCGTTGCGCTCCTTCGTAGTGCGAATCATAAATTTGCTGGATAACGGTTTTTCCCGAGTGAAGAACATGCGTATACCGGACATGATGGAAGAAGAGGAGCAGATTGTCGGGAGTAGTTTCGACAGATTCGTAAATTTTGCCGACAAGCGGCGGATATTGCGCGACATATCCGGTTCCGGTCGCCACGGTGCGATCCATGCCCACACCTTTTTGATCGGCGCGATGCCACTGACCCCAGCCGTTTTCTTCCGAGGATTCAATGCCCGGACCGTAATGGCTGCCGAGAATATCCGTAAGCGTCTGCATGCCTAGCGGGCCCGTGTAGCTTTCGTATGTATTCCAAGAAGAAAGAAGCATGGAAGAAATTGTTGAGACGACATTCGAACCGCGTCCAAAAGTGAGCGAGGTCCATTCGTTTGCGATTTCACGCGCGGTGAGATTGGGATTCCAGGCGAGTCGCGCGTAGCCATAGAGATTGGCCATGGCGAGAGGATGGCCGAGCCAATTTTCATCGAGGCCGACGTTGACGACGGCGACGAAACTGCCAATCGGACGATGAGATGTTTTCCCTGCGACGAGCTCCTTGACGGGAGAGCTCTCGCCATTCGCGTGTAAATCAAAATCCAGAACTTCTTTCCACATGGGAACGAGGAAGCAGAGATGGCGTTGCTGGCCTGTGTATTCCTGCGTGACTTGCAACTCGATCGCTTCGTTTGTTGTCTCGAGGCCGCTGAAGAGAGGGGAAACAGGTTCGCGCACCTGAAAATCGATGGGGCCATGTTTGATTTGAATGATGACGTTGTCTTCGAATTTTCCGTCGAGGGGACGGAAGTTATCGTAAGCAGCCTTGGCGCGATCGTTTTTGGGTTCGCGCCAGTCTAGGTGATGGTTGTAGACGAAGGCGCGGTAGAAGACGAGGCCGTTGTGCGGTTTGAGGGCGCGCGCGATGACGTTGGCGGCATCCGCGTGCGTGCGGCCATAAACGGAAGGGCCGAGACGTCCTTCAGAGTCGGCTTTGACGGCAAAACCGCCAAAGTCAGGAATAGCCGCATAAATCTGGCCCGCTTTTTTTCTCCACCAATCGGCGACTCGCGGATCGAGTGGATCGAAGGTGTCAAGCCCGCCGATGATTTTCGGACTGCCGAGATCAACGGAGATTGAAAGTTGAATGCCCCACGGACGAAAAGCGTTTGCGACTCGAACAAGTTGCGGGAGATGGTCGTCGTCGAGAAGATGAGGGTCGGCGTTCACGTTGTTGATGGTGCACCCATTGATGCCGACGGAAGCAAGAATGCGCGCGTAAGCGGCAACGCGGGAAAGATCGGCGCGGACGCCACCGTTTTCAAAAAAGATGGAACGGCCCGCGTAACCACGCTCGATGCTGCCATCGAGATTGTCCCACTGGTCCACCCAGCGGATGGTGGCGTAGGGCTGCTGTGATTCGCTGAGATCTTTGAGCGATCCACCGCGCGCGATTTTACTGAGGAAGGCGAACACCGCGTAGAGGACGCCACGATCGTTTGCGCCAGCGATGACGAAGCGGTCGCGGCCATGAACGCGAATATTAGTGAGCCAGAAGCCGTCGGTTCCTACATTTGTGGGCGAGCGCAATTCCGGAATTACTTTTTGGATGGCTGCTAGAGTTCCCAAAACGATTGCCGAGTCTTGCGAGAGTTCTCTGTCGATGCGGAGCGTTTTTCCAAGAACGCTGTGGATTCCACGAATGAGTTCATCGCGCGAAGAATTGAGGAGCGCGGAATCGCCGAGCGTCACGACAGATGCAGGTAGATTCTCGTATTGACGCGAGGTCTCCGCGTCGAGGCGCGCATAACGCAGCCAGGCTTCGGCACCGGTTTCTGCTCGCAGCATCCCAAATGGGACGCATCCTACAAGAAATGCTGTGAAGGCGGTGGTCAGCGCCAAACGCTTCAAGATTTACCTCAGCTAGAGCGGAGAATCCGTACTGCTCAGCGCGTGCCGGTCAGAATATCTATGGTGAGTTGGTCCAGGTGTTCGTAGGGTAGGCGCTTTTTCATCATCGCGTCTTTATCGAAAGCGTAGCTCAGCAGCGTTTTCGCATTCGACTTGGAATACTTGCCAGTTTGCGGCAAGTCTCTTCGTCCGGCGTTAATCTCTCTCAAAATGCCCTGAATTTCCTTATCGGCGTTCCAACGCGCGGCCTTGTCTTTCAGAATGAGGTACGTGCGCATGCAGCCGCGCGCGAAATCTTTCACGCCTACGCAGTCCTCGGTGCGATAGGCATGGGCATCGAAGTGGCGCGGGCCGTCGTAGCCGACGTCTTCCAGAAATTTCACGAGAAAAAATGCAGACTTAGGATTGAAAGAACCGAAGCGGTAGTCCTGATCGTAACGGCCGGGAGCTTGATCATTGAGATCGATGTGGAAGAGCTTACCGGCTTCCCATGCTTGCGCAACGCCGTGCATGAAATTTAGTCCTGCCATTTGCTCGTGGGCGACTTCAGGGTTGACGCCGACCATTTCCGGGTGATCGAGAGTGGGAATGAAGCCGAGATAGTGGCCCGTGGTGGCCATATAAATGTCGCCGCGCGGTTCGTTCGGTTTCGATTCCAAAGCGAAGCGATATTTGTAACCGCAATCGAGATTGTATTCACAAAGAAAATTGATGGCCTCGCGCAGCCGTTTAACGGCTTCGTCGGCGCGGCGGCAAGCATCGGTTTCAACCCCTTCGCGCCCGCCCCAAAGGACGAAGGTCTTTGCGCCGAGCTCGGCGCCGAGATCCATCGCGCGCATGGTTTTTTGCAGCGCATAGGCGCGGACTTCAGGATCGTTTGCCGTGAAAGCGCCGTCGCGGAAAACGGGATGAAAAAAAAGCGAGACAGTCGCCATCGGAACGACGAGGCCGTTTTCCTTGCAGGCGCGCTTGAAGTCACGAACGATGGCGTCTCGTTCAGAGGGAGTAGCGTCGATTGGAACGAGATCGTTGTCGTGGAGATTCACACCCCAGGCGCCAACCTCCCCAAGCATGGCTGCGATCTCAACCGGAGAAAGAGGAGGGCGCACGAAATCGCCGAACGGATCGCGGCCGCGATTTCCAACCGTCCAGAGTCCAAAGGAAAATTTGTGTTCCGGTTTCGGTTGAAATTGGACGGCGTTCATCGAGCCTCCCTAGGCTCCAGGACTTGAACTTTGAATTAGCAAAATCGGCGGCGCGAATGAATGTGCTCGAAATTCTTTGCCGTTAACGTTAACGGGCGTGTATAGTACCACGCGCCCGCGCGATTGCAAGCGCCGGAAACTCCAGGAGGCTGCTTGAGAAATCGCACTCCACTTCGTTCGCTGCTTTTTGCGTCAGCCACACTGTTATTTGTTTACAGCATTGCCGGCTTTCCCGCAACCGCGCAACGCGTTCCGGCCTACAAGAACCCGAAGCTTTCCGTTGATCAGCGCGTCGCGGATTTGCTTTCACGCATGACTCTGGAGGAGAAAATCGCGCAGCTTGACAGCGCGTGGGGAAATAAAGGGTTTGTGCGGGAGGCGCAGCCGTTCCTCGCCGATGCGAAGGGTGTGTTTCTGCCGGATGCGGCAAAGATAACGCTGAAGGACGGACTTGGGCAAGTTTCGCGGCCGAGCGAGAATCCCGGCGGCAGCGGCGGCCCGCGGGAGATGGCCGAACTCACGAATGCGATTCAGAGGTGGGTGAAGGAAAATACGCGTTTAGGAATCCCGGTATTTTTTCATGAGGAGTGTCTCCATGGTCACGCCGCGCCGAAAGGCACGTCGTTCCCAGCGGCGATCGGGTTAGCGTCCACGTGGGATGAAGCACTGATTCATGACGTGTTCACATCGATTGCGTCCGAAGTGAGAGCGCGTGGCGCGCAAGAGTGCCTGGCGCCGGTTCTGGATTTGGCGCGCGACCCACGCTGGGGACGCACGGAAGAAACGTACGGCGAAGATCCATACTTGGTGACGCATATTGGCCTCGCCGCGATTCATGGATTTCAGGGCGAGGAGCCGTGGGTTGACAAGTCGCACGTGATGGCGACGGCCAAACACTTTGCAGTGCATGGTCAGCCCGAAGGCGGAACAAACGTCAGCACTGGAAATTATTCAGAGCGAGTCATTCGGGAATATTTCCTAAAGCCGTTCGAGGCGGCCGTAAAAGAAGCCCACGTGCAGACCTTGATGGCCTCGTACAACGAGGTTGACGGCATTCCTTCGCACAGCAACAAGCACTTGCTGGACGATGTTTTGCGGCACGAGTGGGGATTCAATGGACTCGTAGTGTCCGATTATTTCGGGATAGATGAGTTGATTCGAGTGCATCACGTAGTCGCGACGGAAGGCGCGGCGGCGAAGCTGGCGCTCGAATCCGGCGTAGATATTGAACTGCCGTTTGCGAGCGCGTATCCGAGCTTGCTCGATCAGCTAAAAGAAGGAAAAGTTTCGGAGGCGTTGATTGACCGGGCGGCCGCACGTGTGCTGCGCACGAAATTCCTTACTGGGCTTTTTGAGGACCCTTTTGTTGATCCGGCGTACGCGGAAAAAATCGTAAACTCGCTGGAGCATCAGCGACTTGCCTTGAAAGCGGCGCACGAGACGATCGTTCTTTTGAAGAATGAAAGTCATCTGTTGCCATTGGATAAATCGAAGTACAAGCGCGTGGCGGTGATTGGTCCGAACGCAGCGGAACTGCACCTGGGCGGCTACAGCAACAAGCCGGGGCGCGGCGTAAGCATTCTGCAGGCGATCAAGGACAAGCTGGGTTCCGGTAATGAAGTGCTGTACTCGGAAGGCTGCAAAATCACGGAATCGCACCCCGATTGGGACACGGACAAAGTTGCGCTGGGCGATCCTGTGCTGAACGCAGAGCGCATCGTAGATGCAATCGCGGTTGCGAAGAAAGCCGACGTCGTGATTCTGGTACTCGGCGAAAACGAACAAACATCGCGCGAAGCTTGGGCGAAAAATCATCTGGGTGACCGGCAGGATTTGGATCTACTCGGAAATCAGGATGAACTGGCGAAACAGATCGTGGCGACAGGAAAGCCTACCGTTGTGCTTCTATTGCATGGACGGCCGAACTCCATCAATTACATCGCGGAAAACGTGCCCGCGATTTTAGATGGATGGTACCTCGGTCAAGAGGGCGGCCCTGCGGCGGCAGATGTACTCTTCGGCGACTACAATCCCGCCGGGAAGTTGCCTATTACTGTACCGCGCTCGGTGGGGCAGCTTCCCGATTATTACTACCAGAAGCCGTCCGCAAAGCGCGGTTTCGTGGACGGTTCCGTGTTGCCGCTGTTCCCTTTTGGCTGGGGCTTGAGCTACACCACGTTCGAGTATTCGAATTTGCGGCTCGCGCAGGACAGTATCGGCCCGGAAGGCCAGACCAAAGTCAGCGTGGACGTAACAAATACCGGCACGGTGCGCGGCGATGAGGTCGCTCAGCTCTACATTCACCAAACAGTTAGTTCCGTAACGCGCGCGGTGAAAGAGCTGCGCGGATTCCATCGAATTTCGCTCAATCCGGGCGAGACGAAAACGGTGGAATTCGTACTTGGGCCGGACGAGCTTTCGTACTTGAATCGCGATATGAAACGTGTCGTGGAACCGGGGACGTTCGAAGTGATGGCGGGTGGCAATTCCGTTGATCTGATTACGACGATCCTGAACGTGGTTAATCGTTAGTCTTGTTTTGAACCTTTCGATACAATGCGGCACGCAATGAGAATCCCGCATGGTAATTCGAACAAGTTTGCGGTTTGTTTCATGCACGCGGAGCTTGGGGGGAATTCGTGAACGCGGAACGAGGTGAGTTGAACACATGACACTTTTCGCGGCATTTGAAGCGCAACATCTTGTCACGCTTTCGAAGGTCGATCTGATCATCGTTGTCTTTTACTTCGCCCTCGTATTAGCCATCGGCTTTTATTTGAAGAACCGCGCGAACACCGCCGAGGATTTCTTCATGGCAGGACGCGACATGACGGCGTGGGTAGCCGGGCTCAGCTTTCTTTCTGCAAACCTGGGCGCGCTGGAATTGATGGGCTGGGCGGGCTCGGCCTATCAATATGGAATTCTTGCCACCCATTGGTATTGGATTGGCGCGATTCCCGCGATGTTGTTTCTCGCGCTCGTGATGATGCCCTTCTATTACATTTCGAAGACGCACTCGGTGCCTGGTTATTTGAAGTTGCGCTTCGGAGAACCGGCGCGCGCGGTGTCCGCTGTATCGTTTGGGTTAATGACCGTGCTCATGAGCGGCGTGAACATGTTCGCTATGGCCAAGGTCATGCAGCTCGTTCTTGGATGGGACATCAACGTCAGCATTTGGCTGTCCGCAGGCACGGTGGCTGTATATGTTGCCCTGGGAGGTTTGCGGTCTGCGATCTTTAATGAGGTTCTGCAATTCTTTCTGATTTGGGCCGGCGCATTGCTCATCCCCATTCTTGGCCTGTATGAAGCGGGCGGATGGCACAACTTGAAATTGCTGATCGCGCAGCGGGCTTCAGCACAATACGTACATCTGTGGTCCGGTTTGGGCTCCTTCGCGGACAATCCGATGGGAATCAACTGGGTCGGAATTGTGTTCGGGCTCGGCGCCGTCATTTCAATGGGCTACTGGACGACAGACTTTTTGGTCGTGCAGCGCATTTTGTCCGCAAAAGATATCCGCAGCGCGGAGATGGCGCCAATTATCGGCGCCGGATTCAAGATGATGGTGCCGCTGATCGTGATTCTGCCCGGCCTTCTTGGTTTGGGTTTGCTTCCGGAAAAACTCGTGCCGGAATCTATGGTCGGCGCAACGGGAGCGCACAGCTATAACGACGTGCTTCCTTTGATGCTGGCGCGCTATTGCGGGCCGGGATTGTTGGGACTAGGAATCACGGCGCTGATTGCGGGATTTATGTCCGGCATGGCGGGTAACGTGACTGCATTCACGACGGTTTGGACTTATGACATTTACAAGCCGCTCGTTCACAGCAAAGGCAGCGACCATCACTACGTGAACATGGGCCGGTGGACGACGGTGATTGGTGTCTTAATCAGCGTGGGCACGGCGTATTTGGTGATGCAGTTCGCGAGCATCATGGACTATGTGCAGGCCTTGTTCAGTTTTTTCATCGCTCCGCTCTTCGGCACGGTTGTGCTGGGAATGTTGTGGAAGCGGGCGACTGGGCTTGGCGGATTTTTGGGATTGCTCTGCGGAACGCTTTCTTCCATCGGCATGTGGGCATGGGTGAAGGTTGATCCCTCCGCTCTGCGTTATGTAGCGCTTTCGACGCATGCCAAAGCGCTCGCACAGGATATGTTCCAGGCCCTGTGGTCGTTCGTTGTATGTGTGATTGTAACTGTCGTTGTCAGCATGGCGACGAAGCCGAAACCCGACAGCGAACTGGACGGGCTGGTGTACGGCCTGACGAAAGTGCCGCACGTCGGTAATATGCCTGTCTATCAAAAGCCGCTACTCTGGGCTGGTGTGGTGACCGTTGTTTTCTTCGTTCTGAATATCTACTTCTGGTAGCCGGAGGCTTCGAAGATGATCCCCATCTGGTTTTTTATCGGGATTGCATTGACTGTTACTGGCCTTCTGATTTTTGGCGCCGGGGCATACGAAATGTCGCATCCTCCGGCGCATCCCGTCGTGCTTTTTTCGATGCATGCGCCGGTCTGGTGGGGTGCTTTGCTGACCGTTGTTGGATTGATTTATTGCGTTGTGTACCGCCCAAAGAAAACTTCAGCGACGACGCGCTAGATGGAATTGCTTGGATTGATGCTGCGCAACGCGGGATAGATGCGGCGGTAAACGGAATAGTTCTTTTGCATGAGGCGTGACGCTTCAGAGTTCGGCGCGACGCGTGCCGCAACGCGAACAACAGCATCGCAGGCTTCATCCACAGAGTTCCAGTGGCGCCCGCCAACCGCGGCCAAAATTGCCGCTCCGTAGGCCGCACCTTCTTCAGCTTCGACCAATTCGACTTCCTGTCCGTAGACGTCGGCCTGAACCTGGCGCCAGAGCTTGGAACGCGCTCCGCCGCCCCCTAGCCGGATTTTTGTGACCGGAACTTTCATCTCCTCAAAAATAGAAAAAGTGTCTTTGAGACTGAACGCGACGCCCTCTTGAATTGCGCGAATAATGTGCGCGCGAGTATGCGACGGAGAGAGACCAACTAGCGCGGCACGAACGTTCGGATCGAGGTGCGGTGTGCGTTCGCCCATTAAGTAAGGCGCCCAGAATAGTCCCTCGGAGCCTGGAGGAACGGACGCTCCTTCGTCGGATAGACGATCGTAAGGGTCGCGGCCGTCATTCTTGCCTGAGCCGAACTGATCGCGAAACCAGCGCAGCGACAACCCCGCAGCTTGCGTAACTCCCATCACGTGCCAGCGCCCGGGAATCGCATGGCAAAACGTGTGAAGCCGGCCCTGTGGGTCGAGAGCCGGACGATCGGTTGCGGCAAAAACAACGCCGGATGTGCCGATGGTTGCGCTGACAACGCCAGGGCGAACAATTCCCATTCCGACTGCGCCGGCGGCCTGATCGCCAGCCCCGGCAACCACCGGTGTGCCGACTTTCAACCCTACGGCTTCGGCGCCCTCTTTCGAAAGCTTTCCGCAAACGTCCGAAGATTCATAGAGAGTGGGCAGAGATTGCTGCGAAATTTTCATCTCGCCCAGAATTTCTGTAGACCAGCGGCGATTTGCGACGTCCAGCATCAAAGTGCCTGATGCATCGGCCATGTCAATCGCAAACTCGCCGGTAAGCCGGTACCGGATGTAGTCCTTGGGCACCATGATGTGCCGCACGCGTGCCCAATTTTGCGGTTCGTTTTCCCGGACCCAGAGCAATTTCGTGAGCGTAAAATTCGTGAGCGGTGGATTGCACGTGAGCTGAATGATGCGCGCGAGACCGAAGTTCTGTGCGAGTTCCTGCGACTGTTTTTCTGTGCGCTGATCGCACCAGATGATGGCGGGACGAATGACGTTCCCTAAAGAATCGAGTAGAACCGCTCCATGCATTTGGCCCGAGAAGCCAATGCACACTACGTCATCGGCTGCGGCATTTGCGTGATGAAGCGCCTTCTTTACGGCCGATGCGCACGCACGCCACCAGTCAAGAGGGTCTTGCTCGGCCCAGCCGCTCCGCGGCGAAGCGAAGGCATGATGCTCGTGCGTGCCGGACGAGGCGACGCGCCCCTTTCCATCCATGAGCAAAGCCCGTGTGCCGCCCGTTCCCACGTCAATCCCTAAAAAGAACTTGATAATCGGCCCCCAGTAATCAATTTCGACCGCGAACTATATTTGCGATACCGGCATCAATGTCAAGTGAGAGTTTCGCAACTTGAAATAATGGCGGAAAAAGCTGCTTTGAAGGCGTATCTTTCTTCGGGCATGTTCGCGCCTGAGTAAGCCAAAGTAGAATTACGCTCGGCGCCAATGCCAGTCAGAACAAACGAGGCCAATAGGTAAGCAATGGCAAGGGAACGACGCGGCATCCACCTGATTGCGGAAATAGCGCAAGTGTCTATCGGCACGGTGGATCGCGCGCTACACGGCCGCCCTGGCATCAACGAAGAGACGCGCCAACGCATCCTGCAGGTCGCACGCCAAGTCGGCTACACGCCGAATCTTGCTGCGCGAGCGCTCTCCGCTGCCAAGGCGCAAATAAAAATTGGCGTGTGCGTACCGCGCGAAATCCATTTTTTCTACGACCAGCTATGGAGCGGAATTCTGGATGAAGAGCGCCGCGCCGGAAATCTTGGGATTCATTTTGTGAACCGCCCCGTGCAGGTGCTCGGAGAAGGTGATACGGATGCTTTTCAGGAACTCGTTGAAGCGGGCGTGGACGGAATCATCTTGACCGCCGGCAATCCCAAAGATTTACATCCATTGATCGATGCGGCCGAAGAAAAGGACATTCGTGTAGTCTGCGTTTCCACGGACGCTCCGGGGAGCCGCAGGTCCAGCATCGTTTGCGTGGAACCGTGGACGAACGGTTCGCTTGCAGGCGAACTCATGGGAAAGCTGGTTCCACCGGGCTCAAAGGTGGCGATTATCGCGGGCATGTTGAGCGCGGAAGATCATCGCAAAAAAGCCGACGGCTTTTCGGAAACGTTTCCGCATCATTGCACCGGCGGAAAAATCATTCGCGTCATCGAAGGTCATGAGGACGAGGACGAAAGTTTCCAAAAAACATTCGACTTGTTGCGCCGCGTCCCCACTCTAGCTGGAATCTACGTAAACACGGTGAACTGCCTCCCTGTCTGCCGCGCACTGGGCGCGCGTGGCCTGGCAGGTAAAGTCAAATTGATCACGACCGATCTTTTTGCGGAAATGTCGCCGTATCTCCAACGCGGGACAATTACCGCATCCATCTACCAGAACCCGCATCGGCAAGGCCAAATCGCCGTGCGTTTGATGGCCGACCATGTGATTAACAAAACGCCTTTCCCGCCCAAAACGCATTTGAGCCCTGGGGTGGTCATGTCCACGAACCTGCACCTGTTTCGCGAGATGCGCCTCGCAGATTCCAAGCTCGAGGGCCTACCCACGCCGAGCAGAGCCAGAGTATAAGCCCAACTTGTACTAGTACTTGACCCTGTCGGAATAACGTTATTTTCTGGCGTTCCAGCAAAAATTTGCTTGACAAGCATCTGTCAAAGCAATACAAGCATAACAACCGTTAACGTTAACGGTTTGTTCGACGGGGTCGTGAGTAAGACATCTTCAACATTTCTAGTGGGGGGTGTATTGATGCTGTTTTATGCCTCGAAGTTTGCTACAGGTCTGTTTTCTTCTCTGAACACACGAAATCTAAAATACTTACTTCTTCTGATTCTGGCCCTCGTCGCGCTGCCTTCGCGCACGTTCGGCCAGAACGCTACGGTGGTAGGAACCGTCACCGATCCTTCAGGTGGGGTCGTTGCAGGTGTAACGATAACTATCACGAGCGCCGAAACCGGCGCAGTGAAGACCATCACAACAAACGAATCCGGACAGTACGTCATACCAGATTTGCCAATCGGCCATTACAACATCAAAGCTTCGGCAAACGGCTTCAAGGTTGCTGAAAAGAAGGAAGTGACGTTGACCGTTGGCGATCGTCTGCGCATCGATTTCCAGATGGCCGTCGGCGCTGCCTCAGAAACGGTTACCGTCGAAGCTAATACGATCGCCGTGCAATCCGATTCTGGTGAATTGAGCAACCTGATCTCCGACAAGCAGGTTTCGCAACTCGCAGTCAATGGACGCAGCATTTACCAACTTGCACAGTTAACGCCGGGCGCCTCGAGCCAAATCAACAATTTCGTCAACACCCCGGTCGGCGGCGACTCCAACGTCGAATTCAACGGCATGCGCCAGAACCACAACATTTACCTGCTGGATGGCGGCGAGGATGATGACCGCGGCGGCGCCGGTGGCATGAGCATTGCGCCCTCTTCTGACGCCATCGCGGAGTTCCGCGCCCTGACCTCGAATTACAGCGCGGACTATGGTCTTTCGTCTGCGGCGACCATGGTCATGGTTCTGAAGTCCGGGACGAGCACGCTTCACGCGTCCGCTTGGGAATTCAACCGTAACGACGCATTCGATGCCCGCAACTTCTTCAAACCGGGAACCAATCTGAACGGCAGCCACAACAAAATCCAAAAACTGCGGCTTAACGTCTGGGGCTTTAACGTTGGCGGTCCGGTTTCTTTTGGCCAACTCTATAATCCCGAAAAGAAGAAGACCTTCTTCTTCTACAATATGGAATGGCGCAGGCTGATTCAGGGCGGTCTTACCACCCAGACTGTGCCTGACCCGGCTACCTACGGGGGCGACTTCAGCGCACTTCCCGCGGTGATCAATGTTCCATCGGCTTCGCAGGTAGCGCCGTCGGTCCTCGCCAAGAATTGCCCCGGGGGCATCCTTCCTGCTGGCATCGTTCAGGGCGCGCAATTTCCCGGCAATAAGATTCCCGCTTGCATGATCGATCCGAACGCCACTGCTTTGGTCAACGCGGGCATCTTCCCGAAACCTACGAGCGGCCAGAACTTCGCCGGCGGGAATAACACCCCGACGAACCTGAAGGAAGAAGTCGTCCGCATCGACCACAATTTCACCAGCAAGTTTTCCGTGTTTGGACACTTCGTTGCCGAGCAGGTGAGCCAAGGCTACGGCATTAGCCAGTGGAGCGGCGCGAACGTTCCAACTGTGGGCGACACATTCGGCAACCCGTCCTATAGCGCTGTGGTGCACACAACGTACACGATTAGTCCGACTTTGCTGAACGAAGTTGCGTTCAACTACAATGGGAACCGCATCAACATCATTCCGTTTGCAGGTTCGGGCTTGAGCAGCTTGGCGATTCCCAGCGGCTACGTCACGACTAATTCCAGGTTATTCACCGGGCCAAACAACCTTAGCCGCATACCGAATATCGACTTGAACGGTGCCACTGGTACTCACTTTGAGATCTCCAGTTGGCCGTGGCGAAACAAAGCGGACGACTACCAGATCCGCGACGATCTCTCCTGGACCAAGGGAGCCCATCAACTCAAGTTCGGTTTTAGCTGGGCGATCTATAAGAAGGTTCAGGACCTGTTCGGTCAGACGCAAGGCGGGTTCGGCTTTGACGGAACCTTTACTACTCCGTCGGGTCAGAAAACAGCCTTCGGCAATGACTTCGCTGATTTTCTGCTCGGCGATGCCAAGTCGTACCAGGAACTCGCTGTGCAGGACAAAGGTTTCTGGAACAACGTCTCATGGGCATCGTACGTACAAGACAACTGGCGTTTCAACAAGCGGCTGACTCTAAACCTGGGCTTGCGTTGGGATGGCGTTCCGCATACCTACGAAGCGAATGATCGTATGGGGAACTTCTACGCATCGCTGTACGATCCGGCCAAGAAGGCTGTGCTTAATCCTGACGGCACGATCAACTCGGCTAGCCCGGGTCTGGGCACCAGCCCGAACTCAATTCTCGCCGGCGTGCCACTTTACCTGAACGGTATCGGCATTCCAGGCCAGAACGGCATCCCTAAAGGCTTGGTCGACAATCACTGGGCGAGCTTCGGTCCGCGTATCGGATTCGCGTACGATTTGCTGGGCAACGGTAAGACCGTTCTACGCGGCGGTTCCGGCATTATGTACGAGCGCATTCAGGGCAACGACATGTACGATGCCGGCCCGAACATTCCGTTCAGCCTGCAGGTCAGCACTCCAGGTCCCGTCGAGCTCGATAATCCGCGGCTCTCCTTGGGCACTGGAACGGCCGGCACTCTGCCCATCAATCCGGCCAGCATCACTGGTCTGAACAGGAAAAACTACAAGCAGCCCGCCAGTTATCAGTGGAGCCTTGGCATACAGCGCTCACTCAGCGCCAAGACCGTCCTGTCCGTCGCCTATGTAGGCAATACGAATCGTTACCAAAGTGACCGGACGGAATACAATCTGCCGAATCAGGCTGCCCTGATACCAATTATCAATGGCGTTGCCGGAGCAAACTACAATACCGCGGCTGGTTTGCCTTTTCCCGGCTTCCATGCCGTCCGGCTTTCGACAAACGAAGCCAACTCTCATTACCATGGGTTGCAGCTCGACCTAAACTCCCAAGTCGGCCGCGATCTCTTCCTTCGTGCCTTCTATACGTATTCGAAGGCAATTGATCCGGGCACCGGCAGTACAGGCGGCCAAGATCTACAAAACGTTTCGAACCCTTACCTGGGCTGGAGATACGATTTAGGCCCGAGCGGCTTTGACCGTACGCACAACGCAGTGGTCAACTTCATTTACGACATCCCTGTCTTTCGCAACAACTCAAACCGCTTGGTGAAAACCATGCTTGGTGGCTGGCAGACATCGGGCATTGTGACACTTGAGTCCGGTTTGCCCCTCAACATCGGTGTCAGCGGAAAACAAGGCGGAAACGCGCTGCCCAACGCGACGAACCGTCCGAACCTGGTCGGCAAGATCTCCTATCCGCAGACGGTTAGCACAACCGGGCAGCAAATCATTCAGTACCTCGATCCGTCGGCTTTCGCACTGCCGGCAATCGGGACGTTCGGCAACCTGGGGCACAACGCAGCGCGTGGCCCGGGACGCGATAACTGGAACATGTCCCTCTTCAAGAACTTCTGGATCAAAGAGGAGCGCGGCACACGATTCGAGTTGCGCTTTGAAACCTTCAACACCTGGAACCACAGGCAGTTCAATCAGGTCAGCAACAACTTCGGCGCCAGTGACTTCGGCCAGTTTAAAACTGCTTTCGATCCGAGAATCATTCAGCTCGGTGGAAAACTTTACTTCTAGAGTTTCCTAGAAGCGCGCACCGGCCTCGCTCGCATTCACCCCTGCGAGCGGGGCCTTTTCTTTGATTTTGGTGCACAATTGCTGCAACGCCCTCACCGCACTACGAAGACCGGGGGCTTGAATTCAGGACACTTTTCACTTGTCTATCCTTCTCCGATCCCGCTTTAGGCTGCTCATCCTATTCCTTGCAGGAATTTTCTCTTCGGCTCGCGTTTTGGCGCAGACGCCTGACACGCTAAACGCGCAGAAGCTGGAACAAGAAGGCAAGCTGAAGGAAGCTGCAGCGGCGTGGCGCAAAGTCGTGAACGCCAATCCGAAAGACTCCGCCGCATGGGCCAGTTTGGGTGTAGCGCTCGCCAGGCTGCAAGAATATGGAGAGGCAAGCTCAGCCTACCGAAAAGCAATTGCACTTAATCCTAGGTTGCCAGGCATACAATTGAACCTGGGGTTGGCGGAGTTCAAATCGAACAATCTGCAGGCTGCTGTCGAACCGCTTCGCGCTGCACTGGCGGAGAATCCGCAAAACATGCAAGCGAGGACGCTGCTCGGCCTAAGTTGCTATGGCACCGGGCAATTCGTGGAAGCGGGGAAACATCTGGAAATTGCGTCGAAAGCGAATCCATCAAATCCGGAATTACACAACGTTCTCGCGCAAAGCTGTTTGTTGGGCAAGAACTATGACTGCGCCCTGAATGAATTCACTTGGATTTTGCAGCGCAATCCAAACTCCGCCGCAGTTCATATTCTGACGGGAGAAGCGCTCGACGGGTTGGACAGGACGCCCGAGGCGATCGCCGAGTTTGATTTGGCCGCCAAAGCTGATCCGCGCACTCCCAATGTCAATTTTGGCCTCGGATATCTCTACTGGAAAATGCGCCGATATAACGAAGCGGCCGCGGCTTTCAATAACGAACTTGCTGTGGACCCGCAAAATGCTCAAGCGCTGGCATATCTCGGCGACATTGAGTTGAAGCGCGAGAATTCCGAAAAAGCGCTTTTGCTATTGAACCGAGCCGTCGGTTTGCGCGAAGACATCCGCATCGCGCAGATGGATATCGGCGTAATCCTGACGCAGCAAAAGCGCTATCAAGAAGCGCTTTACGCTCTGCAGCGCGCAGAGAAACTGGACCCCGAACAGCCGGAAGTCCACTACCGTCTCGGCCGCCTGCTTCAAGCCATGGGCGATACACAATCCGCACAAAGAGAATTCGCAAGAGTTCAGCAGTTGCACAAAAAAGCGGAGGACGATGTCGTCGACAAGATGTCCAGCCTCAAACTGGGGCCAACGACAAAGTGAATGGAATGCCTGTCTGCGGCTCTGTCCTGGTTCGGTTCGCTACTTCTGTCGAGTGTTAGGTGCGAGGAGGTTCGAGTCACCATGTGCCGAAAATCACGGCTTCTCTTTTCTCCTTTCAATAATCTTCGAAGATTGTTTTCCTTCCTTCTGGTTTTTGCCTCGCCCGCCCTTTGCCAGGATCGCCCCGCCGACGAATCCGCTCTTCGCGGCAACCGCGCTGAAATCGCTGTTACCCTGAAAGATAATTCCGGGCAACTCATCGGGGTGCCTGTCACTGTAAAACTCTATCGCCGCGGTACGCTCACGGGGCAGTCGGTCACATCCAAAGGCCGCGCCTTGTTCATTTTGAGCAACCTCGGCGACTACACTATCAGCGCCGAGGCCTCTGGCTACAGATCAGCTCAAAAAGACATTTCTGTCCCCGTTGCGGTTGACGCCGAGGAAGAGCTCATTCTTCAACGCGATTCTTCCACCGAGGGGCTTGGAACTTCCACGAGCCCTGTGCTTGCTCCCAAAGCGAAGGAAGCCTTTGACAAGGGATTACAAGCTCTTAATGACAACAAGTTGGAAGCGGCGGAAAAGAATCTTGATGAAGCAGCCAGGCTCGCTCCAAATCACCCGGACGTTCTTTATCTGCACGGGGTTCTTTTTCTGAGGCAAAGACACTGGGAAAAGGCGCGGGACGTTCTGGAAAAGGCGACTCAGATTGACCCCAAGAATGCGCACGCCTTTTCTGCCTTGGGTATGGCATTTTTGGACGAAAACAAATATGACCTGGCAATCGCTCCTTTGCAGCAATCGCTACAGCTGGATCCCGTCAGCTGGGAAACGCATTGGACACTGGCCAGAGCCATGTATCACCAGGAACAGTACGACGGTGCGCTGAAGGAAGCGCAACAGGCATTAGGTCAGTCCCACGGAGTTGAACCGGCAATCGAACTACTGATTGCCCAATCACAGACTGCGGTTGGCAACTTTGAGGATTCTGCAGCAACGCTGCGTGCTTTTCTCAAGAATCATCCAAACGACAAAGGCGCAGCGACCGCCCGCCGCTGGTTGGATCGGTTGGCGGCGGACGGAAAAATTCGGAAGCAATGAGCGTCAAGTTGCAACGAAGACTCACGGAAGAACGAGTGGCCGTTTCGAATGATTCCTCTTTAGTACTGTGACTTTACTTGGTAATCGATCAGTGCTATGCTGCCCCATGAAATCGCCTCTCAAATCCCTTAACTCCTTTCCTTTCCGCACTTACGCGAATTCCCTCCCCCAACTCTTTTCTTTTCAACACATCCGCAAATCTCTCGTATCTGTTCATTCCAAAGGGACTTCAACTACTTCAACTCCTTTGGATTCTGCACTTACAAAGCCTGCCTTCCTAACCCCCCGTAGAATCAACACTTACAAGAATCGGGCGGGGGGGTACTGCCTTGGAGGAGCTCCTTGCGTGACCTCATATATCGAGGCACCAATGCGCTGCTGTTGGGTTGTCTGCCTTCTTTTCGGCGTTTCGAGCACTGCCAGCCGGGAACTAATCTATTTCTTCTTCTGGCCGTAATATGCGGACGCGCCGTGCTTCCGCAGAAAATGTTTGTGGTGGAGATGCTTGGAAATGGCTCGTGTTTTTGGATTGGCGGTAAGCGTGGCAAGCGCGAGCGCTGCCACCTCTTCAAGAACTACGGCAGTGTGGGCCGCCCGAGAAGGCGTCTCTCCCCAACAAAATGGAGCGTGGCCCGCAACTAGCACCGCCGGGAAACGCAAAGGATCCAGTTTTACGAATCTGCGGACAATGGCGTTTCCAGTGTTGCCTTCGTAATCTGACCGAATCTGTTTCTGCGTAAGCGCTTTCGTCACAGGTATGGCGCCGTGAAAATAGTCCGCGTGCGTGGTCCCGAAACACGGGATCTCGCGTCCCGCTTGGGCCCAGGCCGTTGCATACCGGGAGTGCGTGTGCGCAATTCCGCCGAGTTCAGAAAACGCACGATAGAGAATCAAGTGAGTCGGAAGGTCGGAGGACGGGCGCAAGTTCCCTTCTACAATTTTTCCATCGAGTTTTACAATCACGAGATGCTGAGGCTTCATCTTTTCGTAGGGAACCCCGCTTGGCTTAATCACAACGAGCCCTTCCTCCCTGGAGATCCCGCTGGCATTTCCAAACGTATAGAGAACAAGCCCACGGCGCACAAGTTCCAGATTCGCTTCCAGCACCTCTTCGCGGAGACGTTTGAGGATCATGATTCCCCTCGCGCGGCTGCGGCAATTTGGCGCAAGACCGGAAGCACGCGGCCCACGGAGACGGAAGCGGAGTCTACTTTGCCAAAGGCAAAGTACAATTCACGGTAGAGGCCGTAAAGTTCTTCGTAAACGCTTGCCGCTTCCGGTTCGGGATCAATCGTGCGGTATTGCGGGCACAGTGCCTCTTGCGCCGCTTCTATCGATGGAAACGCACCAGCTGCTAAAGATGCAAAGATGGCTGAGCCAAGACTCGTTGGCTCGGTTTTGGGAACCAGGATGGGTTTGTTGAAGACATTGGCGTAGACACGGTTAAGCACATCATTCTTCTGAGGAATTCCGCCTGCGTTGATGACTCGCTGAACTGGTACGCCGTATTCGGCCATTCGTTCCAGGATGATGCGAGTGTGAAAAGCAGTTCCTTCGATTGCGGCGAAAAGTTCGTCTTGAGACGTGTGCGAAAGATTCCAGCCCAGCGTGATGCCGCCTAGCTCAGCGTTTACGAGTACTGTTCGGTCCCCATTATCCCAGGCGAAACGTAGTAAGCCAGTTTGACCCGGGCGGTAGCTTTCAAGGCCCGCCGAAAGAACCGAAACGGTTTTTCCGGCGCGGGCCGCGATCGCTTCGAAAATATCTCCGGTCGCGGAGAGCCCCGCCTCCACTCCTGTCTTTTGCGGATGCACGGAGCCGAGAACGACTCCGCAAACGCCTGGAATCAATTGCGCACTGTCGCTCATCGCAATGATGCAGGTCGAAGTTCCGACCACATTTACGATGTCTCCGGTGCGCGCCCCAGCGCCGATGGCATCCCAGTGCGCATCGAAAGCGCCAACGGGAATCGGGACGCCGGCCTTCAACCCTAGTTTGGACGCCCACTGGGGAGTTAGCTTGCCGGCAATCTGATCGCTGGTGGCGTAGCAGCCGTCCAGCTTTGTTCGAACGCCTTTGAGCAAAGGATCGACACTGACGAGAAAATCTTCCGGCGGCAATCCGCCGAGTGCGCGATTCCACATCCATTTGTGGCCCATGGCGCAAACGGAACGCGGCACCTGGGCCGGCTCTGTGATTCCGCAGAGCGTGGCGGCAACCATATCGCAATGTTCGAACGCGGAAACGAATTTGCCGCGTTTTTCCGGATTGTGTCGCAACCAGTGCAGGAGTTTCGAAAAGCCCCATTCGGAGGAGTAAACGCCACCGCACCAATCCATCGCTTCGAGCTGCGTTCGGCGCGCAGTTTCCGTGATGAGCGCGGCCTCGCGCCAGGATCTGTGGTCACACCACAAATAATATTCGTCGAGTGGCTCGAGATTTTTTCCGACGGGAATAACGCTGGAGCCTGTCGTGTCCATAGCGAGGGCGGCAATTTCCGTTCCCTGAATTTTCGCCGAAGTGATTGCCTTGCGCGTGGCTTCGGCCAGGGCCTTCATGTGGTCTTCGTGGCCTTGTGTCGCGTGATCGGGATCATCCTTCCGGCGATGCAGTGGATATTCGGCCACTCCATTGGCAAGCCGGCCGCGCGCAGTATCCACGATGGTGACGCGCACACTCAAAGTTCCGAAATCCACACCCGCGACGATGGCCATGCGTCAGAGCTTACTTCTTCCCTTTCGTCAGCATTTCGCAACCAAGTCTTATCCTTCGTGAGCGTGCATGTCCCAGTTGAGGTATCGAGTGGCAGCTTCATGAACAACGGGCGCGACGCTGGAAAAATTGGCGGCGACGTGGTGCTCGAAGCCATTTTCACAAATGTAGTGGAGCAACTTCTGCAATCCTGCAATCTCGACAACGCCAGCGCCACCAAACGTTTCGAGAGGATCGTCCGTAAATCTTCCGCTGCCGGTGTAACCGCGGATTTTGCCGTGTGCATCGTCCGTGGAAAATCGCGCGAAGCTCATCGGGCCCGCTTTGACGCGGCCCACGCAAGTACCGAACGTATTTTCCTTGCCTACCGTGCCCGCGATGATTTCCTGAAAATCCATTTTTACTTCGCTGAAGAAATGTTTGGGCAAGTTGCTGCAGTGGAAGCACACGGCTTTGTTGGGATCGCTTCCGTAATTGTTATTCCAGTCGAGCAGGGCGCTGGGCGTTTCCGACGCGAGTTGCAGCGCGTGCATGGCGAGCACCCCGCAGACGTCGACTTCACAGGCGCTCGAGAGAAGCGCGTCGCTCATCATGCTCATGACGGTGCAAGGCACGATGCCAAGATTTTCTTCAAGAGAGGTCCAGCACTGCACGGCGCTGATCTGCACATGGCTCGTTTTCATCCAGCCGTCCACAATGGCGCCCAGCTTGGCCATCTTTAGCAACGCCACCTGAGGAATGCCTGCGGTTGTCACATACTTCTGTATGGCGCTTAGCTTTTGCACCACAACGTCATCAGTGTCTTTGATGCGGCTGATGCGCCCTAAAACTTCGCTCAGGTCCAGCGTCTCGATGGAAATCCCACTCGCTTCGAGTAGTTTTTCGCTGTAGCGGACCGTGTTGAACGCTGCTGGGCGCGCGCCCAACGCACCGATGCGCAAGTTTCGCAGGCCCTTCACTACACGGCATACCCCGGCAAACCATTCGAGGTCTCTCGCAAACTCGGGAGAATCGGGCGTTTCCGTGTGCAGAGTCGTGAGCGAATACGGAATGCCGTACTGACGCAAGTTGTTGCAGGCAGACATTTTTCCGCAGAAGCTGTCGCGGCGGTGCGTAATCGCCATTTTTCCAGGAGTATCCGGGGTAGCTTGCACCAGCACAGGCACGTTTAGACGGGAGAGCCTCAGCGTGTCGGCGATGGCGCGTTCATCTCCGAAGTTCGGCAACGTGACGATCACGCCGTCGACTACATCCGCATTCGATTTAAATAATTCTGCACAACGTTGGGCCTCTTCGTAGGTTTCCACTGCTCCGTATTTGCTCTGCTCGGGCCCGAGCACGACAACGTTCATGCCGGATTTTTGCAAAACCTGGATTATTTCCTCGCGGCCGGTTTTGGCTAACTGATCAGGGAAAAATCCGCGATTCCCAACGATCACGCCAATCGTCATTTTTCGTTTGTTCGCCATAGTCCGTTCTTCGAAACCGCTCTGCGAGGTGAGCGTAGTTTAACAGAGCGGGCCTAGCGCAAGGGAGTTCAGGGCGAGCCAGGAATGTAGATCACAGGAGGGCAACTGGAGAAAATTCAGGGGCGGCTATTTGCCGCCCCTGGGGAGAGAGGTTGATCTGGGCGCTGAACTAGAACGTGATGCGCAGCCGCAAGCGGACCGTGCGGCGGCTGTCGATACCCTCCTGGCTAAAGCTGCTGATCAGACGGCCAAAATTGTCATTCCGAGTTATGTCTGTCGGGGCAACCGGCAAGACTTTGAGCGTGTTCGGATCAACGCGAACCGTGAAAGAGCCTAACCACGCAAATTCCCCGCCGCCGCCACCCGCATCAGCGTTCGGTGAGAACAACGGATGGTTAAAGAGGTTATCAACGTCCGCACCAAACTGAATGCCAAGACGATCGTTCACGTGAAAGTCTTTATGTAAGCCAAGATTTACGCCCCACGTCCCCGGTCCCCAGAGCATGTTGCGCTTTGCCACCTGAGAATTGCTGAAGACGTCCGCTCCAACCGTGGGCGGTGCGAAGGAATCCGGATTCCAGATCTGGCCTCCAGTCTTGTGGTTGAAATTGTTATCGAGGACGATGGGCCGGTACGAAGGCTCGGCATTGAAGTCGCCAACGGCGTCGAGTGAAGTGACCCCAATATTGCCGGGCAGCACTGGCGCGTCACTGTTTGTGCAGTCATCACAGGTCCAGAAAGGAGTGAAGCCGGTTCCAGACTTGGCGAACATGTTGAATGTGGTTTGCCAACCGCCAACAATCAAGTCGGCGGCACGAGACATGTTGGCACCGAATCTGCGCCCCTTGCCGAACGGCAGATCGTAAATGCCGTAAGCGACGAAACGATGGTGCGAAATGTATCCATCAAATCCATAGTCGCTGTCAGGCTGAAAGGGATTGTACGTAATCCCACCGAGGCTGGAATTTCCTGTGTCGAGAGCCGTGGATTTCTGGTCCAGGTATGTATACGAGGCCATGAACATAAGACCGTTCTTATAGCGACGTTCGACTTGTGTCTGAAATGCGTTCGATTGCGCATGGCCATAGTTTCCGTAGCTCAGAATGAAGTCGCCAAGTCCCGGAAAGCGATACCGAGCCAGATCTGCGGCCGAGAATTCGCAATCCGCTGCGTCTACGGGATCGCAGGCAGTGACGCCATCTCCCGTGCTGGTGCCAAACGGCGTGTCGCTCGGAGCAATTTCGTTCAAGTCTTTGCCTGCGATCAGGCCGTGCATGGTTGAACCGAGATAGGAAAAGCGGACCGCGCTGCCCCAGCCGATCTCGCGCTCGTAAGTAACGTTGTACTGATGGATTCGTGGCTGATGAATGTCGAAGGGCACGACGTTAACGGCGGGAGGATTGTTGTTAGCCTGCACCTTGCCTCCAGTCAGAGGACTGAACCCATGCGAGCCATTTCCCGGCCAGCCGTCAATAGGTTGCGGATTAAGCGGGTCTGTACCCGGCCTCTTTGTAATACCTTGGTTAAACGGATTCGTGGCGATTGGATCACGAATGCCTTGCGCTGCGGACGTTGGGTAGTAGATGCCGTATCCGCCGCGGATTACGGAATTCCGGCCGATGCGCCAAGCGATTCCGACGCGCGGCGCCCAATCGTTCTTGTCCGTGCGGATAACGCCGCGGCCAACATCCAAGCCGGAGTCGGAGGCCAATACGTAACCAAAATTGATGATGCGTTGATCGAGAAATTGGAGAGTCTTGTTCGAAGGAATGACGAAGCGGCCCAACTGTCCGGTAGAAGGATTGACAAAATTTGGATCGAAATTGGCAATCAGATCGTTCTTGTCGATAAACGGAGTAATCAGTTCATAGCGCAGGCCCAGATTCAGGGTGATGCGCGAGCTCAACTTCCAGGCATCCTGGAAGAAAAAGCCGTTCTCCCAATTGTGGACATCCATAGCGGGCCGCGGCTTCGAAACCGTAGTCACAACATTTGGCGGCAGGCCCAAGAGAAAGCTGGTGAACGGTGTCAACCCTGTTCCTGTGTACTGCATTGCGCCCCGTGGGCTTCCGCGATTCAGAGCGAAGCCATCCTGAGCCGAGTCATAGACCATGTCTCCGCCCATCCGGAAAGTGTGTTTGCCGTGAACCCAGGTAAGAGTGTCGCCGTATGTGACGAGGTGCTGGTCCAGCGGACGGAATGTGTTTCTGTTGCCGTTGGTGAACCTGGCGAACGTCCCGCTGAAATCCACTTGAGGATGTCCGAATGTGGAGAGCGCAAACGGGCCGGTCACGGCGCCGTAAGCACTGATATCACTGTCATCAAAACCGATGCTCGAAAGGAATCCCTGAAGGGTTGTGTTGCTATGTTGAAACAGGTTTTCGCGATTGAAGCCGCCGCGAACTTCGTTGATAAAGTTCGAGGAGAACATATGCGAGTAGGAAAGCGAAATCGTGTTGTTTCGCCGGTCCCTTTGGATCAGACCCAGGCCTGTGTAGGGGTTGACCACGCGATTCTGCGCGCTGATCTGCGAGGAAACGTTGTAAACGCCGTAGAGGTGATCCCTCTCCGAAAAATCGTGATCGAACCGGAGGACTCCGGTGTCCAGCGTGGAGCGGCCAGGCAGAATGGTCTGATAACCGCCGATGATTCTGCCGTTCGAGGGATTGATCGGCGCACTAACCCCGATCTTTGGGAAATACGTATTGATCATCGCTTGCGTGCTTGAGTTCAGCAGGCGGGAAGGAATCGTGACGAAACGCACCGTTCCCGTGCTGCTATCCGTGTCGGCGGCGATTTCCTGCGCCGTCATTTGCGAAAGGATGGAATTCGGGACAGGTGGCCGCTTCCCCGCAGCGATTGCCGAGAAGTTCCCTGTATACAGATCCGGGTGGGGGACCGTACTCGACTGGAACTTTACCGTGTTCACGTCGTAGTCGCGTTCGTACGACGTGAAGAACCAGGTTTTTTTCACATGCGGGATTGGTCCGCCAAATGAGCCGCCAATGTCGTTGGTATTGAAATAGGGGTTGGGATACTTGCTCTCGAACGCGGTAGGAACGAAATTGGCTTTGCCGTTGAGGTCGTCGAGAGTCCACGCAGCAAGCGCCGAGTTCTTGTTGTTGTAAACGGCGGAACCGTGGTATTGGGAACCGCCGCGTTTTGTCGAGACGCGAATGTTCGCAACCCCGGCGTATTCCGCGCTAAAGTCCGTGGTCAGAATGTTGACCTCGCCGACGGCTTCCAGCGAGGGCTTGCTGGACGTCGGTTCTCCGAAGATGCCGCCGTTGGAACGCTGGCCGTCGATCGAGAAACTTCCACCGTAGCTCTGAGCCCCGAGAAACTTGAATTCACCATCCGCGGATCCCTGCGTAATATTGGGATTCAAATAGAGGAAGGAATAGACGTCGCGGCTGTCGCGCGGAAGCTCAACCACCGCGTCGCTCGTTATTGTCTGGCTTATGGTCTGATCCTCGGTATTGATCGCCGGGGCTTCCTGGGTCACGACGACGCTCACTTGCGACGATGACACCTGAAGCACAACGTCCGCCGTGGCAACGTCGCTGCCATTCAGGACTACATTCATGACCTCGCCCTTTGACATACCGGGCGCTTCCACCGTCACCCGGTAGGTCCCAGCTTTCAAGCCGAAAAGCTGATAGCTTCCTTGAGAATTGGTTTGCGTTGTGCGGTCAGTGTTTGTGAGAGCATCCCTCACCGTGACCTTTGCCCCGGCAATTACTGCCCCTGAAGAATCCGTCACAGTGCCACGGACAGTGCCTAAATCGGTGCCTTGCCCGAAGGACAAAGCTGCGGATACCAAAAGTATGAAAAGACAAACGAATGCAGTTGTCGCTCTGTATCGCAAAGAGGACCTCCCCCGTACTCACCCTGAGAGCGGTGTACCACGATAAGAAAGTAAACGCAACAAGAAAAAGTAAATTAGCTTATAAGCGAAAGCATACGAAAGTATCTACGGTAGAATACTTTCTGATTTGACCTCGTTCGAAGAAAAACGCAATAATTGAGGCGGAAAGGGTGCATGTCTCCTAGAGCTCGCCTTCTAACAGAACAGCGCCGCAGAAACCTGTTGGATTTAGTGGATCAAAACGGCCAAGTAACCGTGGCTGATCTGGTCAAGCGGTTCTCCATCTCCGCCGTGACCGTTAGAAGTGATCTGGACGCGCTTGCCTCCATCGGCGCGATCGTGCGCTCCCACGGCGGGGCAGTGCGGCGACTCGAGGCGACGCAAGATTATCCCCTGCGAACGAAGGAAGCCCTACACCATATCGAGAAAGTGCGGATCGGAAAAGCGGCGGCGGAACTGGTGCGCGCAGGAGAAACCATCATTCTTGACTCAGGATCGACGACGGCGGAGATCGCACGGCATCTGAAGAAACTTAAATTGCCATCGCTGACGGTCATCACCAACGCACTGAATATCGCCGCGGAGTTGGCGGATCATCCCGGCATTTCGCTGATTATGATCGGAGGTCTATTGCGACCGATCTCCTGTTCGTTCGTTGGCCCACAAGCCGAAGCCACGATGAACGACTTTCACGCCGATCGCTTGTTTCTTGCTGTCGATGGATTCGATCTGGAGAATGGTCCTTCCACGCCGGATGTTTTAGAGGCGCAGTTAAATAACGTGATGATCCGCTCGGCGAAAGAAGTAAACGTTGTAGCGGATTTCAGCAAGCTGGGGCGCAGAAGCGTTTCCAAGATCGGGCCATTTGATCGAATTCGCAGGCTGATCACAGACAAGCGGGCGGCAACGGAGTTCACCGAAGGCTTGCGGAAAAAAGGCATTGAAGTTATCGAGGTGTAGCTCCGGCAAGCGCCAGACGCGCGAGATGGTGAGAAAGTCCGGCATCGGGGAACAGAAAGACCTGACGCAAGCGTTCGTTGCCTTGCGTTGCATTTCCAGCCGCAATATTTAGAACGCCCGACATATAGAGTGACCAGGATTGGCGATTGCTCGCACTTGAGAGCTGTTTTTCTGCCCGCGACGCCGCATCCGACAAGCGATTTCGCCAAGTCTTGTCATCGTAGTTCTCAAGTTTTCGTGAAGCGGCCCAAGCCCACAGAACTTCCGAAGTCCCGCTCGCCTTTGCAGCTTGCAGAAAATGCGCGGCTGCTTGTTCACTTTTTCCGCAAGCCGCGTAGATTTCTCCGAGCAGGTAATTGGTCCGGCCTGATTCGAGGAAGGGCGTGAGTCCGTCGTTGGTGAAGTCCAGCTTAGGCACAGGCATTCCTGAGTGATCGGCCACCGGCAGCGCGGCTTGGCACTTCCCTGCTTCGGCCAAACCGGCGGCTTGTTGCAACCTCACTTCGATCCACACTTGCCTGACATTCGTGCCACCTTCCTCGCGCCCAAAGAATCGATTCTGGAAGAGGGCGACGGCGCCTTCGTAATCTCCCGATTCGGACCGGTTCAAGGCCAACTCGTAAACAAGCGGATTGGGCATCTCCTTTAGATTTGGATAACGTGCAAGAATTTTGACCCGGTCGGCCGCGGAAGTTCCAAGCAGGGTCATCGCGGCAACGGCGCCGAAGTAATTCTCGATGTTTTTTGGATCGTTTGTTATTCCTTTTTTGAAGGCGTCGAAAGCTCCTGGAAAATCTTGCATTTCATGGAGCAGCGCCAAGCCGAGACCGGCTTCCAGTGCCGGAATGCGCGCGCCCAACTGTTGCGCCGCTTTCCATTCGCGCAAAGCTTCGGGAGTTTTGGAGCGTGCGAAATACCACGTGCCGAGCAGAAACTGCGCTGTGGAATCCACGGGATTCGAGCGCAGCGCCGCTTCCAGCGCAGACTTTTCTTCGGGAGTGCTTGGAAAAACATACAGCGTGGAAAGGTGCGAGGCCCGCGCATAGTCATTCGCTCCGGGTTCGCCCAACTTCTCGCGATAGTAGCCGGAGAGGTAGAGAACGAGCGGATTGTTCTGGGGCAATGTTGTTCCGGGTTCACTCTGGTCTGGAGCGACGGATGGATAGTTACGCGAAAGAATCTCCAAGGCTTTGCTATAAAACCCAAGGCCAGCGTACTGAGAAGCGATACGGATAACGCGGTACGGATCTGCGGCCAGATGCTGAAGATTGGGGCGGCCCGCTTCTTCGAGCAGAAGGTCACTCGTCGGGAACCGCTTAAGCAAATCGTTCGCTTGCGCTGACGCGACCTCATGTTGTCCGCGTGCCCCGCGGATGACGATTTGTTCTTCCAAAACGCGCTGGTCATCCGGCGCGGCTTTTTGACTTTCCGCGATGAAAGATGCGGCTTCCGCAAGAGAGCCTTGACGCGCCTTCATTTCTGCCAATCGCAGGGCTGCCGCAGCGCGATAGGATGGCGATCGCAACGCCGATTCATACGCGTCGATTGCAGGCTGGTCTGCGCCCATTCCTTCGAGGGCGATTCCCAAATAGTAGGAAATTTCGGGATCGGAAATATTTCGTTCGTGGACAGACTGAAGGCGCGGCACGGCTTCTTCATAGCGCTGCAAGGTGGTCTCAAGCCGGCCCGCGGCTTTCAGCAGTTCGAATCTGGCGGGATACTTTTTCAAAGCTCTTTGATACGTGTTTTCAGCGGAAAGCAAATCGCCGTTTAATTCCTCGTTTTTGCCGGCTTGCAGCCAGTCGTCTTCGCTGCGAGCGCTTTCCTCCGGAATTTGAAAGTTGGTTTGCGGACCGACCTTTATTTGCGATTCGGGAAGCCAGTCGTATTCACCTTCCGTTTGGGAGAGAAGGACAACTCCATCCTGATTTTTCAATTCGAATAGATATTTGTGATTGGGATTCGGGAGTGGAGTCTTTTTGGTCCAAGTGGTCTTCGGTGCGAGAGCAGCGCTCTCCTTAAACGCGACGTTGCCTGCGTCTCGCAACTGAATTGTCGCGTTGGGAATGGCTTGGTTTACATTCAGCGCAACGGTGAGAGTGTCTTTCTCACGGCTGAGGTGTACGACACCGCCCAAATTGGCGCGCGAAATTCCGCTCGTGCCGCGCACAGGCATCCAATATTCGGAGAAGTCGATGTGTTGTCGAGGTTCGAGGAATGCGTAAGTCTCCTGATTGCGAAACAGGCCGCCTTGTACTTCTGCGTAAGCGCTATCGTTATCGGAAAGCGCTTTCCTCCAATCCAAACCATCCGCGTCTACACCCCAGGACCAGATCTTTTTTGCGGGCAATTGTGCGTACTCGGCGAAATGGACGGTTCCAGCATTGGTGTGGGGATGCCAGATGCCCATGAAATTTTCACGACTGCCATGGACAAAAACCGAGACTGGCCCATCGGTCTGGTTTTTGATAATGCTCAGGTCTTTGCCTGCGGGGTCGACAGGCCAGGGCTGAACTTCCGTAAAGCCATGCGAGGCGGCGAACCGCATCGGGTATTCGATGTGCGAATCATCCCAAATCTGGACGCCGGCGTTGCTCCACCAATAAAAGCGGTGGCGCACATCACTGCGATTGCTGAGTCTTACGCGCTGTTCGAGGACCGTTGAGCCAGGACGGAGAATCAATTCAACCGTCCATTCCATCCCATAGACGCGATCTACATTCCCGACTGTAATGGAAGCACTGCCGTCTTCGTGAGAAGCATAGGCGAAATCGACCGGAGACATGGACATCCAGTTATGGGAAACAGGAAAGTTGAATTCGACACCGAAAGCGGCCCAGGCTCCGCGATAGCCGATCCGCGCCTTTTTGATGGAAGGGTTGGCGTAGAACATCGGCTGCCCGTTGATCTTGTCTATGCAGGTATAGACGTGGCCGCCGATGTCCGGGAGAACCGAGCACTGCAGATACTCGTTCTCCAAATAGAGAGCCCGCAATTTGTGCACTTCTCTTTGACCGGTAATTTCCTTTCGGAGCGTGTACGGATAGCTGAAGCGCCCTGTTTGCGCGAACTGATCGAATGAGGGATTCGGATCGGGAGCGCCCTCTTCGTAAACCGGGATTTCCAGGACGCCTTCCCATGCTTTTACCTGGCCATACAGCGGAGTTGCGAAAGCCGACAACGCAAGCAAGAGCAATTTCCGTAGCATAGAGTTCACCTGAAGGTTCGGTCGCTAAGAATGAGTGTGCAACGGAAAGCTTTCCACCACTCGATTGATTACGCCACCCTCGGAAGGCGAGTCGGGCTGGAGCCCTTCTTCAAGACATTTGAAGAAGGCGAGCAATTGTGCAACCACGACAAACGTCGTCGCCGCATCGTCATCGCCCAGTTCCGCGAGACCGGGACACTCGATCGCTTCATCTCCGTTTCGCAACACTGCCGCCGGAATGTTTTCTCCGACAATTACTTTGCTCAGACCCAATTTTTTTCGATCTAGTTCAGTTAACAGGTCCAGCTCATACGCACGGGCAACCGGGTCCGACGACAACTGGCAGATGATCAGCGTATCCTCATGAACGAAACTCATTGGGCCGTGACGAAGGCCTAAGTAGGTCTCGCAAACGGTCGTGACCCGGCCGGAACTCATCTCCAGCATTTTTAGCGCAGCTTCGCGGGAAGCGGCATACCGAGTGCCACTTCCCAGAAAGACGGCGCGCCGGAACTCTGTGGTGGAGACGCTCGCCAGCTTGTCGAAATTCTCGACCAGCAATTTTTGGACGATCTTGCTGAGCGCCACGCACAAACTTCTGTATCTCGCGGGTTGATCGAGCATTCCCAGAAAACGAGCGGCGAGGATCAAGTTCGTAAAGCTGCTGGTCATCACCAGACTTTCATCGTTCGTTTCCGGCGGAAGAACCATCACTTGCACATTTTCATGTTTGGTCCACGCAGTCGCGAGCGTTCCATTCTCGTTGCAGGTCACAACCAGATGCCGATAGCCCGGCTGTGAATCGACCAGAGCTTTTACTACGCCCGCGCTTTCCGGGCTGTTTCCCGACCGGGCGAGAGACACCAGCAATCCTGGCCTGCTGCTGGGCAATGCTTTTGCGCCCTGGATGAGCAGATCGCCTGCGCTGATGGACTCGACGCCGATTCCCAGTTCCCTTTGCAAAGGAATTCGCACGCAATCGCCGGCATACTCCGAGCTGCCCGAACCGGTGAAGGCAACGCTATTCACGCCTTTCAGGACGTTCCGCAAAGAGTCGCGCGAAGCCATCATCCGTTCGCAAGTGCGCAACCAGGTCCAGGGCTGCTGGCAGATTTCTTTTAGCGTATGGAAATATCCCAGCTCCCGTTGCTGAGCTTCGGACCTGCTGAAGAGGAGCGCCGCCTTCCGTTGCGTGCCGGTGAGCGAACTCTGCCACTCCTCCTGCGTCAGTAACGAACTCGGGTCCATGAAGTCCTTTGCATTTCTTTCAGCCGCCATCTTCCCCGCTATTTTCCCGGCTGCATGGCCGGCGTGGCGATGTCCAGCGGCCGATTATCATCCGTAATGGCGCCGTGCCACACGCCTCCGCCAAAAGTGGTGATGTACACTTTTCGCGAATCCTGAGGATCCGGAATTACGCGGTGTCCCCACTTAAAGTTAAAGCCAGGAATGCGAGTCCAGTGTTCCCCGCGATCCGACGAGCGCCACGCGGACGATTCAAACCCGGCCGCGTAGAGTATTTTGGAGTCGCGCGGATCGATGGTCACGTCGTAAACGTGCCGGTCGCGATCCATAACTTGTCGCCAGGTCTTGCCTGCATCCTCGGAAAGAAAGATTCCGCCGCCATCTCCGTGGATACCTGCAGCGCGTGCCCACGTTGCCAGGTAAAGCCGGTTTGCATCGTTGGGGTCAACTGCCAGGCCATTCGGGGCATTGCTGCCTTCGGGCATGGGGACAGGTATCCAGTGCTCAGCGCCATCGGTAGAACGATACAGCGCGCCGTCGCCCTCTGAACCAATGCTCCCGTCTTCTGAACGCCGGGCAATCAGCAGATATAGTGTTCCCTCGTTGTCCCGAACGATTCTCCACGCAAATGGCTCTTTTTGGGTGATGCCGGCGTTCTTCGGGGCCCAAGTTTTTCCGCCATCCACGCTTTTGTAAACGCCTCGACCGAAACCGGCCACGTAAAGAACGCGCGCGTCCACGGGACTCGTTGGATCCAACAAAACGTGTGTAGCCGCCGTTTGCTCCATTCCGCCGTTCGATTTGGTCCAGGTACGCCCGCCGTCCACACTAATGCAAACGCCTCCGCGGTATTTCGAAATTCCCGTGCGTCTCCACATTTTAGGACGCGGCAAATCGTGCGTCCAGCTATTGACGCTCCACACGCGGCCTTTGACTTGTGGATCGAAAACAATCCAGTAGGTCGTATTCAGCCAGTCCTTGGGCACACCTGTCGTCGAGCTGATCCAGGATTTACCGCCGTCTTCGCTGCGAAAGAGTCCGATATCCGTGGTTGAAATGAATTGCCGGTTTTGATCAAACGGATCGAAGTGGTAGCCATAGGTAGTTGTCACGTCGAGACCAGCGCTGGTCCAACCACTGCGGTCGACTTTTTTCGAATAAACCGCAACCCAGGTGGCGCCACCGTCCGTAGTGCGCATGGTCCTTCCCAAATCCGTACCGTAAGCGAGATTTGGGTCTTGGTCGGCCACAGTTAATGCCAACGGGTTTTCACCCCAATCGGAACCGAACCGTTCGGTGATCCAGGCGTCCTGAATATTCACGCCCGCTTTGCCCGCCTCATCACTGACTTCTTTCCAGACCGGCTTCCACGTTTTCCCAGCATCCGTCGTCTTGGCCACTCCTATGTACTTCACGCCAGCCTCTTCCAGATCTCGGTAAGAGACGTAAGCGGTTTCGGGATTTTTCACGCTGGTCGCTATAGCTCGAGTCTTAATTGCACCCTCACCGAGGGTCACCCTTCGCCAGGTGGTTGCATCGTCCTCGGAAACAAAGGCCGTTTCATCCTCAATCGCATAGAAAATTGGCTTGCCTTGCGATGAAAAACCTACGGAGATGTCCGTCAAGTTCTTGCTGGATGGCCGTGGCAATTTGTTGATCCGCGTGGATGTCTCCTTAGCCAGAAAGTGAGGACCTGCAATCACGAGTGTACGGTCGTTCTTCGGCGAATGAGGATCCACCCAAATTTTATTGGCCAGGTCCGGCAGATCGGCGAGTTTGCTCCACGACTCTCCCGCGTCTCTGGAAATGAAAGCGCCAAAATTGCCTTTTGCGCGGTTTCCAGCAGTCACATAAAACATTCGGGAGTCCTCTGGATCAATGGCCATCGCAAAGATTGTGGAGAGCGGATCAGGATCGGCAATGATGTCCTCATCCGAATGATCCGAGTTCATTTTTATGGCTTTAATGGCCGAAGCCTTCGGGTAGACCAGGTTCCACGTTTCCCCATTGTCGGAGCTGCGCCATAGTCCCGTAGCCTGAGCATAGATCACATTCTTGTCTTTCGGATCAAAGGCAAAGAACTCCACAACACCGCGCAAGTTAAACATTCGCCAGGACTTCCCGCCATTGTGGCTAATATAAGCCCCAGTCATGTCACAGCTCACCAGGACCGTCTCGGCGTCGTGAGGGCTGATCGTGGGGTGAAACATAGCCCCACCGCCTCCGGGACCGACGATGGTAAAGTCGCCCGGGCGGTTACCATCGGATGCCGTCAAGGCCAGAGCCGCCAAGATTAATTGGGCCAGAAATACCATCTCTTACTTTCTTTTTCTTTCTTTAACATTGTTTCGCTTTCTTTTTGGCAGAAATCGTGGGCTTTGTCAACGTGTTTGAACCCGTATCTTTAAATGCGCATGCTCGCATTTACATTTCAAGCTTAAGTAGCCGCGCGGCATTCTGGTAGTAGACCTTCTTCAGAATACCGTCAGGCAACCCGAGGCCATAAATCCGCCAGCGGCCCTGTGGAGGAATTGGCGCGGGCGCGTAATCAAAGTATTCGTCCTCCGTCTCCAAAAACCTGTAATAGATCTCGTACAGCTCGTCTCCGAATATCTGCTGCGGAGTATCCGTTCCATTGGGCACAGCGTCGGTTCCGAAAAGGATGCGGTCCTGGTATTTGTCGAAGAACTTCCGTGCCGCCCGCGGCTGGCGCCCAAGTTCGCCAATTCGCGCGGCCAGTTCCACTGTAACGTTCGCGAAGCGGTCCATGCACTCGCTGACATACGCAAGATTTTCCGCGCCATTCCCGACGTGCAATAGAATGAATTGGGTTTTGGGATGGCGCGCTAGAACACGATTGCGCGCTTCAAGCAGCTCTTTGTTGCTTGGAAAGTCGCGCCCATAGAACGACCAGTCTGGATGATTGTTCAGTTCCTCAAATCGCTCATTAAAGCGATCGGTCGGCAGGAAAAAAGCTTCTGGGTCGGATACATGAATTGCCACAGGAATGCCGAGGGCTCCGCATGCAGCCCACATCGAGTCGAAACGCGGATCGTCAATCTTTATCAGTGCTCCAGAAGTCACATTCTCGCGCAAGTAGAGCCCGAGAGTCTTGAGCACTTTCAAGCCGCGCGCGCCGACGTTTTTTGCGCGTTCGATTGCGTCCGCTTGTATCTTGCTGTAATCAGGTTGGTTTGTCCGGCCCCACAGCGGTTCCGTAAAGGTCACAAATCTGTCGGGATGAGGTCTTTGAAACCTCTCGATCGCTTTCTCCAGCCCCGTGCCTGCGCCGCCCGTCAGATTGACCATCATGCGGACGTTCTTGCGGTCCATTACGGGCAGAGTCTTCTCCGGAGTCGTAAGAAAGTCCATCTCATCGCTAATTCCAACTCCGTTGACCGGCTTTGCGCGGAAACTGAGGTGGGTATGAACATCGATGACGGGATAACGCGAGCGAGGAACTCTGCTTTCCGCCGTGTGCAGCATGCTCTTCGGCTGAAAGTCGGAAAGTTCCAGTTTCATCTTGCCGGCGCCTTCCGGCGATTTCACTTGAGCGCCGGTCATAATCGCCGGGAGGGATGGGGAAGTCAGCAAGAATCCCATCATCTCCAGATACTGTCGTCGTCCAGTTTTGCTCATCGTATTTCTCCCGAGGGCGGTTAGCATTTTCATTTGCGATGCTTGCTATTTCGTTTGCCTTCGTTTTATATCGTTTACTTTCGTCTGTCAAAGTGGCATAGAATTTGCCGGATTGCATTAACATTTCGCGGTTCACAAGAAAGCGTTGGGGGAGGGCAAGAAATGATCGCCAGGTCGTCCGGTGTTTTGATGATGGCAATCCTTTCTTTGATCCCTCGTGCGAGCGTCGTTTTCGCGCAAGGGGCGGTGAGCAGCACCCAAAGTTATTCCAGCCAGGTGACTCTGCAAGCCAAGCATGTATCGGAAGATTTCACGGCCGACGCAAATCTGGACAAGAGAGTTTGGCAAAAGGCACAGTGGGCACAATTTGAAAAGAGCATTTCCGGCAAAGACGAGTATCCAGAGAACCGGACTCGCGTGGCCGCCGCCTGGTCGGACAAATACGTCTATTTCGCTTTCACCTGCAATTACGATGTCTTGAATGTTTTTGAAGGAGAGGATATTTCCAAGGAACGGTGGGAGCTATGGACTCGTGACGTGGCTGAGGTCTTCCTGAATCCGCAACCCGAGCGGCTGCTGCACTATTACGAATTTGAAATCGCGCCCAACAACCAGTGGGTTGACCTGGAAATCACCCGAGGCGAGAAACCGAATCATGACGCATCCTGGAATTCCGGTTTCGAGCACGCTGTGCGCGTTGATGCAAAGCATCGCGTCTGGAATGCCGAAATGCGAATCCCTCTTTCTTCCATGAACGCCGCTGGCGTCAAACCGGGCATCGAGTGGCGCGTCAACTTCTTTCGCGCGGCGGAGAAAGGCCCCGATCCGCAACGAAAATTCCTCGCATGGAGTACGATTCCGGAGGGCACAACGTTTCACGTTCCCAGCCGCTTTGGAATCCTTCGTCTTGTCAATTAGCCTGGCTCGCGCGGCCAATTCCGTCTGCCGACTCAGTGGATGTACGCCCCGCCTGGTAACAGGAATTGTATCGGCCACATTTCCTGCTTTCGTTCCACCAAGTCCGACCATTTCAGGATGTTCGCATTCGGCGCCGGCAACAGTTTGATGCCAGGCAGGACCTCAGCGATGGCGGCCGCCAGGGTGTACCCATTATCCGGCGAGGTGACCGCCGAGACTCTGCGCTGCAACGTTTCTGTCGCAAATCGGCTCGCAACCTCGGCGTCCTCAATCATCTCGAAAAAATAGGGCCGCCCAATCAGCAGCGAGTTGTAAACATGGTTCGCCAGCACGCCCGAGAGCGGATCAATGTACGCACGATCGACAAGCTGTTCACCAGGACTTGGGACGTCCGGCGAAGTTGCGGTAAACGGCATGCGCGTTTCACCAAGCCCGCGGAAATCGAACGTCACAACGTCATAACCCGATTCCAAATGTTTCTGGAGCACTTGCCAATCCGAGGCGCCGGCTTTTCCGCTTTCGCGGAACCACAAAAGTATTTGCCTATTCGGATCCCTGCCTTTGTGAACGAAAACCAGGGGCATCTGCAACTCGTGTTCGTAACGTAGCAGGAACTTATCAATCGCAATGCCGCCAACTGATGTGGAACCGCGCATTTCCCAAGTGATTTGATGCTCGGCCGGCGGCTCACCTTTGAACTCAGCCAAACTCCACTCATCAACGTTCCGCTGACCGGCTCGATATGTCTTCGCCAAGCTGGCATTCGATTTCGCTTTACGCTCTTCGTAATATTCCCGAATCACGTCCAACAGGGAGCGCGCATCTTTTTGGTCCACTATCACTTGTCCCGAGGATGTGCAGAGCAATTCCGCATCAGGCAATTCTTTTGGCGTGGTCAGTTCGTGCCGTATTGGCATCCGGTTGAATCTGTCCAGGAAATCGAGCGCGGCTTCCTGGTTCTCCGCCGAATACTCATGTTTGTGATAACCCTCGGCCATGGCCACGCGATCGGCCTTTCCAAATTTGTCGTAAAGCCGCTGCGCTTCCCGAAAACTTTTGCGCGCGCCTTCAATCGGGAAAAAATCCAGCACCGCCGACGCCACCATCACCGGCCGCGGATACATCAGCAAAAGCAAACCAGCATGATCAACACCATTCGAAATCATTCCGTTCAAGTCCTGCTCCGGATCGCTGTCCGGGTCCACGAAAATTCGATTGGCCATGCGCATGGGCAACGAGCTGATGTAACACGAAGGAATAATTACTTTGATTCGCGGATCGAGCGCGCCAATCAATGCGCTCTGCGTACCGCCGCCGCTCGTTCCGGTGATGCTGATTCTTTCCGGGTCCACGTCGGGCCGCGTCAAGAGATAGTCCACAGCACGGATGCCATCCCAAATTTCCCAACGTGCCAGGCTCGCTCCGGCCAGATACGCCAAGTTTCCCAGCACCGCATGCTCACCGCACACCAGGTTGTAGCGGCTCTTCCCTGTATTCGCATCCCAAAATTGACTGCGCTCTCCTTGGCCAACGGGATCCCAGGCGATCACGACATAACCTCGCTGGACAAGCCGCTGACTCAGGCCCTGATAGTGGATTTTTCCGCTTGTCGCGTGTCCGGCAGGCACGAGTACAGCCGGATGCTTTTGCGTGTGGTCCTCGGGGGCGTACACCAACGCAGTCACATACACGCCGGGCAAACTCTCAAAAATCACTTTTTCGATCGAATATCCATTCATCCGGATCGTGCCAGTAATCTTTGCATGAAGTTCCGTTTTCTCCGCCGGCAAGCCGCCAATCATCTGTAAAAATTTTTCCCGTATCTCCGCCTGAAGTTTCAGCAGATCGCTTTCCGTGCGAATCGCTTCCCATGTTCGCAGCCGATCTTCATCCTGCCGCCAAGCCAGATCGAGTTGGTATTTGAGAAGAGGCGTAATGCTCGGGCCGGGCGGCAGCGGCCGCAAAACCTGAAAGGCATCCTTCGGGGGGACATCCTGCCCACTGGCGGCAGCGGTCAGGCAGCTCAGCGTCATCACAACTAGCAATCCGCATTGCAGCACGAGCTTCATTTGCCCTGCACGTTCAGCGAACCCATCGCGTACCAGCCGTCCTCCAGCCGTCCTTCATTCGCAAAACGGATGGCAGGTTTTTTCGTTCGCGGGTCCAGCATGGCGATACGCACATGGTAAGGGCCAGGTTCCAGTTCGGCTGGAACGAAAACTGTTCCGTCGTAAACCGCATCGCCCGGCAGCCACTTGCGCACATCCACCGGTATCGGAATCATTGTTGAATTTTTCTCCGAATGCAGTTGAATCACCAGGTCGTAGTCGGCGTAGACCGGCGCAACTCCCGCGTTCAGCCACCACATATGAACCGGCATCATGGTTCCGGCGGGCACGTTTTTCGAATACTCCAGTCTGCGCAGAATAAACCGATACCCCATTTTCTTTTGGAAATCGGCGAACTTCGCGCGCCATTCCGCGGGAATGGGCGCGGACTTGATATTCGCCGTACTGACGTGCCAGCGCAAACCTTGCTCGATGATGTAGTCCACGTCATAGCCGCGCTCCTTCCATCCCGCAACCGTATAGCACGTCTCCAGCGAAACCGGACTCCGCTGCCAAACATCCTGAATGCTGGTGCGCACAATCTGCTGCGGATAGATCTCCAGCATCTCCGCCGGAAAATACGGATCGGTTGAGCTCAGGCGCATGTCTCCCCAACAATCAAGGCGCCAGCCGGCGCCCTGCTGCGTTCCGTACGCTAGAGCTTGCGGCTCATCGAAATTCATCAACAATCTTGTCCGCTTGAACGCCTCCAGCCAAATATCAATTAGTTCCTTCTGATAAGAAAACGCCGGCATGTACGGGCTCCAGCCTTCCCCCCAATACCCCACCGAAGAAATGTCCACGGTGTCGAGATAAGGATTGCCGTCGTAGCGTTTTCCCGCCTCCGCAACAAGCTCTCCCCAATATTTCAAATACAACGGGTCCGAAAAATTCGGCTGCCAGATCTTGCCGTCCTTATCGGAATCTTTGTTCGCACGTTTCGCGCCAGAATTCCGGAACCATTCCGGCAGCGGGTCCTGATTCGAATACGGCATCAAGCGAATCGCCAGCTTCTGTCCGTGTGCGCGCGCCTCTTCAATTGCCAGATCGACAATTTCCCAATGGTATTTTCCGCGCTCCGGTTCCAGAACATTCCAATACCAACGGCAATAGGAAATGGAAGTGTCCGGAAAGTCCGGCTTCGTGGCAGCTTGCGGCAGGTTCTTTTCCGGACCAACTTCAGACCACTTCAGCGGCGGATTGGGTTCTTGCCCGTTGAATCTTTGGAATGTCGTGATGCCCATCCCAGGATTGACCAGCACATCCTGAATTTCTTTTGGCCGGACAACCACAACATTCCGCTGCGCAACGGCTATTTCGCCAAGCAGAGTTGCAAATAGAAGAATCAGTGGGGCAATTCGCGCGAATCGAATCGTCGTTCTGTCAAAGGACATTTCCACCCCCGCTTGCGTGCTACCGATCCGCCAGAGCGTACGCTGCCAACGTGTCCGACGCTTTGCCGTGAAAATAACCGCCTCCGCCCGCTGCAATCACCACGAACTGCTTTCCCGTTTTCTTGCCAAGATACGTGGCGGGAGTCGCGTGAGCGCTCGCTTCCAGCTCGCCGGACCACAACTCTTCGCCTGTCTTCGCATCAAACGCGCGAAGCTTTGCATCCGTCGCTGAACCGATAAAGACGAGACCGTTGGTCACGATTGACCCACCCAGATTCGGCAATCCTGTTTTTGTAGCGCTGCCTGGAACCCAGCCGAGAGGCACCTTCCAGGCAATCTCTCCGCTGTTGACATCCACGGCGTTGAGCGTGCCCCACGGAGGTTTCTGGCAAGGGCTTTCCGCCTCATTCCAGAAGCGTGCGTATTCCCCGCGCGGGCTATTGCGGCGGTATTTTTCCGCCGAGCCTTCTGGTTGCCGCTCCATCGCGCCGACAGCGCCCAACTCGTTTGCGTTGACAAATAGATATCCGGTGGGTGGGTCGAACGACCCGCCGGACCAGTTTCCTCCTCCCAAAGTTCCTGGCACGACTAGCGTTTGGCTCATTCCATAGGGCGTGAAGATGCTTCCGCCTCGCAGCGAGCGAAAAAGTTGTAAACAGTATTCGTTTCCAGACGCCGAAGAATCTATGTCTGCTTCTGTAAATTTCTGCCGAACGAGCGGCGGCGGCCTCAACGGAAAGGGTTGGGTTGGCCAGGACATTTCACCGGGCACTTCGCTTTTCGGAACGGAGCGTTCCTCGATAGGAAACAACGGTTTGCCGGTTGTGCGCTCGAAAATGAATACGAAACCCATTTTCGTGATTTGTACGACGGCGGGGATTGTCTTTGCTTCTCGCTTGACGTCAATCAACACCGGCTGCGCGGGCAGGTCGTAGTCCCAAATGTCGTGGTGGACCATCTGAAAATACCACGCGAGTTTTCCTGTCGCCGCGTTCAAAGCAACGAGACAATTTGCGAACAGGTTTTGTCCTTTGCGATCCGCTCCATAAAAGTCGTAGGCGGCAGAACCGATGGGCAGAAACACCAAGCCACGCTGTTCGTCCACGCTGATCGTGGACCAAACGTTTGCTCCGGTGCGACCTTTCCAGTCTTCGTCCGCCCAAGTTTCGTGTCCCTTTTCCCCGGACCGTGGAACGGTGTGAAACGTCCAGACGAGCCTTCCTGTCCGCGCTTCAAAAGCGCGCACTTCTCCACTCGGACCCTTCGATGGAAACTCCGGAACCATGGCTCCCGTGATGACCAGGTCTTTGTAAATTGCCGGCGCGGACGTAACGGAGTAGAGCGCTGCGGGTTGATCGCCCTCCAAACCTGCGCGCAAGTCAATCATGCCGTTCTTGCCAAAATCCTTGCGCGGCAGTCCGGATTTCGCATCGAGGGCAATCAACCGCCCATCAAAAGTTCCGAAAAGAATACGCCGGTCCGTTCCGTCCTTACTTTGCCAGTAAGAAACACCTCGATGTTGGTAGTAACGCCGAGGCTTTCCGCTCTCTGCCTGAGGATCGAACTTCCAAATCTCGGCTCCGGTTTCGGCGTCGAGCGCAATTACGCGGTTCGAAGGGGTCGAAAAATAGAGAACACCATCCACGATCAGCGGCGTCGCTTCGAACGGAGCAATGTTGTGCCGGTCTGCAGCATTTCCGCTTCGGTCCGCTTCTCCTGTGTGGTACGTCCACACCCGCGTTAAACGATGCACATTTTCTCGAGTGATTTGTGTCAGCGGTGAAAACCGAGTCCCACCCGGATCGCCGCCGTAGTATCGCCATTCCTGGGCGTGCGCCGCCCGAACGCTAGCCAACGCGAGCATCACGCACGAAGCTGTGGCGGCCAGAAACCGCCAGCGCCAACACTTCTGCTTGGCTATCAAGCTCTCCTCCATCGTTCGCGCAGAAACTGCTCGCGGTGGGGGATATCCCGAAATGCCTCGATGCCTCCGGCACGTGTCGTCGACAGAGCTCCCATCAGACTACCGAATCGCAAACACTCGTCGAGATCCGCGCCGCGAATAAACTGGTGCAAGAAGCCGGCGTCAAAACTGTCTCCCGCTCCAACGGAATCAACCACCGTCACAGCAAGAGGCGACGCGGCAAATTGTTTACCGTCTTTTCGCGCGATGGCTCCTTCTTTCCCACGCTTCATAACGACCAAAGGGACGCGCTCAGCCAGAATCTCTGCGGCTCGTGCGCCGTTCTCCGCACGCGTGATCTTGCACGCTTCCCGCTCGTTCGGCAGCAGCACATCCACGTACTGCAAAACGTCCAGCAGGTCGTCCGCCCATACATCTTCCGGATCGTCGTTGGTATCAAGAGAAGTTGTCAGGCCTGCATCCTTTGCGGCGCGAAAGAGCTCCGGAATCTGCGGCCGTAACGCGCGGTGCAGATAATAGGAAGACAGATGGAGATGGCGCGCATCCAGAACGTATCCAAGGTCGAGGTCCGACAAGCGCATTGCAAACATCGTTCCCGGATAGGTCAGGATGTAGCGTTGCGCTCCCGACGGAAGAATGACCGTGGCTCCTGTGAGTTTGGCCGCGAACTTCCGAACGCCAGACACGTCCGCTCCGCTTTCAGAAAGAAAACGCAGTGCGATCTCGCCAAGCGGATCGTTTCCCATGGACGAACTGAAACCAACGCGGTTTCCCAGCGATGCAAAATTGTGCGTGAAAATAGCGGAAGAACTTCCGAGCGTGATGGTGAAATCTTTTGCTAGGTGCTCCCGTTCGAACTCCAGCTTGTCAGGCAGTCCATAGAAAATCAGGTCCAGGTTGAGCTCGCCGACTACGCTGACATCGAATCGCGGCATCCGTCACTCCGGCAAGACTTCCACGTGCACGGCCTTCTGAATTCTGCGCACGTCCTGCAAACGAATTCTTCCAGGCGAATCCACGAGGCAGTTTGCTGCTCCACAAGCCGCGGCCAACCGTACGGTGTCTTCCACGCTCATTCGATTGACGCAGGCATACGCAAAGCCCGCCAAGGTCGCGTCACCGCTTCCTACCGCAGATCGTCCGCCGATAACTTGCGCTTGCGCGTGCAACACAGGCTCGCCTTTTCCGGGACACCAGAGCAAGCCATCCGCCCCAAGACTCAGCACTACGCTCTTCGCACCAAGCTTGAGAATTTTCACGATCGCCTTCCGCGCGGACGAAGCGTTTTGAATCGCATCGCCTGTGAGCAATTCTGCCTCTTCACGATTTGGTTTCACCAGATCGGGTTGCGCTTGCAAGCCTAACCGTAGCGCTTCGCCGCTGCTGTCCAGAAACACGCGACAGCCTTCGTTTCGCGCCGCTCGAATCAATTCGAAATAAAACTTTTCCGGTACTCCCTGAGGCAGACTTCCTGAGAGTAGTACAGTTAGTTTCTGACGACCGCGTCCAAATTCGGTCCGGCAGATTTTCCGGAACTGGCTCAGCTCTTTACCGGAGGGTGCGCCGCCGGGCTCCAGAATTTCCGTCACTACACCACGTTCATCCAGAATGGACGAATTCGTGCGCGTCGGCGATTTCGTGGCAATTGCTCGCGCTCGAATATCCAACTCCGCCAAGCCGGCGATCAAATTCTCTCCATTCGCTCCGCCAGCAAATCCAAGCCATGCCGGTCGCGCTCCCAGCCCACGCAAGGCCATGGCCACATGCGCCGCTTTTCCTCCCGGCTCTGGAATCGCCTCGATCGCACGATTCACAGCGCCCAATTGCAATTCAGGAACGCGCAGCCGCTTGTCAATCGCCGGATTGGCGCTGATGCATAGAAACATGGATGTCGCCGCAATCTCCTCAGCGCGCCGGCGACGACTTCACGGCGTCGCCATAGAAGGCGCGCCAGGAACATGCCGCGCGCAACCGTTCATTGACTCTGCGAATATTCTCGGCGCCTTCGCCTTTCAACCACGCTTCCAGGGCATCCAGCCCGTGCTTTGCGTAAATTTCAACACCGTCCTTCCAGGTAGCACGCCCGCACAACACGCCGGAGAAATGTACTTCAGCTTCGGCCGCCAACTGCAAAGCCTCATCGAAAGTTTTGTTGCTCACCCCTTCGGAAAGATAGATGAACGCCTTCCCTGCAGCTTCGGCCGCGTTGCGCAAGTGCTGTTTCGCTTCTTCCCGCGTGTAGGCGTATTCCGCGGACTTCCCTTCGCCTAAATAAGCCATGTTCACGGGCAAACCGACCTTGAAAATATCTACGCGGTATTGCGGCTTGGAGAATTCCTGCAAACTTCCGATCACAGTTTGCGGTTTGATGCGGGCAAACTCCGGCCCTTTCTCATCCATTTCGTCGTGATAAACGACCAG